>Ga0123339_10001311_pt1 | contig 17442 bp, 14 predicted proteins | sample lystaG_FD_89956 | JGI IMG/M metagenome (GOLD analysis project Ga0123339, IMG submission 89956) | Glacier valley bacterial and archeal communities from Borup Fiord, Nunavut, Canada, to study Microbial Dark Matter (Phase II) -... | ecosystem: Environmental > Aquatic > Freshwater > Ice > Glacier ... | reverse complement strand
GTGCTCAACCTCTACCCGAAAGATTTCAAGAGCACCTACCGCCTGGCCGAAACCCTGACCTCGCCCGAGCTGAACGACCTTATCGCTAACAAGATATTGCGCGGCTCGACCGACACGGCCCAGTACCTGAGCGCCAAGTACGAGCGCTACGCCTATCCGTTCGATGTCGTCATCCTGACGCTCATCGGCGTGGTGCTGAGCGCCCGCAAGAGCCGCGCCGGGGTGGGCGGCCAAATCGCGCTGGGCTTCGTGCTGGCCTTTATTTTCATCATCTTCGTCATGCTCAGTCGCAACCTGGCCTCAGTCGGCAGCCTGCCGCCGCTGCTCGCCGCCTGGGTGCCGGGCATCGTGTTCTCCCTCATCGGGCTGGGCCTGTACCGGGTGGTACCCAAGTGAGTTTTTAGGGTAGGAGGGTGTGAGGGTAGGAGGGTGTGAGGGTAGGAGTCATTAGTTTTCCAACGTTCCCCAACTAATAACTCCTACCCTCACACCCGCCTACCCTCACGCCCTAAAATATGCTCAAAGACTACCTCAAACTGCATTTTATTGTCCTGCTGTGGGGCTTCACGGCCATTTTGGGGCGGCTGCTCACGGTGCCGCCCGTCGAGCTGGTGCTCTGGCGCACGGGGCTGGCGGCGCTGGGGCTGGGCACGCTGCTGGCGGCGCGGCGCGACGCGTCGGCACGGATAAGCTGGGCCGAAACGGCGCGCCTGCTGGCGGTGGGCGCGCTGGTGGCGGCCCACTGGATAACGTTTTTTCTGGCCGCGCGCCTGGCATCGGTCAGCGTGTGCCTGGCGGGTATGGCCACGCTCGCGCTCTGGACGGCCCTGCTGGAGCCGCTGCTGCTGGGGCGGGCCGTGCGGGCGCGCGAGGTCGGGCTGGGGCTGGTAACGCTGCTCGGGCTGTACCTGATTTCGCAGGCCGCGCTGGGGCAGCTGCTGGGCCTGGGCGTGGCGGTGGTGTCGGCGGGCTTGTCGGCCTGGTTCAGCGTACTCAACTCGCAGCTCGTCAAGCGGCACTCGCCGGTGCGGCTCACGTTTTACGAGATGGCTGGGGCCTGGCTCAGCATTGCCTTGTTCTTGCCGATTTACGGGCGCTGGTTCACCGCCGGGGCCGGTTTGCGGCTGGGCTTGCACGGGCTGGACTGGCTCTGGCTACTGGTGCTGGCTGGGGTCTGCACGGTGTATGCGTTCTCGGCTTCCATCGAGCTGATGAAGCGTCTCTCGGCCTTCGTCGTGAACCTGACTACCAACCTGGAGCCGGTTTATGGCATCCTCATGGCCCAGGCGCTGTATTTGCTGCACGTGCCCGGCTTCGGCCAGGAGCGCCTGGCGACGAGCTTCTTCATCGGCACCGCGCTGGTGCTGGTGGGGGTGCTGCTGCACCCGGTGCTGGAGCGGCGGCAATGAGGTAGGAGAAATGACAAGGAGCACGTCTGACATACGCCCGTATCTCCGGGCCGAATCGCGCCGTGCGTTGATGGCCCAACCAAAGCACGAAGGGGCGATGTTTCTCCGGGGAGAGCACCTGGGAGGGCATCGCGGCCAAGGAGCTGGAGAACCTGGAGGAAATGACGAAAGCGGTGAGCTACGTCAAGAATCAGTTTATGGGCTTCAACATTCCCTACGGCAGCAAGGGCAAGGAGCGGCACTATTTCCCAGATTTTATCGTGAAATGTCGGCTGCCCGATGAATAGGAATTGTACCCGGTGCTGGAAATCAGCGGCATGGCTGAAGGAAAGAACGGCAAGCGCTGGTACATGCCCAACCGCCGGCTGCCGGCCGTCGATGCAGTGCACGAGCAGTTGGGGCCGGACCCCTGGCACTTCGTGGAAATAGCCAACGACATCACCGACGTGCGCCAATGGCTGCGCGAGGAACTGGCGGCGCTGGCGGCGACGTACGCGCGGGAAGTAGAAGCGGAAATAGGGTAATGACGGTTCCTGTGCCACTCCTCCGCGCTCGCTCCTTGATGTTTTGTTCACTATTTTTGATTGTTCATCATTAGTGAACGCGCTTCGATAATGAACACAACCGACGAGACGAGCCTGCTGGACCTGGCAGCGGCAGCGCTGCAGCAGCAGCTTCAGCAGCCGGTACGTATTGGAGAGCGGGAAGCCAGGCTACCCAATAAGCCGGGTTTTCGCCTTGATGGCCGGCTACACATTGGAGAACAAGCGCGCAGCTTTATCGTGGAAGCGAAAACCAAGTTCAAGCAGGAAATGGTGGAGCAGTTGCGCCAGTTGGGCGACCTCAGCCGGGAGCCAGCAGTGCTGATAGTGCCGTATGTGCCCGACAAGCTGGGGCAGGAGTTGCAAGCGCGTGGCATCTGCTATCTCGACACGGCGGGCAATGCTTATCTGCGGGCGGCTGACCCCGACTTTTTGGTGTTGATTAAAGGCCGCCGGGTGCCGGCAATGGGAGCACAGGCGCAGCACCGGGCGTTCCAGCCGGCGGGGGTGCAGCTGCTGTATCAGTTGCTAAGTGAGCCGGCCTTGTTGCAGGCAACCTACCGGGTGCTGGCCGAGCAGGCGCAGGTGGCACTGGGTTCGGTGAGCGTACTGCTGCGGGGCTTGCAGCAAACTGGCTTGCTGCGCGACGAGAACGGCCACCGCCGCTGGACCGACCCCGCGCAGGTGTTGCGCCGGTGGGTGGATGCCTATGGCGAGGTCGGGCGGCCTAAGCTGCACGCGCAACGCTATCGCTGGCTGGAGGCGGATATGGCCCGGCAGGGCTGGCAGGAGCTGGCGCTGGGGCCGGATGCGGCCTGGGGGGGCGAGCCGGCCGCCGGGCTACTGCTGGACGGCTACCTGCTGCCGGCGTTTTTTACGCTCTACACCACGGTCCCGCGCGGCGAGCTGATGCGGCGACTGCGACTGGTGCCCGACCCGGCAGGCAGCGTGGAGGTGTTGCGCCCGCTGGCCACGACACTGGGGGCCGGCCGCCCCGAGCCGCGGGCGGTGCATCCGCTGCTGGCCTATGCGGATTTACTTTTAACCGCCGACCCGCGCAACCGGGAAGTGGCCCAACGCCTGCATGAGCGCTATTTATCCCATCTTACCTGAGCGGCTGCGGCCGCTGGGAATGGCCGCCGCGATGGCCGCCCTGGAACGCGGGTTCGAGCATTTCGGCATCGACTTTTACATCGTGGGGGCGGTGGCGCGCGACCTCTGGTTGAGCCAGGTGCACGACGAGCCGCTGCGGCGCATGACCAAGGACCTGGACCTGGCCGTGTTCATTCCCGATGCGGCTGGCTACGAGGCGTTGCGGGCGTGGCTGGTGGCGCACGAGGGGTTCAGCATCGCCCGCCACAGCGCCTTCTGCCTCCAGTACTGGCCGGCGGGAACGACCAGCCAGGAGAGTGTGACGGTGGACCTGATGCCGTTCGGGGCCATTGCCGACGAGCTGGGCGACGTGTACTTTACAGGCCGGGGCCGGGAGCGTATCTCGACGGTGGGCTTCAAGGAGGTGCTGGCGGAAGCGGCAACGATGACCACGCCCACGGGCGGGCAGTGGCGGGTGGTGACCTTACCCGGCTGGGTGGTGCTCAAGCTCGTTGCCTGGCAGGACCGGCCCGAGATGCGGGGTAAGGATGCCACGGACGTGTGGGGGCTGCTGGATGGGTATTTTGACTTGATTGACAACCTCATCTACCTCGAACACGCGGACTTATTCGATGAAAATGAGTTGGCGGCGGTCACGGATTTTAAGCTGCTGACGGGCGCGCGGGTGCTGGGCCGACAGATGCGGACGCTGGTGGCGGGGCAGCCGGTGCGGCAGCGGCTGCTGGGTCTGCTGGCGGCGCAGCTGGCGCTGGGCGAGAGCGGCCCGCTGGCCCGCGCCATGAGCCGCCGGGCCGAGGGCGGCCGCCCGCCGCCGACCCTGGCAGCCTGCCTGGCCGCGCTACGGGCGCTGAGGCAAGGGCTGGAAGAAGACCCCAGCTTCTCTGGCGCAGCCATGAAGTAGCCTTCGGGCGATAAACCGCCGCTAACATGACGGACTGCCGCGAAAAGCGCGCGCCGGAATGCCACGTAATAACCACGTACCGGGCACGAAGCGGCAGGTGCGCGAGGCCAGAAACGGCGGGCGCGGGCCGGGCCGCAGATGGTGGTGCGGGTAGCGAGCCAATTTGGCGCAGAAAGCACGAAGGTGCTGACCGTGTGAGGCCGACGCGACGTGGTTTTTCCCCGTCCGTCAGGGCGAGCGCAAACCTAACCGCCTTCCAGCTTCCCGCTCCACACCGTGTACTCGGCCGGCCAGGTCAGCCGCGGCCCCTCGCCCTCAAACAAGCCGAACACGGCGGAGCCGGAGCCGCTCAGGCTGGCGTAAGCGGCTCCGGCCTCATAGAGGCGCTGTTTGGTTGCGGCCAGCACGGGGTAGGTGGGGGCGAGGGCAGCCTCGAAGTCGTTGAAGACGTGGGCGCGCCAGGTGGCGAGCGGGCGGGCCAGGCTCTGGGCGAGCGGCTCGGCGGGCGGGGCGGGGCGCACCCGGCCGTAGGCTTCGGCCGTGCCGATGGCCAGGGCCGGGTACACGACCAGCGCCGACACGCCCCGCAGCTGCGGCAGGGTCAGGTCCTGGAAGACATCGCCTTTTTCGAGGGCCAGCCGGGGGCGGTTTTCAATAAAAAACGCGCAATCGGCCCCCAGCCGCCGGGCGTAGGCTTCGAGCTTTTCCGAATTCAGACCCAACTCAAACACCTCGTTGAGCGCGCGCAAGGCAAAGGCCGCGTCGGCCGAGCCACCGCCCAGGCCCGCGCCGATGGGCACGACTTTGTGCAGGTGCAGCAGCGCGGGCGGCAGGGCCGGAAAGTCGGCCCGCAGCAGCTCATACGCCTTCAGGCAGAGGTTAGTGGCCGGCTCGCCGGGCACGGGCCGGCCGCTGAGCGTGAGCGAAGTGGGCTGGCCGGCCGGGGCGGGCAGCACGTCGAGCACGTCGGTCCAGGGCAGGGGCACGAAGGCCGTTTCCAGGTCGTGGTAGCCGTCGGGCCGCCGGGCGATGACGCGCAGGCCCAGGTTGAGCTTGGCGTTGGGGAAAGTTATCAATGAGCAATGAGCAATGAGCAATGAGCAATGCTCGATGGGCGACAAATAACGTGATGCTGAACGAATGAGGGCATTGCGCCAAGACTAGTCAAGTATCAACTTAGAAAATACGCGAGCGGAGTCGCGCCGCCGACCTCAAGCCCATCCAACGTACTTTGCCGGGCATTGCTCATTGCTCATTGCTCATTGTTAATTGCTAATGTACCCCGGCAAACGTCTGCTCGACCTGCTGCTTGCCCTGCCGCTGCTGCTGCTCACGCTGCCGCTGCTGGGGCTGGGCGCGGCCCTGGCGGCGGCCGGCAACGGCGGGCCGTGGCTGTTTCGGCAGCGGCGGCCGGGGCTGGGCGGGCAGCTTTTTACGTTGTTCAAGCTTCAGACCATGCGGCCCGGTCCCGGCCCCGATGCCGCACGGCTGACCCGCGTGGGCCGCTGGCTGCGGGCGACTTCGCTCGATGAGCTGCCTCAGCTCTGGAACGTGCTGCGCGGGGACATGAGCCTCGTCGGCCCCCGGCCGCTGCTGCCGGAATATCTGCCGCGCTACTCGGCCCGGCAGGCGCGGCGGCACCGGGTGCGCCCCGGCCTCACGGGCTGGGCGCAAGTAAACGGGCGTAACACCATTTCGTGGGCGGAGAAATTCGAGCTGGATAACTTCTACGTGGACCACGCCAGCCTGGGGCTGGACTGGCGCATTCTGTGGCGCACGGCCGGGCGGGTGCTGGGCCGGCGCGGCATCGCGGCGGCGGGGGAGGCCACGATGCCCGAGTTTCGGGGGTGAGGTTTCTTGTTTCTTGTTTCTAACTTGAACCAGACAAGGTAGCGGTACTTTGACTTTGCGAAACTTCGCCGCCTTCGCGGAACTCTGCGCTAACCCGCGCCCTGAAAACAAGAAACAAGAAACAAGAAACAAGAAACAAGAAACAAAACCCGCCCCCGCCGTAACGTTGCGCCCCGCCGAACGGTAACCGCCCCCAAACCCCTTTCACCTTTCTTCTTTCACCCCATGAAAAATCTGCTGCTTGTTACCCTGCTGGCTTTACTTACCAGCTTCAGCACCCACGCCCAGGACGGCGGGGCCGCCCAGGTGCGGCCCGTGGCCGCGTTCCGGGCCATCAGCGTCGGCTCGGGCATCGAGCTGACCCTTACCGCTGGCTCCACGCAGCGCGTGGAAGTGAGCGCCAGCACGAGCGAGCTGCGCGAGCGCATCCGCACCAGCGTCGAAAACGGCGTGCTCACCATTCGCTACGAAAATCCCGAGCGGCGCGGCTGGAGCAACACCATGCGCAGCCAGCGCCTGCGCGCCAGCGTGACGGCCGACCAGCTCACGGCCCTCACCGCCGGCTCGGGCAGCAACGTGCGGGCCAGCGGCAACGTGGCCGCCGCCGCCGAGTTTCGGCTCGACGTGAGCAGCGGGGCCAACGTGGAGGCCGCCGACCTGAGCACCCAGGCCCTGACCGTGCGCCAGAGCAGCGGCAGCACCGTACGCCTGAGCGGCCGTGCCCCGCGCCTCGACGTGGACCTGAGCAGCGGGGCCACTTTCAGCGGCGACAAGCTGCTGGCCGAGCAGTGCCGGGCCGATGCCAGCTCGGGGGCCAGCATCGAAGTGGCCGTGAGCAAGGAGCTGAGCGCCCGCGCCAGCTCGGGGGCCAGCATCCGCTACCGCGGCCAGCCCCAGGTGACGAAAGTGGTGAGCAGCGGCGGCAGCGTGAGCGGCGGGTAGGGATAAGGGGGCATTGTCATGCAGCGCGCAGCGAAGCATCTCGCGTGGTGCGGTAAACTCCATTACTCGCCCCGTTGCTGACGAGTGAAATACTGCGCCACGCGAGATGCTTCGCTGCGCGCTGCATGACAATGCCCCCCATGACTCACCCCCCAGATTACCCCCGCACTGCCACGGCGACCTCAGCCGACATGTCGCCCACGGGCTGGTCGCGCTCGCAGAAGTAGGCGCGGTAGCGGCGGGTTTCGGCTTGGTCGGGGGTGAGGTTGGGGCGGTTGTCGAGGTAGGGCGAAAACGTGTCGAGGCCCAGCAGGGTCCACTCGGTTTCGGGGCCGCGCTGGCCGTAGAGCAGGATGCCCTGGTGGCCGAGCTTCTTGAACTTGACTTCCACGTGGCCGCCTTCCTGGCTCAGCTCCAGCACCGGGGCCTGGGCCGCCACGCGGGCCGTGGGCGCGGTGTCGGGGCCGCTGGCTTGCAGCAACTCGATTTGGGCCGCCGTTACGCCGGGCGTGGCCTTGAGCTGCTTGATGAAGGCGCGGGCGGCCTCCTCGCTCAGCCCGTCCTGGGCTTGCAGCGTCTTGGTGGCGGCCAACGCGGCCGTGCGGGCCGTTTCGGCGGCGGCGTAGGCGGCCAGCCAGGCGGCGGCCCCGGCCTGGGCGGCGGCCGGGTCCAGCTTCAGGGCCTTGGCGATGGCCGGGGCCTGCGCCTGAAAGTTCTCGTACCAGCCCACTAAGTCGGGCTGACGACCGGGAAACCAATCTTTCTGCATAAAACAGGGAAAAAAAGGTGAGTTATCGACGCTAACCAGCGACGTATGGTAAAACTACTACACCTTTTCTACAGCCCGCGTCCCGCCTACCTCGCTCGTAGCCCGTCCACGGGTGCCCGTAAGTTATTCACGGGCACCCGTGATACGCTTCCGGGCACCCGTGGCGCGTTCATGGGCACCCGTAAGTCATTCACGGGTGCCCGCGAACGTCTGGCGGGTGCCCGTGACGCGCGCCCAACTGCCCGTAAAGCAGGGACGGGCACCCGTGGCTCATTCACGGACAGTGGAGCGTGCCTCACGGGCACCGCGTTCGCTCAAGACAGTCGGGTCGTTCGCCGTGGGGCTCCCAGCCGGGGGCGAAGCGGCGCGGCGGCTCCGGGCGGTTCGGCCGAAACCGGCCGCCTACTGCTGCCCCACCACAATCCAGCGCATCGTGAACTCGGATGTGAAAAAGACATCCGTGTAATTATTGTACACCCGGATGACAGTCGTATTGTCGTCCGTATCCTGGTAGCTATACGTGATGTATTCCCCGTAGCGGCCCCCGGTTTGGTCCACGGTGAGCATCAGGACGGGCTTGTAGCCGAGGTTGTGATTCCAGGTGTAGTCCGTTTTCGAAGCCCCCTTTACGCTGAATCCCCGGCTGTAATTCGCCATGAAGACCGACCCGTTCACGTCCAACTTGGCGCGGGGCGCGGTGGTGCCGATGCCGACGCGGTCGTTGGTTGGGTTGAGCAGCAGGTTGCCGCCCGTATTTTCGACCACGGTGCTGCCCCCGCCGGCCACGGCCGGGCGCACGATGAGGTTCGAGCCGCGTTGTTCGAGCTTGAGCGACTGGCTGGCGCTGCCCACCGGCAGCTGCACGAACAGGCCGTTCTGGCCGGTGGCCGCGCCCACGGCCAGGCGGTAGCTCTCGGTGGGGGCGGTGCCCAGGCCCGTGGCCCCGCTGGCGCGCACGCTCAGCAGCGACGTGCCCGCGGTGGCCTGGCTGCTGCCCGTGCTCACGTCGAAGGCCGTGGCGGCGCGGTCGGTGCCGCCCACTTTCACGGCCAGCCCGTTGCCCCCGGCTCCGAGTTGGCCGTTGTAGAGCATCCCCACGTAGCCGGGCTGGCTGGCGGCCCAGGTCAGCGAGCCAACGTCGCCACCGTAGCCGTCCGAGCCAACGATGTCAGTGGCCGTGTTGGCCAGCTGCGAGATGGGGGCCGTCGAGCCGATGCCTATCCGGCCGCTGGCGGCCACCGTCAGGTCGGGCGAGCTGGTATTGCCGTTGCCGTAGAGCTGCACCGCGTTCACGCCGCGCAGCTCCAGCGCCCCGGCCCGGTAGCCACCGGTGCCCACCGTGCCGATGTAGTCCACGAAGGCCGTGCCCCCGCCCCCGGTCTGGGTCAGCGAGAGGTGGGGGCCGGGCTGGTCGGCCTCGAAGGTGGCGACATCGAACGAGCCGGTGCGTTTGACGTGCAGCGGGCTGGCGGGCGCGCCCGTGCCGATGCCCACGCGGCCGGTATTGGTCCAGCGCAGCACGGGCGAGTAGGTGCCGCTGCTCTCGCCCAGCTCGCCGCCGCCGCTGCCGAACAGGCGCGGGCCGTCCACGCCGCCGTTATAAGCGAGCTGGTAGTTGAGGTCGGGGCTGGCCGCGGTGCCGCGCAGGTTGAGGGGAAAGCTGTTCAAGCTCAGGGCCTGGGTGGCGGTGTGGTTGCCCAGGTTGTCGCCGGCGGGCAGGTTCACGAAGTTGCTGGCATCGAGCACGGGCGCGGCAAGGGTGAATACCCCACTGTTGGGAAACAGGCGCACGTAGCCATTGCCGGCCTCTACGCCCTGGGTGTGCGTCACGGCGCTGGTGCCGGCCCCGGCGAAGGACGAGCCGCCCCCGCCGCCCGCCTTATCGCCGCCGCCGCCCCCGCCAAAGTAGCCCCCGCCGCCGCCGCCGCTGAGGCCGTTGCCCGCCCCGCCCCCGGCCCCGCTGCCCGCGTTGCCGCTGGGAGAGCCGCCCGCGCCGGGGGCGGTTTGAGTGCCGCCGCCGCCCCCGGTGTTGGTGCCGGCCGCCAGCCCCGCGCCGCCATTCAGGTCCCGCCGCTGCCCCCGCCGCTGTAGTCGCCACCGCCGCCGCCGCCGCCGGCCACCAGCACCCGGTCGGCGAGGGCCGCCCCGCCCTGGCGCAAGTCGCTGGCCCCGCCGCCGCCGCCGTCGCCCGCGCTGGCCCCGCCCCCGCCGTTGAAGCCGCCCCCGTTTTTGGTCCCCGCCCCGCCCACGTACAGGGTCAGCACCTGGCCCGGCACGACGGCCAGCACGGCCTGCGTGCGCCCGCCCAGGCCCTGGCCGGTGCTCAAGGCATACTTTGGCCCGCCTGCCGCGCCGGCCATATCCACGCCCAGGCTCGTCACGCCGGCCGGCACGGTGTAGGTCTGCGGCGCGCCGGTGTAGGCAAATACGGCGGGCGGGGGCGTACCGGCCGGCGGGGTGTTGTCGGCCAGGTAGGCCACCCAGCGCGTGCCGTCCCAGACGTTGAGCGCGTTGGTCGTTTTGTTGAAGATGGTCAGGCCCAGGGCCGGGGCGCTGATGCCGTCGCGCTCGGGCTGGCTCAGGCGCGGGGGCAAAAAGCCCTTGGTGCTGCTCGACACGTCGAGCGCGGCCGAGGCGGCGGGCGTGGCGGTACCCACGCCCACGCCCTGGGCGCGGGTGAGCAGGGGGGCGGCGGTCAGGGCCAGCAGCAGGGTCAGTAGGTAGCGCTTCATCGGCTGGGAAAAAGACAAGGGGTTCGGAGGAATAGTCCAAAGGTGCCCGCCCGCGCTGGCCGCCCCAAGCCGGCCGGGTAAACGACCGGAATTAGGGCGTAAACGACGGCCGCCCGGCTGCCAGTCGGCGCGTATCTTAGCGGCGCGTACTTACCTGGTTTGGCTTATGAGTGAGCTTTCTACTCGCGTTCACGTCCTGGTTGTGGAAGACGAGGCCATCCCGGCGATGGCCCTGGCCGAGCTGCTCGAAAGCGAGGGCTACGCCGTGGTGGGGCCGGTGCCGACCGGCCCCGAGGCGCAGGCCCTGTTTCGGACCCAGCCGGTGGACGTGCTGCTCTGCGACATTCGCCTGCAAGGCCCCTGGGACGGCATCGAGACGGCCCAGCGCCTGCGCGCCGAGCGCCCCCAAGTGCCGCTCATCTACCTCACCGCCCTGGCCGACCGCGCCACGCTGGCCCGCGCCCTGCCCACCGCCCCGGCCGCCTACCTGGCCAAGCCCGTGAGCGTGGCCGCGCTGCGGGCGGCCATCGAAATCGCGTTGCGCCCGCCCCTGGCCGGGGGCGGGGCCGCCCCGCCGGTGCTGGCCGGTCCCGCCCCGGAGCGGGTGGCCGCCGCGCTGCCCGCCGCCCCCGCCCGCGAAACCATCCTGCGCCTCGACCAGCACATCTTTCTCAAGCACAACTACCAGTTCGTGCGCCTGGCCCTGGCCGACCTCGTGCTGCTCGAAGCCGACAACACGTCCACGACGCTCGTCACGACCGGCCCGCGCTACTCGCTGCGCCTCTCGCTGGTGGCCCTGCTCGAGCAACTCCGCTACGCCCCGCTGGTGCGGGTCCACCGCTCATTTGCCGTGAACGTGGCCCACGTCGCGGCCTTTTCCGAAGCCGAAACCACCGTGGGCGGCCACGTCGTGCCCCTGGGCCGGCAGTACAAGGCCGATTTTATGCGCCAGTTTCACTCGTATTAGGGAGTTTCTGAGGCGTTAGGGTAAGGGAGTGGGAGGGCAGGAGGTGTTGGGCCAACCCCGAAGGGGTTTCGTAGCCTAGCCCAGGGTTGGCGACGAAGGAGCCTACCCTAGGTCGGGGAACATTACGTGTACCAGAACCCCAACGGGGTTCCGTAGCTTGGCGTAGGGCGAGCGTGGGCGGAACCCCGTTGGGGTTCGGGTAACGTGGGGGCTGGCTCACCCAGGGTAGGCTCCTTCGTCGCCAACCCTGGGCTAGGCTACAAAACCCCTTCGGGGTTGGCCCAGTACCTCCTGCCCTCCCACCCTGATGCCTCCGCCCGACTGCCAAAATTCCGGCGTTGGCAGCCACCGGGCCGTTGTTGGCCGAAGCGCGGCAGGCGGCGCGACTTTAGCTCCCTACCTTTTGCGCCGGCTGGCGCTGGGGCAAACCCGGCAGAGCCGCCTACCTGCGGATGAACGATTGGTCGCGCGCGTGTCGGTTGCTGCTGGCGGTCCTTCTGGGGGCCGTCCAGCCAACGCGCGCCCAACCCGCGCCCGCTGTCCCGGCCGCGGCCGAAACCGGGCGCATCCTGCGGCTGCTCAACGCCGACAACGCCGCCGCCCTGCGCGCCAGCCGCCAATTGCTGGCCCAGGCTGAGGCCGCCCGGCCGGATGCCGCCGACCCGGCCACCCGCCAAGCCCGGCTGGCCGACGCGCACTGGCTGCTGGGCGCGGCCCTGCGCAACGAGGGCCGCTTCGATTCGAGCCTCTACCACGGCCAGCGGGCGCTCAGCGGCTACCTGGCCCTGGGGCAGCCCAGCGGCCAGGCCAACGCCTATACGCTGCTGGCCCAGACCTACAAGCGCCTGGCCGATGCCCAGCACGTGACCCTGCTCACGCGAAAGGCCCTGAGTCTGGCCGGCTTGGCCGTGGCCGTCGCCCGCCGCGGCCCCGATTCGCTGGGGCTGGCCCGCGCCTGCCTCGTGCAGGGTATTATTTACCGGGATTTGAAGGACTACGCCGCCGCCCGGCGCTGCTACGAGCGGGCCATCGGCCTGGCCCGGCGCGACCCCGGCCAGCCCTCGCCACTGCCCGTGGCCTACGCTAACCTGGGCCAGCTGCGCATGGATGCCGACCACGACCTGCCGGGGGCCATCGGGCTGTTTCGGCGGGCGCTGCCGCTCTACCGGGCCGAGGGCAACCGCAACGGGCAGGAGCACGCCTACCGCCAGCTCAGCTGGGCGTATCGGCAGGCCGGGCAGCCCGCCCGCGCCGTGGGAGCGGCCGACACCTGCCTGGCCCTGGGCCGGGCCAGCACCGACCCGCACCGGCTGCTCAATTCGCTCGAAGCCGCCTACCTGGCTTACCGCGCCGCCGGCCGTCTGCCCCAGGCCCTGGCCCTGCTCGAAGAGTTCAAGACCCGCACCGACGCGCTCACCAGCGCCGACATCGCGCAGGCCGTGGCCGCCCGGCAGGCCACGTTCGAGCTGGGCCAGCAGGCCGCCCGCATCACCGACCTCGACGCGGCCAACGCCCGTCAGCGCCGCCGCTTGCTGGGGCTGGGGCTGGGAGCGGGCCTGCTGCTGGTGCTGCTGGGCTTAGCCGCCTGGCAATACCAAGCCCTGCGGCGAGCCAACGCCCGGCTGGCCGCCAGCAAGCAGCTTATCGAGGTGCAGGCCGAGCGCCTGGGCTTGCTCTTGCGCGAGGTGCACCACCGGGTAAAGAACAACCTGGCCACCGTGGCGGGCCTCTTGCAGCTGCAAGCCAGCCGCCTGCCCGACGAGCAGGCCGCCCGCGCCGTGCGCGAAAGCCAGCAGCGGGTCGAGGCCATGAGCCTCATTCACCAGGGCCTTTACCAAGCCGACGACGTGACGAGCGTGGACCTGGCCGCCTACGTGCGCGACCTCTTCGAGAGCCTGCGCCAAGCCTACGCCTTCCCCCCGGAAAACTTAGACCTGGTGCTGGACCTGCACCCCGTGCGCCTCGACATCGAGCAGGCCGTGCCGCTGGGTCTGCTGCTGAATGAGCTGCTGACCAACGCTTTCAAGCACGCGCTGCCCCACCCGCCGCCCGGCCAGCGCCCCGCCCTGCGCCTGGCTCTGCACCCTGCCCCCGCCGGCGGCCTCAGCCTCGAAGTGCAGGACAACGGTCCCGGCTTCGCCGCCGACAGCATCCGCGTCGGCGCGTTCGGCCAGCGCCTCGTGGCCGCCCTCACCCGCCAGCTCGGCGGCCGGCTCCAAGTCGGGGCGGCGGAAGGCACCTGGTATCGGTTGGAGGTCGGGTAATTTAGGGTAGGAGGGTAGGAGGGTAGGAGGGTGTGAGGGTAGGAGGGTAGGAGGGTAGGAGGGTGTGAGGGTGTGAGGGTGTGAGGGTAGGAGGGTGTGAGGGTAGGAGGGTAGGAGTTGGGCGTTTTTTCTGACTCCTACCCTCCTACCCTCCTACCCTCCTACCCTCCTACCCTCCTACCCTCACACCCTCACACCCTCCTACCCTCACACCCTCCTACCCTCCTACCCTCCCAGTAGAAACACCGCCGGCCGCTTGTGCAGCCCCGGCCGCTCGGGCAGCTTGCGCCACTCAGCTACCGTCAGCGTGCGTAGGTATTCGGTGGAGGCGGTCAGGTCGGCGGCCACGCAGAGGCGGGTGGCGGGCTGGAGGTGGGCGAGCAGGTCGGCCAGCAGCTGGTCGTTGCGGTAGGGCGTTTCGATGAAAAGCTGGGTCTGGTCGCGCTGGGCGGCTTCTTTTTCGAGCTGCTTGAGGGCGGCGAGGCGGGCGGTTTTCTCGATGGGCAAATACCCGTGGAAAGCGAAGCGCTGCCCGTTCAGGCCCGACCCCATCAGCGCCAGCAGCACCGACGACGGCCCCACCAGCGGGCGCACTACCAGCCCCAGCCGATGCGCCTGCTGGGCCAGGGCCGCCCCAGGGTCGGCGATGCCGGGGCAGCCCGCCTCGCTGAGCACGCCCGCCGCCAGGCCCGGCTCGCGCAGCAGCGGCTCCAGCGCGGCCCGCACCTGGGCCGGAGTGCTGTCCTTGTCAATCAACCCAAACCGAATGTCCTCAATGACCCGCGCCGGGGCCACTTCCTTCACGAAACGACGGGCCGTGCGCAGGTTTTCGACCAGAAAATACGACAGCCCGGCCACGGCCGCCACCACCTGCGGCGAGAGTACCTGCGGGGCCGTGCCCTCGGCCAGCGGCGTAGGCAATAAGTAAAGCATGTGGCTTGGGCAATGGGGGTATTGGGTATTGGGTGTTGGGTCATGCTGAGCGCAGCGAAGCATCTCGCTTGTATCGTTCGAGTAGGCCGTTCAACGAGGCGAGCGAGATGCTTCGCTGCGCTCAGCATGACCCAACACCCAACATATAACTCCCAACCCCAACTCATCCCTCAACCTCCCGCTGGCAGCAGTACGTCCAGGCGGGTGCCCTGGCCGGGCTGACTCTGGACGCGGAGCTGGCCGCCGTGCTGGCGGGCGAAGGCCAGGCATACGGCCAGGCCCAGGCCGGTACCGGCGCGCATGTCGTCGGGGCGGGGCGGGGGCGGGGCGATGCCCAGCTGGTCGGCTTCGAGCAGGGCCACTACGTAAGCGGCATCGAGGCCGCTGCCGTTGTCGAGTACGCTCACGCACACGACGGTTGGCGAGCCATCGGCGGCGGCGGGGTTTGGGATGAGGTCTGGGGCGGAGTTTGGGGCGGCTGGCTCGGCGGTGGCGCGCACCGTTACCAGGCCGCTTCCGGGGGCGGCGTAGCGCAGGGCGTTGCCCACGAGGTTGCGCAGGATGGTGAGCAGCAGCTGCGGGTCGGCCCAGGCGTTCAGCTCGGGTGGGGGCAGCTCCACGCGCAGGCTCACCTGCCGCACCAGGGCCTGGCCGGCGAAGAGCTGCTGCAACTCGGCCAGGACCGGGGCCAGGGGCAGCTGGCGGGGTTGGAAGGGTAGCTCCCCGGTTTGGGTCTGGGTCCAGCCCAGTAAGTTGTGCAGTAGCTCGTTGAGCTGGCGCGCGCTTTGGCGCACCAGGCCGTTGAGCTGGCTCAGGCCGGCGCGGTCCTGCTGCTGCACGTACAAGTCGATGAGTTGCGAGAGGCTGGCAAACGCGGCCACCGGCCCGCGCAGGTCGTGAGCCACGAGGGCGTAGAGGCGGTCGTTGGCGGCGGCCTGGCGCTGGGCCTCGCGCGTGGCCCGGCGCAGCGCCAGCTGCTGCTGGGCGAGCTGACTGTCGCGGCGGCGCAATTTTCTCAGCAAAATGCCCGCCGCCACCAGGGCCAGCGTGAGGGCCGCCACTACGTTGAGCAGCAACCGCGAGCGCGAACGTTGCAGACGGGCGTACTCGTCGAGGGTTTTGATTTGCAGGTCGCGGGCCTGGGCGGCGTAGTAGGCGTTGGCCGCTACCAGGGCTTGGCGCTGGCGGTCGCTGCTGATACTGTCGTTGAGCTGCCGCACCCGCTGGCTCCACTCATACGCCTGGCGGAAGTTGCCCCGGCGGCGGTAATACTTCTCAAATTCCTCGTAGCACTCCAGCGCCCGGGGGCCGGCATCGAGGCGGCGGGCCAGGGCCAGGGCCGCGCGCAGCGTGTCCAGCCCGGCGGGCTGGTCGCGGCCCAGCAGCGAGCTGGCCAGCCCCACCAGGTTCTGGGCCACCTGGCGGCCGTCGTGGCGCAGGCGGTCCTGGGCCAGCTGCTCGCTCAGCAGCCGCTCGGCCTGCTCTGGCTGGCCCAGGTTGGCGTAGCTCGCCCCGAGCAGCCCGCGCAGGCTCGACACCACCGCGCCGGTCGTCGAGTCGGGGCGGGGGCCAATCAGGCGCAGGGCCTGGCGCGCCTCGAAGATGGCTTGTTCGTAGTGGCCGGCGTTGAACGACATCGTGGCCACCGAGTTGAGCAGGGTGCCGCGAGCATCATGGCCGGCCGGCCCGTGCGGCACCAGCGCCTGGCCCTGGCGCAGGATGACGGCGGCCTGAGCTGAATCACGGCGTTCTATGAGCGTCGAAGCCAGATTATTGCAGGCCATGACGGCCGTGCTGCTGTCGCCTAGCTGCCGGGCCAGGGTCAGTCGCTGGTAGTCGTAGCGCAGGGCGGCATCGGGGTTGTTGGCGAAAGCCGAAGCCGTAGCCAGCAGGTTCAGGCAGCGCAGGCGGCCGGGCTGGTCGGCCTCGCGCTCGGCCTGGGCCAGGGCTTGCGTTGCCAGGCGCGCCGCCAGCTCGGGGGCCGTATCGAGCAGCTGTCTGGCCTGGTGCAGGCGCTGGTCCAGGCTGAGCGCGGATGCCGGCTGAGCAAGTGCCGGCTGGGCAGCCAGCAGCCCCAACACTCCCAGCCCCAACCCCCTCAGTAGGCGCGACCGTACGTGGAGGAAAACGAGCAACCAGACAGCCACCTTGCGGACAATGTTTTTGAGGGTCCTAAGGTAGGCCCGGCGCATTCAGCGGGCCGCTTTTTTAAGCCAAAGCCGTCATTTTTGCTGATAAACAAGTTATTTTAAACGGTGAGCAAGTGAATCTTACCAGGTTTCAGATGGAGCTTCCCCCGAACGCGCGCACTAATTCATATACTTCGGAAGGACGCTCAGCGTGCAGCCAGTGCCCGGCATCGGGCAGCGTAACCACTTCTGAATTTGGAAACAGCGCCGGAATAACGTACAGTTTGTCGTGGGTCGTTACGTAGTCGGACTTCCCGCCCCGCAAAAAAAGCGCGGGCTTCTGGAAAAAAGTAGCCTCGCCGCCGCTGGTTTCGGCCAGCCGGCCGGTGTTGGCCCCAGCAGCAACCCCGTTAGCAACCCCGATAGCAACCCCAGCAGCAACCCCGACAGCGGCCCCGATGGCGGGCAGGCTGGCAGCCAGCACGGGCAGGTTGAAGCGCCAGGCAAACGAGTTATCGGCCTGCCGAAACAAGCTCTTGAGCAAGAACTGCCGCACGTCGGGCTGCCCGATGTGCCGGGCCAGGACGGCATCGGCTTCGGCGCGGCTACCGATGGCGGCCGGGTTCAGGGCCAGCAGCCCCGCCACGATGGGCTGCTGATGGGCCATGTCGGAGGCGCGGGGCGCGATGTCGAGCACCACGAGCCGGGCCAGGCGCGCGGGCTGGTCGAGGGCCAGGCGCATGGCCACTTTGCCGCCCATGCTGTGGCCCAGCAGCGTGAGCCGCGCCGGGTCGAGGCCCAGGTGGTCGAGCAGGGCCAGCACGTCGGCGGCCAGCGCCGGATAGGTGTGGGTAGGGTGGTGAAACGAGCGCCCGTGGTTGCGCAAATCC
>Ga0123339_10001310_pt1 | contig 17452 bp, 17 predicted proteins | sample lystaG_FD_89956 | JGI IMG/M metagenome (GOLD analysis project Ga0123339, IMG submission 89956) | Glacier valley bacterial and archeal communities from Borup Fiord, Nunavut, Canada, to study Microbial Dark Matter (Phase II) -... | ecosystem: Environmental > Aquatic > Freshwater > Ice > Glacier ... | reverse complement strand
TTCCCCGTTTGGTTCCGTCGCCGCTGCCGCGAACGCGCGGGGAAGGGCGATTTGAATGGGCGCAGGCCATCAAAAACCGAGAACAGATCTCCGCGACCTTCGCCTTGATCTTCGTTTTGCTGCTCAGCCTGCGCTTTCTGGTAAACTCACACCTATGACACTGACCCCGCGACAGATTTGGAATTTCCTCTGGCCGTATATCAAGCAGGACCGCTGGTATTTGGTGTTCGCGCTTATCTGCGCCTTTGGAGTGAGTGCGTCGGATGGGGCAGTCGCAACGCTCTTGGAGCCTTTCATCAATTCTGCTCGCCATGCAGCAGTGAGCACGATAGACACCGAAGACTTACATCGTCTTAACCTCGTCTGTCTGGCAATCGTGGGTGTCTACAGCCTGCGCTGGCTGTTCACCTACGGCGACATGGTGTTCTTCTCCGAAGCCGGTCAGCGGCTCGGCCTTCGCCTGCGAAACCGTATTTATGAGCATTTGCAGGGTCTTTCCCTGGGCTTCTTTAACGGCCAGCGGACAGGGGCACTCATGTCCACGATGAACAATGATGTGCCCCTGCTTCAGAACACGATCACCAGCCTGAAAGATCTGGCCCCGGCTCCGTTTTATGTTATCGGCGGACTCGTCAGTATTTTCTTGATCTCAGTCAAGCTTTCATTGATCACACTCGTGGTTCTGCCTCTGATGGTCTATAGTATCAATACGCTGACGCGGCGGATTCGGGGCTCCACCGGAGACACGCAGAACAAGCTGGCGGATGTCAACACGCTGATGGAGGAGACGCTGAGCGGCATTCGCATCATCCAGTCCTTTGGCGCGGAGAAGGTCGCCGTGGATCGATTTCAGCGCGAAAACCAGGCCGCCAAAAACTTTGCGATGGTCGTCGTCCGGCAATCCGCGCGGCTGAAGCCGACGACGGATCTGATCGGAGCCGTCGGAATCGCTGTCGCTCTCTGGTTTGCGGGCCGCCTCGTCGCCAGCAATGAAATGAGCCTCGGGCAGCTGGGAAAATTTATCTTCTTCCTGAACCTGATCGCTAAAGGCATCGGCGGCCTGGGTGGGGCAAAGGTTACCTGGGAACAGATCATGGCTGGGGGCGGGCGAATCTTTCAGAACGTGCTGAATGTCGAGTCCCAGATCAAAGACTGTTCCGGTGCAAAAGCTCTCCACCAAGTCGAAGGCAAAATTGAGTTCGACCATGTCGCGTTTGCCTACAACGCCGAAACACCGGTACTCCGAAATATTTCGTTTACGATGAACCCCGGCGAAGTCGTGGCGGTGGTAGGGCTTTCGGGGGCGGGCAAAAGCACGATTGCCGACCTGATCCCGCGCTTTTACGATCCGCAGTCCGGGTCGATCCGCGTGGACGGGCACGATCTGCGGGAAGTGACGCTCGAATCGCTGCGAAGGCAGATCGCGATTGTGCCGCAGGAAACGATTTTGTTCGGTGGGACTATCCGGGACAATATCGCTTACGGCAACCCGGCGGCGACTCAGGAGATGATCGAAGCGGCGGCCCGGGCGGCCAATGCGCACAGCTTCATCGCCGACCGGTCCGTCATGCCCGAGGGTTACAACACGCTGGTGGGGGAGCGGGGCAAGCAGCTTTCCGGGGGGCAGCGGCAGCGGGTCTCGATTGCCCGTGCCCTGCTGAAAGACCCGCGTATTTTGATTCTCGACGAAGCGACTTCTTCGCTGGACGCCGAATCGGAGAAAGTGGTCCAGGAAGCCCTGGAGACGCTGATGCGCGGGCGGACGACACTCGTGATCGCCCATCGCCTCTCGACCATTCAGAACGCGCATAAAATACTGGTCATGCAGGCGGGGGAGATCGTGGAAAGCGGGACCCACACCGAGCTGATGCGTCTGCGGGACGGCCTCTACCGGCATTTATACGAGCGGTTCCACGAAAAGAAGTTCCCCTGGGAAAAGACGGGCGACGAGAAATCCGAGGATGAGGACGGTCTGGATTTTGAGGCCGTGACCGTGCCCCACATCTCCGCCGCGACATAGATATTTGACTTTTGACCTATGAAGTACCGTGTCGTCTCATTTCTGGTGTACTGGCTCGTGCGGCTGATTATCCCAACCCTCCGGCTGCGGGTGATCGGGGAGGAGCGTGTGCTCGAAATCCAGCAGGAGGGCAAGGGGCTTATTCTTCTCACCTGGCACGGGCGCACGCTCCTCCCCATCTGCCGGTTCCGTAAGCGCGGGTACTGGGCTATGATCTCGACCTCTCGGGACGGCGAATACCAGAACCGCATTTTTCGGCGGTTCGGATGGCAGACCGTGCGCGGCTCGACTTCGGCGCGGGGTGCGGTGCAGGCTGCGCTGACAATCACCAAGCAGCTGAGGCGCGGCGGTACCCTGGCGCACACGCCGGACGGACCGCGCGGGCCGATCCACGTAGTTCAGCCCGGAGCGATCTTCCTAGCGCAGAAATCCGGCTCCCCGATCGTCCCCGTCGGCATCAGTGCCTATCCGAGAAAGCTGGCTCATGCGTGGGACCAGTATATGGTGCCGGCACCATTTGCCCGGGCGGTCTGGATCTACGGCGACCCGATTCATATCCCCGCCGATGCCAAAAGTGATGAGGAGCGGAAGCTCTGGTGCGACCGGGTAGGGGCGGCGATTGCAGCCCTTGAAGCCCAGGCCGAGCGGGAAGCCGGAGCGCTCGATGCGCTGGGGCCGAAGCGGCAGGGGTGGAACCTGTGGCGTCGGGCCTAGAAAGCTATCTGCTGAGCGTCATCGCCGAGCCGGGGCGTCCGGGGGTGGCGACCTCGGGTTTACGCGGCCTTCTGGGCGGCCTGTCTGCTCTGTATGATGCCGGGCTGGATGCCTATCTGGCGGCGGAGACACTCGGTCTGCGGCGGCGGGAAACGCTGCCTATCCCGGTGATCAGCATTGGCAACTTGACTGTCGGTGGTACGGGCAAAACGCCTATGACCCAGTTCCTGAGCCGCCGCCTTCAAGAGTCCGGCAAACGGATCGCGGTACTCAGCCGGGGGCATGGCGGCGAGGGGCAATCCGTGCGGCTCGTGTCTGACCGTAAAGGCCACTGCCTATTGACGGCCCCGGAAGCCGGGGACGAGCCTGTCCTCTTGGCCCGAACCCTGCCGGGAGTTCCTGTGCTGGTCGGCAAAGACCGACGGCAGTCAGGCCGGGAAGCTCTGCGCCGCTTCGATCTGGACGCTCTGGTTCTCGACGACGGTTTTCAGTACTGGCAATTGGCCCGTGATCTGGACATCGTGCTGCTGGATTCCCGCCGCCCTTTCGGTAACGGCTTTTCGCTCCCGCGCGGCCTGCTGCGTGAGTCCAAGAAGCATTTATCCCGCGCGGGTGTCATTGTCGTGACACGGGCCGGTGGACTGGGGAAGGCTGGGCGTCAATCACTGCTGAACGAAATCTCCGCTCTCACACCGGCGGCCAGCGTCTATTTTGCCGACCATCAAGCTGTCGGCTTCGTCTCCGTGTCCGATTTGGCCGTGCCGCCGCTGCCATTAAACGCTCTGCGGGGCGAACCCGTGTACGCCGTCTCCGCTATTGCCCAGCCTGCTTCGTTCCTGCATTCTTTGGTGCAGGAATCGGGGGTACAGATCGCCGGGCAGGAGGCGTGGGACGATCACTATGCGTTTGACACGCAGCAAGCGCAGGAAGTCCAGCAAGCCGCCCGCCGGGTCGGGGCAGCTGCGATCGTCATGACGGAAAAAGACGCGGTCAAATGGCCGACTGCCGAGATTAACGATCTGCCAACATACGCCCTGCGAATTGAGATGACAGTGGAAAACGAAGCTGCGTTTTTGGCGGATGTTCTGGCACGGATTAAGTTGGGAGACTGAGCAATGGCACTAGCACAGCGGTATCGCAAAACTGAAAAATTTGTTTATACGGAAGAAGAATATTTCGAGTTTGAGCGGACCAGTATCGGCCACTGGGAGTACGTGAACGGCGAAATCCGCGCCATGAGCGGTGGTACGGCGAACCACAGCACGATAGCTGTAAACATTATCGCGACCCTCCGAACCGCCCTTCTTCCCAAAGGCTGCCGCGTCTTCGGCTCGGACATGAAAGTCCATACGGGGGACGGCGTGAACACCTTTCCGGATGCTGCCGTCGTCTGCGGGCCGCTTGCCTTCTACCGGGGCCGTACCGATCTGCTTGCGAACCCCCAACTGATCGTCGAAGTCCTCTCCGACTCGACCGAAGCCTACGACCGGGGCGATAAGTTCCGGCATTACCAATCTATTCCGACTCTCACCGATTACCTGCTGGTCTCGCAGGACGAAGCGCGTGTGACGCTTTTTACTCGGCGGGAAGAAGATTGGCATCAGCTGAATGTTGCCGGACTTGAGGGGAGTGTCTACCTGCCCTCAGCAGAAACGACACTGGCCCTGTCCGATATATACGCGCTGATTGAGCTGAAAGATGTGGCCGATACAGTTTGAGATAGGCGGCGAATATGATGCTGCCTGGTCGTTCGATAACAGGAAATATTTCATGGAATTTGTTCCGTTCAATGAAGACCAGTATGAAGAAATCGAGGCACAATATCAGTGCCTTGAAATTGACCGACTGAATAACATTCTTAAATCCAGTGGTATTGAGGATGCTGCTACACGTCGCAGGATCTGCTCAGAATATTTCTATTCGAGTGGTCATTTTTTGTATTCTGGCTGGTTTAAAGTGGGCGAGACGACAATTTGGCCGGAGTTATGTTATTCCGAGCGGCAGTTAGACGGTGAATCCAGTCACGGCCAAATTAAACGTCTTTATCTTAACTCTGGGCATATTCCGTTTTATCAAGGAAGTGGTGGTGCCATTGAATGGTACTTTGTTCAAGCGGGTGAAAATGCGCATGAGATAGTATGCGGCGGGGCGGCATGGGGAGATGACTTGGATGATGACAGAAGAAAACGGTGAGGAAATCGGACGACGCAATGATTGAATTGATCAATGGGACGGCAGTGGAGTAATATGGAACAGATCAACTGCCTTGAAGAATGGTACAGTGCCCACTGTGATGGGGATTGGGAGCACGGTGGGGGCATCAAAATCGAGTCACTGGATAATCCTGGTTGGAGCGTTACGATTAACCTGGCGGGTACTGAGCTTGAGAAAATGCCTTTTTCGGAGATGAGTCAGAACGATGTCAGCCAGAGATACGAGGACAATCAGGACTGGTGGGTGTGCCGGAAAGTTGGCGTGGAGTTCCAGGGCAAAGGTGGGCCAAAGCAGTTAAGTGTGATTTTGCATATATTTGCCGAATGGTCCCGCTCGGCAGGAAAGTAGTATGCGAGGCTTCTGCCGTCACATCAACTCAGTAATCTTTATGCGAATCCAGAAAAAAATGTGGCAGCCATTGGTGCGGCGTGTCTTCGGCGGTCTCATCGGGCGGCAACTACCGAAACCGGTCGTCCGTGCTCTGGGCGGCCTGGCTTATGCGGTCTCCGGGCGTTACCGACAGGTTGCCGACAAGAATTTGCGGATTGCTTACGGCGACTCCATGACCGAAGCGGAGCGGGATACGCTGATACGGCGTGTTTTTCAGAGCTTCGCCATCTCCACTGCCGAGTTTTTGGAAGCACCGCGCTGGACTCCCGAACAGGTCAAAGCATTAGCGCAGGCGGATTCTTATGAAGTCGTGGACAAAGTTCTGGCACGCGGCAAGGGGATGATCCTGCTGGCGGCGCACTTCGGCAACTGGGAGCTGTTGGCGCGGCGGGCGGCGGTTGCCGGGTACAGCTTCGCCGTGATCGCGCGGCAGAGTGAAGATGCGGGTTTCAACGAAATCACGGATTCGCTGCGGGCGAACGGTGGCTACACGGTGCTGCCGCGCGGCGGGTCACCGAAACCGATTTTATCGCGGCTCCGCAGCAACGGTATCATTGCGATCCTGCCGGACCAAAAGTCCGAAGATTTGTTTGTACCCTTCTTCGGCAAGCTCGCCGGAACAGTCGCCGGACCCGCCGTGCTGGCACTCAAGACCGGGGCGGGAATCGTGCCGATGTTCTGCCCGCGTCAGCCGGACGGGACCTATAAAATGGTGATTTATTCGGAGATCGATACGACGGCGACCGGGGACACCGATGCCGACATCAAGCGGATTATGACTGACGCGACCGCCGTGATCGAAGAGATGGTGCGGAAGTATCCTGAGCAGTGGCTGTGGCTCCACGACCGCTGGCGGGTTCCGCCCCCGGCAGAACTTCTGCAGCAAGAAAAGAGTGCCGATGCCCCGCCCGCTGCCGCCGCTGCCTGAAATTTCGCGGCTGCTGATTGTCAAAACCAGCAGTATCGGTGATGTCGTGCATGCCCTGCCGATCATGCAGGCGATCAAGGAAGCCGCCCCGCATCTGTCTCTCGGCTGGGTTGTGCGGCAGCGCTGCGCGGAAGTTCTGCGCGGCAATCCCTTTGTCGACACGCTGTATGTTCTGCCGGACCGGCCGACACTCACTGAGTTGTGGGATCTGCGCGGAAAGCTGCACGAAGGCCGCTATGAGCTGGCACTGGATATGCAGGGGCTGGGATTGAGCGGTCTGGTCACCGCCTTGTCCGGGGCACCGGCGCGGCTTGGGTGGGACCGGAACCGGGAGATGAACTCCCTGTTTCTGACTCACCCGACCGTGCCCGGTCGAGGTCAGCATCGCCACGAGGTAGACTTACTGTACGGGTTTGCGGAAGCATTGGGGGTCCGCACTCCCCATCCGGAGTTCACGCCGCAGCCGTATCTGGCGGCCCAGGCGCGTCCACAAGCGGAAGCATGGCTTGTGGGGCTGCCGCGCCCACGGATCGCGCTGAATGTCGGGGCCTCGCGGGCCTACAAACGCTGGCCCGTAGACCGCTGGCGGGAAGTGGCTCAGGAACTGGCGGCGTCGGGCCGCAGTTTGGTATTTGTCGGCGATAAAACCGATGCCGAGAGCGTAGCCCAAATTTCTCCGTCGCTCGCAGGCCGCTTCGTCGACTTATCCGGCAAGACTTCGCTGCTGGAGCTGGCTTCCGTGCTGGCGGAATGCGATCTGCTGGTGACCGGCGACACGGGGCCGATGCATATCGCCGTCGCGGTGGGGACGCGCGTCGTCGCCATTTTCGGCGGTACGGATCCGGTTCGTCACGGGCCGTATGGAGCGCGAAACGCAATTTTGCACAAGCCGATCCCGGGCTTGATCCCGCCGGGGCAGCGCCCGACCGACACGCAGGGGGCAGCGTGCATGGAGCAAATCTCGCCCGTAGATGTCCTGGCCGCCGTCGCGTCAATTCAAGAAAATCATGCGTAAGTTTCTCGTTATCAACATGAACTATATGGGGGACGCTCTGCTGACTACCCCGGCGATAGCCGCGCTCCGGCTGGCTTTTCCGGAGGCACAGATTGATACCGTGGTCGGTACCGGGGCGGCTGCAGAGGTACTGGGAGGCAATCCTGACCTGGACTCGATCATCGCCCGGACCGCCCGGGGCAGTCTGGGCCGGGTGATGCAGACATTCCAGCTGCTGCGCGAAGGCCGCTACACGGATGCGATCATTCTTCCCCCGCTTCCTGCATATGCCGCCGCCGCCTGGATGGCGCGAACCCCTCGCCGGGTGGGTCTCGGCGGGCGCGGTATGAACCGTTTTTTGACGGAACTGCGCTCGACTCGTGCGGTGCATATGGCGGATACCATGCGCGATACGATGCCGGTCTCCGCCACTCCGACTATACCGCGCCGCCTGTTGGTCACCATCGAAAAAGAGGCACTGGAAGCGGCGGAGCGTCTGCTGATCGAGTCGGGTCTGTCGCTGGAAGGCCCACTGATTGCGGTCAATGTTGGGGCGACCCGCCCCCAGAAACGCTGGTTTGCCGAATCGTTCGCGCAGACCCTGGACCTGCTGGCAGACATTCCGTGCATTATTGTCGGAGCCGGGGCGGAAGATGCGGCACTGGCTGCTGAGGTTCTCAAACTGTCGCAAAAGGCGAAGCCGGTCAATCTGGTCGGGCGCACCGGAGTCAAGTCTCTGGCGGCACTCCTGCAGCGGTGCGACCTGCTGCTGAGTGCCGACTCCGGTCCGATGCATCTGGCGACCGCCGTAGGTACGCCTTCGCTGGCCCTGTTCGGCTCGACCGACCCGGCAGTGACGGGGCCGTTCGATGTACTCTCGGGAACGATATACAAAGGCCTGCCCTGTGCGCCCTGCGGAAATCATCCGACCTGCGATGGCCGCTACGATTGCCTGAGAACAATTCACCCTGAGGAAGTCGCAGCGGCGGCCCGCGGCCTTTTGAGATCGAACCGCAGCAGCCTAATCACGCTTCCCGTACTCACGTCCAAAACGTCGACCGTCCCTAATCCCAGTTGTGCGCCTTTGATGAAGCGGGCCGGGCCGATCCATCGTATCCTCATCGCGACCAAGTTTCGTTTTATCGGGGATACGCTTCTCGCCGTGCCGATCTTCCGGGCCGCTCGGGCACAGTGGCCGAACGCCCATATTACGCTCCTCACAGGCAAGAATGCTCGGGTATTACTCCAAAACAATCCGTACTTAGACGAGATCATGGAGTTCGATCCCTACAAGTCCGACAAAGGCACCTGGGCACACCTCAAGCTGATTTCCCGTCTGCGCCGCGAGCGATTTGATCTTTGTCTGGCACTGAACCGGTCGTTCCATTCCGCGCTCACGCCCTGTTTGGGGGGTGTAAGGGTGCGTGCCGGTTTTCGGTCGGAAGGGCGCGGGCCGCTGCTGAACTGCCGAGTGGATTACGACCGGGAGAAGAGCGAGATCGCCTGTTATTTCGATGTCCTGCGGGCGGTCGCCCCGGAAGTCGCTGAAAATCCAGCACTCGAGCTTTGGATCAGCGATGAGGAGCGGAAGTTAGCCCAGGACCGGCTTGCCGGTGCCTGGCCGGAACCGGGCGGCAGCAGCCTGGTCGGGTTCCAGCCCGGGGCGAGCCTGGAGCGTAAGCGTTGGGACGCCGCCCGGTTCGCCCAGGTCGCGGATGCGCTGGTATCGCAGAATCCTAGTGTGCGGATCGCCTTGATTGGCGGACCGGATGAGGCGGACGCGGCTCGGGAAATGCTGAAGCAGTGCCGACCGGAAACGTCGGCCCGGATGGCCTCTTTCGCCGGAACCTGCGACCTGCGCGGCTCGCTGGCTTTGGTCTCTCAGCTCAGCCTGTTTATCGGCAACGACACGGCGATTATGCACTCGGCGGTTGCGCTCGGCATCCCGACCGTTGCACTGTTCGGGCCGACCAACCCGCGCAAATGGGGCAATTACGGGCCGTGCCACCGCGTCCTGGAATCGCCCGACGGCAGCATGGCCTCCCTGCCTATGGAAGAGGTCGAAGCCGTGTCGCTGGCGCTTTTGGGGCGAACGCCGCTTGCGTCACCCGCCGGAAATCCGGTATAATCGGTCATCGATGGTCTCCGGGGTGTCATGATCTACCAACGTGCGCTGTTTATTCGATTTGGCGGCATCGGGGATATTCTGCTTGCAACACCGTCCGTACGGGCCTTATACGCGGCCTTTCCAGGTATCGAAATCGACTTTGTGGTCGGCGGCGGCATGGCAGCCTCGCTGGCCGGACACCCGCTGATACGGAACGTCTGGACTTTCGATAAGCGCGGGGTAGACTCGCGCCTCGACCATTTTTGGCCGTTTCTGGTTCGAATCGCGCGGGCCAAGTACGATCTGACCATCAACCTGCATCCTAGTGCCAAATCGTATTTGATGGTGGCGGCCAGTGGGGCAAAAACGCGGCTGACATTTCGCAAATGCATGGAAATCAGTCCGGCGACGGGAAAGATCGCCCATGCCGTCGACGATTTTGCGAAAGAGCTGCTGCCTCTGGGGATTGGCCCGCTGACAGATAAATCGCTGGATTTTGATGTCCCGCAAGCGGCGCAGGTGAGTGCTGCGCGTACTCTGGCGGTGCTGGAAGTCTCGGCATCTGATCGGCTGCTGGTCATCAACCCGGCGGCCTCCCGCCCGCTCAATCGCTGGCCGCTGGCCCGGTTCCGTGAGGTCGCCGGATACTGGGCGGCGCAGCCAGGGGTAAAAGTCGCCGTGACCGGGGCACCGGCGAGCTTCAAGACGGTCATGGACGGGCTGGATGAAGTCTCTCTGGCTTCGGAAGTCGCGACTGCCGACAGCCGCATCTTGAACCTGGCCGGGCAGCTCACCGTTCAGGAGTTCGGGGCTTTGCTCCAGCGGGCGGATACGCTGCTGACCTGTGACACCGGTCCTATGCATATCGCGGCGGCACTGCACACGCCGCTGGTCGTGCTGTCCGGGGCGGCGGACCCGAACCGTACGGGTCCGCTGACCGAGAATAGCACGGTTTTGATTGATTACTCGCTGCCCTGCGTCCCCTGCCGGGATCGCATCTGCGTACGCGGCGACGTCATGTGTATGCAGAACCTCACCGTGCCGGACGTGATTCAAGCAATCGCGGCCCGTCTGAAACCTGCGCGAAGGAACATCTGTGGAATTGACCTGCCAGTCATCGCGGGATAAGATAAAAACAGCCGAAGAACTCACCGCACTGGTGTCCGCCCGGCAGGAGCGCGGTGAGAAGATCGTTTTTACCAACGGCGTCTTCGACATTTTGCACGTTGGTCACGCTCGCTATCTGGCGGAAGCCAGGGCCTTGGGCGATGGCCTGGTTGTCGCGGTCAATGCCGACGAGTCGGTCCGCAGCTTCAAGGGCGATCTGCGGCCTATCGTGCCGCTGGGTGAGCGTATGGAGATGCTGGCGTCGCTGGCCTGCGTGGATTATGTGACGCCGTTTTCGACCCGCACACCCGCATCTTTGATTGAGCGGATTCGTCCGGCGATCTATGTCAAAGGCGGAGACTACCGGGAAGCCGATTTGCTGGAAGCGGAAGTCGTGCGCGGCTATGGCGGTGATGTCCAAATCCTGTCCCTGGTGGCTGGCCGCTCGTCTACAAACATCATCGCCCGGATCTGTGCCGCCTATGGGCCGGATGTACCGACCCCTAGATCGGTCGATGGCCTCGCCAAAGGATAACTGCCTTCCATGTCTCTCTCCGTGCTGCAAGTCGCATCCAGCTTTCCCGCATGGGGCGGCGCGGAGCTGCATATCTTGAACCTGTCCGATCAGCTTCGCTTGCGCGGCTACGATGTGACCATTGCCTGCCGTCCGGGCCGCTGGGTCGAGGAGCAGGCGATGCAGATGGGGATCAAGACCGTTCCGATTCGCGTCATGCGTCAAGGTGACTGGCAGGATTTTGGCAAGCTGCGCCGCTACCTGCGCGAGAACAAGACCGATGTCATGCACGCGCATTGGAGCCTGGATATGGTCGTCCCCGGCTTCGCCGCCCGGATGGAGGACGTGCCGGTGCGGATACTGACGCGCCATATGCCGTATCCCTTCAAAAGTCCCCTCGGAACCTTCCTCTACAGCCGCATTTTGTTTACACGTATGGTCACGGTGTCGAACTCCGTCCGGGAAACGCTCCTGAAATGCGGTGTGCCCCCGGAGAAAGTTCAGGTGATCCACCACGGGACCGACATCGAAGCGTTTGCCAAAACGACCATCGAGCGAAAAGTGACTCGTCAGGAGCTGGGCATCCCCGAGGACTGCGTGGCCGTCGGCATCGTCGGGCGCATCGCCCCGGAAAAGGGCCATGCCGTGCTTCTCGATGCCCTGAGCAAGCTGGGCGACCGTTACCCGCTGCGCCTGGTGATTGTCGGCAGCGGCCCGGATGAAGCCGTGATGAAGCAGAAGATTCAGACGCTGGGCCTCACGGGCAAAGTGGTTTTCACCGGCTTTCGGGACGATGTCAACAACGTCATCGCGGCTCTTGACATTGTGACCGTGCCCTCTACATGGAATGAACCCTGCTCCGCCGTTATCCAGCAGGGCATGGCTCTCAGTAAGCCGGTGATCGGCACGCTGACCGGCGGCTCGCCCGAAATGATTTTGGACGGTGAGACCGGCCTGCTGGTTCCCCCGTCCGACTCCGCGGCCCTGGCCGGTGCCGTCGAGACATTGGCCCGAGATGCCTTCCTGCGCCGCCGTCTGGGCACAGCAGGCCGGGAGCGTGTCGAGTCCCATTTTTCCCTGCAAATCATGACGGATAAAATTGAGGCTCTGTACCGGCGTGAGTACGAAAACGCACGCGGAGCCGGAGCACCCGAAAAAGTGCTGGCGTCCTGACCTTCCCAATGACATGAAACCACGCAAGCCCTCCCTGCCCCCGGCGTTTTTTGAGCCTCTCACCCCGTGCAATCTGTCGGTACAACGCTGCCCGGTGTCGCGAGAAGAGGCATCTCACCGCATTCTCATTCTACGGGCGGGGGCGTTCGGCGATATTCTGATGGGCACTCCGCTTCTGGCGGCCCTGCGTGCCGCTTACCCGAAAGCCTATATCACCTGGATTGTCGAACGGACAGAGGTTCAGGCGATAGACGCAAATCCGTTCATAGACGAATGTATCTGCTGGGACAGCGCGTATTGGAAAAATATGCTGCGGCGCGGCCTGTATCCGCTCTGGGTTCTCCGTGCATTAGGATTCGGCAAAGTGCTCCGAGCGATTCACTCGGACATCTTCATCTCGTTTCAGCCGGAGGAATGGCCGCTGCTGCTGCGCGGTCTCGGGGCGAAGGTCACTATCGGTATTTTCGATACCTTTAAGCGTTTCTACGGAGCTGGAAAAACCAGCCGTTACGCGCAGCGGTACACGCATGCGTACGGCGAGCCAAATCTGCCGGGCCACCGGATCGATCAATACTTGCTGGCACTTCGTGCCCTGGGGCTTTCCGAAGATGTCCCCGATCAGATGAGCATGGGATACACGCAGGACGATGCGGACCTTGTGGTGCAATTCCTGACCCAGCGAGGTGTGAACGAGACGGAGCCTTTGGTCGTGTTGGCTCCGATGACGACCTGGCCCACGAAATGCTGGCCTTTGCGGTGTTATGTGGAGCTTGCAGACAGACTGCACCAACAGTATCCCTGCCGCATCGTAGTCATCGGCAGCGGGAAAGAGCGCGAACAATTGCTGTCACTCGTGGCGCAGATGTCGTGTGATCCCTTTCTCATTGCCGGAGACTTCACTTTTCGCCAGATGGCGGCACTCTTGGACCGAGCCTCTCTGCTGATAAGCGGGGACACCGGTCCGATGCATGTCGCTTCGGCCCTGAAGACGCCCCAGGTCGCATTGTTCGGGCCGACTTCCCCGCAGTGGTATGGTCCGCTGAGCAGCACGGCAATCTCACTGATGCACCCGGTTCCCTGCGGGCCGTGCGACCAGAAGTACTGCCCGAACACCGGGGAAGATTTTGAGAAGTGTATGCGCCTGATCACTGTCGAAGAGGCATTGGAATCGGCGGCCTCGCTGCTCTCTTCCCCAGCGACTGCCCACGTTGGCGCAGTATGAAACGTGTCTTGATCATCAAGCTCTGGGCGTTGGGCGATATTCTTATGGCGACCCCGCTGCTGACGGCACTCAAGTCGCAGTACCCGGAGTGCGAGATCACTTGGGTGGCGGAATCATCACACGCAGATATTCTGCTGGGACACCCTCTCATCAATGAGCTGATTCGCTTCGACTCGGGAAAGTGGCGGCGGCTTCTGCGCAAAGGTCTACTCTGGTCGTGGTGGAAAGAGGCGCGTCATCACAACAGTGAGATGAGGCAGCGAGATTTCGATGCAGTCGTCAACTGTCACCCGGAGAAGTGGTGGACCCGAATATTCTGCGCGGCTCCGGTGCGGATCGGGTTGTTTCCTTCGGAGCGGCTGCCGCTAATGCAGCGGCTGTATACCATGTCCCTCGCGAAGCCGCCGCGTCTGCATAATACCGACAATTACCTGCGGGCTTTGGAAGCACTTGGCCTGACGGGGCCGTTTGACCGGCACATGGCACTGCACCTTTCTCCGGAGGAGCGGGAAGCGGCCCGTGATTTTTTGCTTGGCGAGCCGGGCTATCGGCCCAGTCTGCCGATGATTATTCTGCACCCAGGAACCAGTCAGCCGTCTAAGTGCTGGCCGGTGGAGAGCTTCGCTGCGCTGGCAGGGATGCTGCCGGAGTATAATATCGTTCTGACGGGAAGCTGGCGTGAGCAAAATCTGGCGCAGGCCGTCAGCGCGGGTATGCCTGAAGAGGACCGACGCCCGCTGATCGCGGCGGGGCGGCTCAGTATCAAAGCGGCGGCGGCTCTGGTCGAGCTGGCGGCCGGCGTGGTGACAGGCGACACGGCAATCCTGCATATCGCGTCTGCACTGGGAACGCCGCTGGTCGGGCTTTACGGCAGCTCTCGGCCGGGAGATAATGCGCCGCTGTTCGGCCCACATACTTTGCTCTTTGATGCGGGGGTTGCCTGTGCGCCCTGCTACCGGGAACACTGTCCCCTTTCCGGAAACGATATTCTAAAATGTCAGAAAGCAATCACCCCCAGACAGGTTTTTGCGGCTTTGACTTCTCTCTTAAAGGAAACCCATGAACGAAGTTCACCTGACTGATTTCTCCGTCGGCGGCTCGGGCAATCCCCTGACCATTATCGCCGGGCCGTGCGTGATTGAAAGCCTGGAGATGTGCCGGGAAATCGCGGCATCGGCCAAAGAGACCTGCGCCGCCCTCGGCCTGCCTTACATCTTCAAAGCCTCTTTCGACAAGGCAAACCGGACCTCCGGCGGCTCGTTCCGGGGCGGGGGACTGGACAAAGGACTGGAAGTGCTGGCGGCAATCAAAGCCGAGTTTGGCGTTCCCGTACTGACCGATATTCACGAGTCCTGGCAAGTGAAGCCCGTGGCAGATGTGGTAGATGTGCTGCAAATCCCGGCGTTCCTATGCCGCCAGACTGATCTTCTCATCGCGGCGGGCGAAAGCGGGCGCGTAGTCAATGTCAAAAAAGGCCAATTTCTCGCGCCCTGGGATATGAAGAACGTGATTGATAAAGTCACGGCGACGGGCAACCAGAGCCTCCTGCTGACCGAGCGCGGTGTCAGCTTCGGTTACAACACGCTTGTGGTGGACATGCGTTCCCTGCCGACGCTGCGCGGCTTCGGCTACCCGGTCATCTTCGATGCCACCCACTCCGTCCAGCAGCCTGGCGGGCTGGGGGGCAGCAGCGGGGGGCAGCGCGAGTTCATCCCGACACTCCTGCGGGCAGCGGTCGCGGCAGGCGTGGACGGCCTGTTTCTAGAAGTTCACCCGGACCCGGAGAAGGCACTGTCGGATGCGGCGACCATGCTGCCGCTGGCCGATCTGCGCGGCCTGCTGGAAACGGCGGTGGCGATTGATGGGATCGTGAAGAAGGTCTTGTAATGCTCGAACTCTCTCAGGTCATCAGCGATATTCAAAAAATGGGTTCGGAAGCCCGCAAGCGCGGCGACCGCACGAAGAGCCAGATGCAAACCGCGCTGGCACGCGCTGCACTGAGCGGCGAAGAATGGGCGGCGACACGCGCCCAGCGGGAGCGTCTGCCGAAGCCCTCCTGGTCGGTTGCGGACTGCCGGGACAAGTCGCCGTCGGAGGTGCTTGGGCTGGCGGGAGTTGCCCCGGAAGAGTACTCCGCACTTGCGACCGATGGCTCCCAGATTCCTCTGGACCGCCACGCCGTCGCCCCTTGCTTTCTGCTGAATGTCGGGGAGATTGCCCTGCACTACGGCACCGGAGAGCGGCCGCATCTGGCGTCTCGGGCCACGCTGCACTACCGGGACGAAGACCTGTATCAGACCGAAGGGGGAGGGGACCCGGTGCCGCTTTCAGACAAAATCATCGCCAATCGGCGGCTGCTTGCCGAAAGTGCGGCCCTGTCGGAGCTGATCACCGCGCATAAAGACCGATTTGCTGTGGCACTCGTGGATGACCCGCTGATCGTCTGGACCCCGCAGGGGGAGTCTGAGAAGGAGCAGAAGCGGGTGATTGAGAAGTTCTGCGAGATGCTGACGACGGCCCAGAATCACGGCATGCCGATTGCGGGCTATATCAGCCGCCCTGGGGCACGGGATGTCGTCGGGGCACTACGCCTGACCCTCTGCGACCCCGGCTGTGAACACCGTCCAGCGGATCCCTGCGTGGCATTGACGCACCTCACGGATGCACAGCTCTTTGCGAACCTGCTCCCACGTCCGGGGGACCGCTCGCCGGTGTTCGGCAGCACGTCCCGCGTGCTGGATTTGTACCCGGCGGAACACCGGATCGCGTTCTTTTATTTGAACAGCGGGGCGGAGATCGCCCGAGTGGAGATCCCCTGGTGGGTGGCCGAGGACAGTGAGCTGACGGAGCGCGTCCACACCCTCTGCTACGATCAGGCACGCAAAGGCTCGGGATATCCGATTGCCCTCTCGGAAGCGCATGAGCGGGCGGTGGTGCGCGGCCCGGACCGGGACGCGTTTTTCCGGCTCATCGAGAATGCGTTCGTGCGCGAGAACCTGCCCGCGCTTCAAACCCGGAAAGCGTTGGCGAAGCGGACACGGGTCCTCTAAATAGAAACACCCCGGTGCACTGCACCGGGGTGTTTTTGTCTAAATATGACAGGTCGAAAGACCACGCTTCTCCAGATACTGCTGGTGATATTCTTCCGCCCGGTAGAACGTTTCCGCTGGAACGATCTGGGTCACGATGGGCCGCTTAAATCGACCGGCGTAAGCCTCTTTAGACGCCTGGGCGGAGGCAGCCTGCGCGGGGGAGTGGGTGAAGATCACCGAGCGGTACTGGTCGCCGATGTCCGGCCCCTGGCGGTTCAGGGTTGTTGGGTCGTGGTTCTCCCAAAAAACTTTGAGCAAGTCAGTATAAGTGATTTGAGCCGGGTCGAATGTCACCTGTACGACTTCAGCATGGCCGGTATCGTGGGAGCAAACGTCCTGATAGGTCGGGTTCAGCGTCGCACCGCCTTCGTATCCTACTGCCGTCTCCGTGACACCGGGCATCTGCCGGAACTCAGCTTCCACGCCCCAGAAACACCCCGCACCGAATGTCGCTATTTCGAGATTTTGTTCAGTCTGCATGATTGGTACTCCGGTGAAATTGCTATCATGAAAACACGTCCTATAAGCGAAATGTTCCCGAGTCACTCCTGCGATTCCTGCGAAACCAGCTTATAGCCAAAGCCGCGCACGGTTTGGATGTACAGCGGATTTGCCTCGTCGACCTCGATCTTCTGACGCAGCCGCCGAACATAGACGGCCAGGGCCTTGATACTCTCCTGCGGTGCGTTGCCCCAAATCTGCTGGAAGAGCCACAGCTTTTCCAAGGCTGTTCCTCGCTGACGTGCCAGCAGCAGAAGCACTTCATATTCCCGGTCCGTCAGATGCGCAGGCTGGCCCTTCACAATCGCGTCCCGGTTCCGCAGATCGACGGCGAGGCCCGGTCCGAGCACAATCTCGCGCAGGTCGTCTGCTGGGACATCGTATTCGCGTGCCCGCCGCAGGTGGGATTGTATGCGGGCCAGAATCTCGGCGGGGTCGAAGGGCTTGGTGATGTAATCGTCGGCCCCGTACGATAG
>Ga0123339_10001305_pt1 | contig 17469 bp, 11 predicted proteins | sample lystaG_FD_89956 | JGI IMG/M metagenome (GOLD analysis project Ga0123339, IMG submission 89956) | Glacier valley bacterial and archeal communities from Borup Fiord, Nunavut, Canada, to study Microbial Dark Matter (Phase II) -... | ecosystem: Environmental > Aquatic > Freshwater > Ice > Glacier ... | reverse complement strand
CAGAGTCCATTTTATTCTTCAAATCCTCCTTTGAGTTATAAGATTTGATAGGGTCAGCAAAACTTACTGTAAAATCTCTGCCACATGCTAATTTTGCACCTTCAAATTCATCTCCAATATTAGAATCTTGCTTCTCATAATCTCTAAACCATTTTATTGGATTCATACAAACTTGTCCGTTACTGATAAAGCTGCTAAAAAACTGTTTATCAACTGCTTTTATAAATGCCACTATTTTATTCTCTGATTCCATTTTTCTTTCAATTAATTTTACTCTAGTTATTTTTCAACTGGATGTCGCAATTACAATTAGGCATAACGTAAAAATCTACACGCAGATTGCGGGCGATTTCCATTCAAACCAATGCAGCTTCCTGAGCGGAAAGTTACAAACCGAAAACTATTGCTTCCCCTTTTGCGGGCAGATGATGTTGCGGTAAATTCTTAATAATTTCTGCCGCAACATTTTTTATTCTTTAATCCACTTCCGCATGGACAAAATTCATTTCTCCCTCTTTCTCTTCCTAACTTCATAGGAGTTCCTCTGTTTACACCTTCAAAACATATTTTTATTTCTTCTTCTAATGCCTGATTATATTTCCATTCTGCATTGCTATAAACAATTGAATCAACCAGTCTACCGCTATTTCTTAAACAACCGATCCCAATCCATAAGTCGGCTTTACTTTTATATTTTCTTCTTTTGCTTAATTTAAATAATCTCTCATTAAGCTCATGAATATTGTCATTTTCCCATGAAATAAAAGTTAGACCAAATGAAGACCTTACAAAACCAGCCATCATTGAGAAATTATGCCAATCCCCATCATAGTTTGTTTTTTCTTTTGCAGCTTTTATTTGATTAATTAGATTATCTCTAGCTTCTTGATCCCAATCTAAAAGATGAAAGATTATATCTGTTTTTTTAGGTGAATTAACTTCATCAATTTGTTTACATAAGACATTGAAATCTTCATTCTTCCATCTGTTTCCAATTTTATCATTCTTGGATGAAGTCTCAATTCCTAGTTTTAAGGGGTAATAATTTCTATCTATTAATTGTCCAATACTTGTGTCAATGTGTATAAAATCAGCTTTTGGATCTTTCCATAATTTATGCGTTAAATGATAACCTAAATAAATCATTTCTTAATTTGCATGATAATACTCCATTAAATCAATTCGTTGTCGAACGTAGTATAGAAAGTCATAAGGATTATCTAAATAAAATAATACTAACTCTAAATCAAAAATCGTCATAAAAAGAGGGTGAGGGGCGGTTTCTTCCTTTTCTAAAAGCGCAAAAGTTTGATGTGTTAAAGTCGGATAGTTTTCAGTTGTTACTCCTAAAATATAAACATCTTCTATATCTTCAATGATATTTATTTTTTTCCCATTTTCATTGAAAAACGTTGCTTTCTTTTCAATAATCCTATCACGACAAATAAGGCCTTGTTCATATGCATCTTGAACAGCCCCTTTAAAATCTAATTGTAACTGATTGAAATTTCCTGTACGTGAAATTTGTGTTAGTTTCTTTGATTTTACTTGTACGCATAAGGCTTTACTTCCAAGGATACATAAAACATCAATATCTGTATCATCATGTCCTTTTTGGGTTTCAATTTTTACAGATTTATATACCCTTTTTCTCCCAAATGCTTTTATTAGAAGTTCATAAGTTATCTCTTCTCCAACTTTTCCCCTATTTTCAGCTAGAATATCTTTGTATTGTTTATCAGCCTGCATCCAGTAATATGGACTTTCATAAATAGCTTCATAAACAGAAAATACTATTGGAACAAAAAATCTTTCTGAATCAATTTGAATAATCGGTTTGGCAGAAAAGAGATTGAAATCTCCAATATTTTGAAATTGTTTATTTCTTTTTTCATCATTTGATTTTATTGAAAAATTATTTAAGAAGAAATCTATATCCAATTCTTCATTAAAATCTGATTTACGAATGGTAAACAAATCAATAAGTCCTTTATAAAATGAGTTCCATCCGCTTTCACCAATTTCTTTAGGATTTAGTCCTTTTCCCAGATGAATTTCAGTCTCAAAAAATTCAAAAAATTGATAAAATTCAATCATTGAGATAAACTCATCATTATTATTATTCCTTTCATTTTTTGGAATAGATTTGTCCTTTTTAAAGTCTTTAATTATCTGGGATTTATTTTCTTTTAGCCCTAAGAAGTTCACTTTTCGAAATTTACCTTGATGAGAAGATTTTATTTGATTTGTGATTCTCTCTACTTTATCAAAATAGAAGTTTGAATTTGAGTTTAACCAATGTTCATCGTATTTATATTTACGTCCCAAAAATTCCAAGTATTGAAAATCATATATGCCGTCACCTGAATAAAAGATTGGTTCAATAAATACATCTTCTCCGCCAAAAAATTCTCGCTTACTTGGTTTTACATTAGTATCTTGATTTTCAATTAACGGTTTAAATTTATTAATTATTGGAGTCAAAGTAGAACGATGTAGTTCTTCCATTAGCTCGTATGTTTCTTTTTTTAATTCGATAAGGTCAAAAGGAGAATCGAGAATTTCAATATTAATTTCATTTTGAATTAAAAATCCAATAAGTAATGAGACCTCATTTTTATTTAATCTCGCTCGAATATCAATTTCATGCATCTTTTCAACATTGAAGTGAAAATCTTCAATGATAATTAAGCATAGTGTATAAATGAATCCTCTTTTATTCACTAGTGCTTTGATATTTGCTATTATGTCTATTGTGTTTCGTATTTCCATTAATAGAGAATTAGTCTGATGGTTATCTTCAAAAACTTAATGCTGACATTGAAAGCTACACACAGATGTGGGATTTAACCAATAAACTCATAGGAAGTGCTGCATTTCAATTTACTACTTTTCTGAATTCGAAGCAACGAAATCCGATTTGCCGGGTATTTTGCTGTCGTATGTTGTTTTTCTAAACTTTCTCAATATCAAAATATTTTTGTAAATGGATTTGAGTTGCATTTGCTAGTGTTGGTAATGAAATAAACAACTTATTCTTTGCTCTACTGATTGCAACGTAATTTATTCGATGTTCTTCATTTGAAAGTAAATTCCGTTCAATTAAAAAATTAATATCACTTTCCTCTTTGAGAACTAAAAGTACATTATCAAACTCATCACCTTTTGCTTTATGAATTGTTTTGTGCAAACTCATATCTTCAGGTATCGACACACAAAGAAATAGCTGGTTAAATGTATTACTATCATAAAATGTCTTGATTGCTCCAGCTTTGAAATGTGAAAGGTCAGAAAATAAATTAATCCTTATAAAATTCGCAAAATTGAACATCGTTCCATTTTCAAATTCTGCTTGTTTATCAAGAAATAATGTAATATATTTCAATGCTCTTTTCTTGCCTTTAATTTTATCTGTTCGATAATTGAACAATTTTTCTAATTCCTTAATTGCATCTTTGAATTTACTTTCTTTCCCAAAAGCAATTGCTTTGGTGCAGGAATATATTAGGTTACTTCGTTTATAATTCGAATCTATTTCCTTCAGTTTTTCCAATAATTTGCTATCAAGCCTAGAGCCATTTAATTCTGCTTTCATTGCATTTGAAGTAATATTAAGTCTCGAAAGAGTATATACTTTTTCATTACCGCATTTAATTTTCGCAGCACTTAACGCCAATGTCATATCTCCAATAAATATAACTGGCTTTGAAATAGAGATATTCCTAAATTTTACTTGACTGATATCCTTTCGAACATAGTTAAGAATGTCAATTATTTCATTACTACTCCTTCGGTTTTCATTTAAAATGTATTCATTGATATTCGGTAATGAAAATGTTTGGAATTGAGTATAATCAGCTCCTTGAAACTTATATATAGATTGTGCTACATCTCCTATGACACCAATTTTACTCTCTTGTAATCCCAGTTTTTTAAATATTTCAACTTGGATAGGATTACTATCTTGAAATTCATCTATGAATATGTAAGGAAATTTTGCATTCAAAATATTAATTACAAATGGAAATTTATTTACAATTTGAAAACTAAAAAACAGAACATCGTCATGATGAATCAACCCTTTTTCCCACATCATTTTTTTGTATTCGAAGTAAGAATCATTTTTAATGGGATACCTCCCAGCAAGAAACGGATAATCTGTTTTGACTTTCAATTCGCCATTTTCAAGTTTCCACTTTAGTTTAGCGAAAGCCTCAACCACAATGTTGTCATCTTTAATTCTTTGCTGACCCGTGCGGCTTTTCCATTCATTCAAAAAAGTATAGTTTGACAATACTATATCATCGTGACCATCCATTTCAGCCACATTTAATCCAAATTCCGTTGCAATAAATGAAACATAGGGCTTGACTATGTTTTTGTAGAAAAAGCTATGAATTGTTGAGACCTCTACTTGTTCTGAAGAAGTGCCAAGTCGTTTCAGTATTGTTTCAACAGCTATATTTGTATAAGTGATGCATGCAATTTTTCTTGTTCGGAAAAGCCTGTCCGAATTATGCAGTACGTTTTTAATGTGATTTACTAACCAATATGTTTTACCAGCACCGGGTCCGGCAGACACTTTGAAGTGGCTTTCAATATCAGAGATAATTGCGTCAGAATTTATCGTAATTATTGGCATATTTCTTCAATTGCAGATTTTATATAGGCTGGAACAATAAATTCTTTAAAGTCAGCAGTTCCTTTTTTAGCCAAGTTTTCTTGAAGTACATAACAAAGTTCTAATGCGTTTTCGCCTTTTCCGACTGAATTTAGGTATCTAGAAGCTATAATTGCTTTCTTTTTTTCATCATCAGACAAACTAGTATTTGCATTTATACTTTCTATTATTCTTTGATTCTCTTTACTCTTGCTTAACCTTTTAAATAAATCTTGTGAAGTTTTTCCTGGTATATTATAGAGTGTCATCAAATCTTTGATTTCATCCGAATTACTTATAGAGTCAGTAAGTAAGATTTCAAGAGTAGGATTACTGATTAAGATTTCATATTCAAATGTTTTCCCATTCTCAATTGGCTGACTATAAAAGGTAATGTTTGGATGGCTACCTGTCGGATATAAATCTGCATTAGGATTTGTTTGGTAATCAAATTTTGCCATATCTTGGTTAAATTCAAAGGGGTAACACTTTTTGAACTTGCTATCGGGTTTTTCTTTGCTTTCAGGGTCTCTATCTGTTAAACAAATTACTTTCTTTGGAATGGTGAATTCTTTTAAGCTATCAAATAAGTATAGAAAATGGTTAAAGTATCGTCCCCCAACATTTATTACCGCAATATGATTATCTTCTAATGACTTACCTAAATAGTTTGCGAAAATTGATAGTAAAAGTTGCTCCGCAATACCTTCAACAAAAAGTACTTTTTGAGCAAAAAGCATGTTAGATTTTGTAGCATCTAAAAAACGTTGAACGTATTTTTTGCTCTTAAAATTTTCCGTTCCGTCTCCGTTACAAAAAACCTTTTTAGGATATCCAACATTAGTTTCTCCGCCTTCATTATGTAAGCATATTATTTCATCCATTGATACAGCTGAAGTTATGTGAGTTGAATGAGTTGTTACAAATATTTGGCGAACTTTTTTTTCTTTCATGTTTTTATTGAGAAATTTCAAGAACTTATATTGCATTGCAGGATGAAGATGTGCTTCTGGCTCTTCAATTGCGAGGGTAGTGAAGACTTTTGCATTTGCATCCAAGTAATCTACATCTGCATTGACTTGCATTTTTGCCAATAAAAGAGACATAAATATTAAGTTATTATATCCAAGTCCATTATGAGTTGCTGGGATTTTAATACCTGATTCATATTGTACAATTAGCTTTAAGACTGAATACATTTCATTTTCAGAAACACTTCCTTCAAAGTTGGGTGTTGCTTTATTAAATGATGCTCCAGTGTTTTTAGCATAAGATAGAATCTCCTTTTTTCCTGCTTCAATTCTGACACTTAGTTCTTGAATCAATACATCAGCTTTATCTGAAAAAAGTATTTTCTTGTCTTTTATTTCTTGATGCTTTTGGTCGGTTGATTTTGCTACATCTATTTTAATTTCATAGTCCATGAAAAAATCGAAGACTTCCTTAAGGAGAGTATTTCTACCAGTCAGCATATCTCTTTCAACATCTCTAATTGCATCCAAAAATTGAAAGTCAAATTTTTGCAATGATTCATTATCGGCAATAGCTTGATTTATTGGGTTTCCTCCCCATATTTTATATGTATAGAATCTTATAAAATCATTTTTGATTAACTTCCAAGCTTTATCCATAGCATTAGCATCATCATCTGCTATTAAAGCCATCTCTTTAAGGTATACTTCTTGTTTTTTCTCTGGTAAAAAGAATTCATAGGTTAAAAGAGCTTCATAATTGCTATCAAGTTTTATCAACCAGTTAGAGATTGTAACTAAATCATCTGGTTCTTCTTCTTTACCTTTATTAATAGAGACTGCAATACTAATTTTAGGTGAATTTGCTTTTAATTCAGCAATTGTAACTCTCTTATTAAAATCGTCTATTTCTAACCTTTTTGGTTTTTGGTTGTCTATTACCAAGGATAACGCTCTAATCAAATTTGTTTTTCCTGCATTATTATGACCAATGATTACATTGACTCCGTCATTGAATTCTATTTCTTTTTCTTTAAAGTTTCTGAAATTACTAATCTGAATTTTTGAAATATACATATTCAATGATTTTTATGGGTAGTCTGTTTGTTAATATAGCCTACAACTAATAAATAGCGGCATGTTTATAGTACTTTTTAAATATTTGTATTGCCCATCAAATCTACACATTCTCCTTTTCAATAAACAATAAAATTCTAATTGTTTTCTAATTTCCCATAAAAAAACTATATCATCACTTGATATGGGCTGTTTTCCAATTATTATTGAGTGCAATTTGGATGCTTACATAAGGATAGATTACCTCAAACCATAAATGTGTTTCTACTTCGTGAGGTATTCTGTTGTGAATTTGAGGATTGATTGCAAAAATGCATAATTTTTTGTGAAATCAATGATTGTTTTTTATCGACATAAGAGTTATTGATTCTATAGTTTCTAAACCTTATAATAAACATGAAGGGAAGAGTTAGTAAGCCTTTTTATAAAAATCTGATGATTCAACCTGCAATCTGCTAGCACATTAAATAAAAAGTTTCCTTCCCTCGGATAATTTTTCAATCTCCGGGGAGGGAAACTATCACCATTTAGTACCAAATCTTTGATCCTATCTAGTCATTGTTCTGGGCTATTTTTATCACCAACATCGAGAGCGAGGTTTGGAACCCTGGGGAAATACTTTGATTATCAGTATGAATATGCATGAAGTTAACGCCAATCCGAGGACTCGGGACAGCATGACGCTCTCCTCATTTATTTTGCCAAACCCAATGCGACATATGATCCTTGACACGACACTACATTTCTGCATTACGGGATTCGGAAAGAAAATACCAGCATAATTGAAACCCTTTGCACTGAGCATAAACTGGAGTTTGACTGGGGAAGATGGGATGGTGGCCGAATTGGCACAATACATTCAAAAGCACCATCCCGAGATTAAAGGGTTCGACAAATTCAACATTTACAGAATGTGCCGGTTTTATCAAGCATACAAAAATTCTCCAGTTGTAGCGCAAGTGGTGCAACAATTGCAAAATACTGTTAATAAGGATAAAACAATTGTGGCACCAGTGGTGCCACAATTACAACAATTCGATGAGAGTAACTTAATCGATATTCGTAACACGGCATTGACACAAATTAGCTGGTCACATCATTTAATCATTTTTGGACGATGCAAAACTCATGAAGAACGGGAGTTTTATATCCGACTTTGTATCAGGCGATCTTCAACCTGAACGGCTAATTGGGTTGTAAGGTTCTTTCATCCTTATAGGTATTAAAATAAACGCACGGCTCGTGGCGCACCTGATTTTACTGATCGAACAGATTTACACTGATCTTTTTACACTCTTTTTTAAAGATCAGTGTAAATCCGTTTGATCAGTAAAATCAGTGTTCCCCTTTTTTTTCTTCTTTTTCCTTTACATCAATGTTCCTCTTCTTTTGCGTAAGGTGAGTTAAAATTGAAAAGGTTGAAATAAGTATTTTTTCAAAAAAAACCATTTCCAATTGTAACGATTCTATTTGCCAAACGTCTTATTGAATTGTAAAATAAGTTCAAAAACGGAAAAACCGAATGATGCGAAGATTTTATTTACCGGTATTTAAAAGTGTTTTAATGCCCATAAAAGAGCAATTTAACCTTCTTACGGGATAAAATCAGCTATTCATCGAAAAATTTGAGAAGCATAAAGTAATTATTACGAATTTTGATTCGCACATTAGCAGAAAGCATAGCCATGATTAAATTACACAACATTCACAAATCCTATGAAATGGGAAGCAACAGTCTCCATGTTCTAAAAGGCATCGACCTTACTATCGAACAGGGAGACTTTGTTTCTATCATGGGGTCCTCGGGTTCTGGAAAGTCAACTCTTCTGAACATTTTGGGGATGCTCGATAATTATGACAAGGGAACATACCACCTGGCCGGTAATTTGATTGCCAATTTGAGTGAGAAGAAAGCCGCCAAATACCGCAACGAAATGGTGGGTTTTGTATTTCAATCGTTTAACCTGATCTCCTTTAAGAATGCCATGGAAAACGTGGCCCTTCCACTCTACTATCAAGATGTTCCACGTAAAAAGCGTAATCTGATTGCCATGGAATACCTCGATAAACTGGGATTGAAAGAATGGGCCAATCACATGCCCAATGAGATGTCGGGAGGACAAAAACAGCGTGTAGCCATTGCCCGTGCCTTAATCTCGCAACCAAAGATTATCCTGGCCGATGAACCAACAGGAGCCCTTGACACCACTAATTCGTACGAGGTGATGGAAATTCTGAAAGAAATCAATGCCACTGGAATTACAGTGATCATTGTGACTCATGAACACGATATTGCTGCTATGACGCGCCAGATTATCAGGCTAAATGATGGAGTGATCCATGAAATTATCAGCAACGGTGAGCTGAAGCAGTTTAAGAAAGAAACCATCAAGTAAATGGAAACAGCCTAATTTTCAAGCCATGTTTGATATCGATAAATGGCAGGAAATTTTTGCCACCATCAAAAAGAATAAAATGCGCACATTTCTCACAGACTTTTCAGTGGCCTGGGGAATTTTTATGCTCATGATCCTTTTAGGTTCAGGAAATGGCCTGAGTAACGGAGTAGCAGCCAATTTTATGAACGATGCCGTTAATTCCATGTGGATATGGACTGGTGAAACCACCATTCCCTATCAGGGGATGAAATCAGGAAGAAGTATTCAGTTTCACAATGAAGATCAGGATATTGTAAAGAAAGTTTCGGGAGTCGGAGTATCATCCGGACGTTATTTTATGGGCAATACCCGATATTCCTACGCGAAGGAATCAGGCGAATATACAACTGTTACCTGCCAGCCGGAGTTACAAGAAATTGAAAATATGGTCATTACCGAAGGTCGGTTTATTAATCAGCTTGATCTGCTTCAAAAACGTAAAGTAATAGTAATTGGAACAGACATCAAGACCGCCCTTTTTAAAGACTCAACAGCCATAGGCGAGTATATTAAAATCAACAATGTTCCATTTAAAGTAGTAGGAATCTGTACAGAACCCGGTTCGACCAATACCCGTGAAGGATATATTCCTGTTTCAACAGCCCAGATGATTTTTAACGGGTCCAACCAATTGCATAACCTGGCCTTGACTATCAATGCAGAAACACTTGAAGAAAGCCAGGTCATTGAGGAGCAGGTTAGGATGGTGCTTTCACGAAAACACAAATTTGATCCAAAAGATGAGGGAGCAATTAACCTGCGTAATAAGCTGGAAGCCTATATTCAAACTATGAGAATATTTCAGGCCATTAAAATATTCATCTGGATTATAGGAATTGGAACTTTAATTGCCGGGATTGTGGGTGTAAGCAATATCATGTTAATTGTAGTGAAAGAACGAACCAAAGAAATTGGCATCCGTAAAGCCATCGGAGCCAGTCCGGCATCGGTTATCAGTTTAATTTTACTTGAATCGATCATGATAACAACCATTGCCGGATACATTGGCCTTGTTCTGGGCACTGGTCTGATGGAATTAGTCAACTATTTCATGGTTAAGTCAGCCGGCCCTGTAGCCGATCCTCAAGGAAGTATTTTTATGAATCCTACTGTCGATTTTAATATTGCCATTTCAGCAACACTTCTGTTAATTGTTGCAGGAGCCATTGCCGGGTATATTCCAGCAAAACGTGCTGCAAGCATCAAACCCATTGTTGCACTGCGCGACGAATAAAATTAAGGAGACACATCTATGTTTGATTTAGACCTTTGGACTGAAATAATGAGTGCCTTGAAGAAGAATCGCCTTCGTAGTTTTATGACTGCCTTTGGTGTATTCTGGGGAATTTTTATGCTGATCATCATGTCGGGGGCTGGGAAAGCACTCGAGAACGGAATTATGGACGGGGTCAGAGCTTTCGCCTCCAACTCAGCTTTCTTCTGGACTGAAAGAACCAGCGTCCCTTATAAAGGGTTTCAGCGCGGACGGCAATGGAATTATGAGAATAATGATATTCAGTATATCCGCAATAATGTAAAGGAAGTTGAATACCTGTCTCCCCGGTTGTTTGGATTTCAACAAAAAGGCGATAATACCATCCGTGGCGAACGAACAGGAGCATTCCAAATGTTCGGTGACTATCCCGACTACTTCAAAATTGATCAATGGACGCCCATTAAAGGAAGGTTAATCAATGAAATTGATATCCGTCAGGAGAGAAAAGTATGCGTCATCGGCGAACGAGTGGTTGAAGTGATGTTTGCCAAAGATGAAAACCCCATTGGAGAGTATCTTAAAATTAGCGGGGTGTATTTCCAGGTGGTAGGGGTTATTCATCCTGAAACACGCATCAATATTGGAGGGGGGAAGAAGGAAGAGACCATTATTATTCCTTTCTCTACCATGCAGACAGCTTACAATTATGGAGATGTGGTTCATTTTTTCTCTGTCACCTCCCAAAAAGGATATAAAGTAAGCGATTTGGAAGAGAAACTTAAAAGGATACTTAAAGAGCGGCACAAAGTTGCACCGGAGGATCTTCAGGCTATTGGATCGTTCAATATAGAAAAGGAATTTGTAAAATTTTCATCCTTATTTTTAGGTATTCAGTTACTGATTTGGATTGTGGGTATCGGCACACTTCTGGCGGGTGTAATTGGAGTAAGCAATATCATGTTGGTCATCATCAAAGAACGCACCAAGGAAATTGGCATTCAGCGAGCCATTGGAGCCACTCCGGCAACGGTCATCAAACACATTGTAGCCGAAAGTGTATTCCTGACAGTAATGGCTGGATACATCGGTTTGTCGCTGGGTGTGGGTGTGCTTGAAATATTGAACCGCATATTACAATCTGCAGGCGATACAATGTTTTTCAGAAACCCGGAAGTGAACCTGACCATGGCTCTTTCAGCCCTTGGCGTACTTGTTATTGCAGGAGTTATTGCCGGATTGATTCCTGCAAAAAGAGCAGTCAGTATTAAACCAATAGATGCTATCAGGGACGGAGGATAAAAGAAGTTAGAAGTTAGAAGTCAGAAAATAGAAAACAGAAAACAGAAACATATAAAAAGCACCATCATGAAAAGAATTTTTAGAATCCTGGGAATTGTAATCCTGGTAGGAATTTTCGGAGGAACCATTTACTTTCTCTATACCAAATCGAAGAAGGCACCCGAAGAATTTGAAACCAAAGCACCGTTTGTAAGCAACGTAATTCGCAAAACAGTGGCTACCGGATCCATCGTGCCCCGAAAAGAAATTGAAATCGTTCCTCAGGTTTCCGGTATTATCGACGAGTTGTACATTGTGGCGGGTGACTTTGTAAAAAAGGACCAGGTGATTGCCAAAATCAAGATCATTCCTGATATGGTAAACCTTAACAATGCTGAGAACCGCATGAACCGTGCAAAATTAAGTTCAGACGATTCCAAAATAGATTACGATCGTCAACAAAAACTGTATGACCAGAAAGTTATTTCCTATGAAGAATACAAAAGAGCCAAGGTAAGCTTTGATGCATCGAGGGAGGAATTATCGGCCGCTGAAAATAATCTGGATTTAATTAAAAATGGTGTAACAAAAAGAGTACAAACAGCTACTAATACGCTTGTTCGTTCAACCGTAAACGGAATGGTGCTGGATGTCCCTATTAAAGAAGGAAATTCGGTTATTCAATCGAACACCTTTAACAATGGAACAACCATTGCAACAGTGGCCGATATGAAGGATATGATTTTCAAAGGCAAAGTAGATGAGACAGAAGTGGGCAAAATCAAGGAAGGCATGAACATCGAACTGGAAATCGGGGCCATTGAAAAAGATAAATTCGGAGCTATCCTCGAATACATTGCCCCCAAAGGGAAAGAAGAAAATGGCGCCATTCAGTTTGAGATAAAAGCCACTGTGGTACTGAAAGAAAATCAGTTTATCAGGGCAGGTTACAGTGCCAATGCCAACATCGTTCTTGAGAAAAAAGACAGCGTTCTTGTAATTCCTGAAGGAATGCTCAAATTTGAAAAAGACTCTTCGTATGTTGAAGTGGAAACTGCCACTCCACAAACGTTTGAAAAACGGATGGTTAAAACGGGAATCTCTGATGGAATCAACATAGAGGTAACCAAAGGCCTGGCGAAAACAGATAAAGTGAAAGGCGAAAAGATTGATCCCAAGAAAGTGAAAGAAGAAGAAGAAAAGAAGAAAGCATAAAAAAGTTCAAACCTGATCATGAGGACTCGGGGTGAGGTTTCAGAAAAAATAGAATTAAAAATAAAATTAAAAATATACGAATGAAACGAATGTACAGTCTCATTGCAGCAGCTTTAATGCTTGTCATTTTTACAAGCGCTCAAGGACAGGAAACATGGTCGTTACAGAAATGTATAGATTATGCGCTTAAAAATAATATACAGATCAAAACCCAAACGCTGAATGCGGAATACTATAACAATCAACGCCAACAGGCAAAGTATAATCGGTTGCCCAATCTGAATGCCAATTTTCAAAACAATATGAATTACGGCAGAACACTTGGATCTGAAAATACTTATCTGGATATCAATTCTAATTCAAGTTCAGGTAGTTTAAGTACAAATGTTACATTATGGAACGGTTTTGTCTTGACTAATTCTATCAAAATGGCAGAAATGGATTTACGAGCCAGTCTGGAAGATATGCGCAAGGCGAAAGATGATATGATGCTTAACATTGCTGCATCCTATCTTGAAATACTTTTTGCCGATGAATTGGTGATCGTATCCGAAGATGTGTTAAAAATAACACAGCTTCAGATTGACAGGACCGGGAAATTGGTAGAAGCAGGAAGCCTTGCAAAAGGTAGCTTGCTTGAAATCGAAGCTCAATTTGCACGTGAAGAGTTGAATGTGATAAACGCCCAAAACAGATCTCAACTGGCTTATCTGAATTTATACCAGTTTTTGGAATTGCCATCGACAGAAAGTTTTAAGATTGAAAAACCGGTACTTCCTGAAATAGGGGCCAACATTTCCATGATCAATTCGATGGATGTATTCAGGAAAGCCGTTGAAAACAAACCTGCTATTAAAGGGGCTGAATTTAAACTTGAAAGTGCCCGCAACCAGTTAAAAATTGCCAAAGGAAACTTATTGCCTTCCCTTACATTGGGAGGCAACTATTATAATTTGTATAACAATAAATACTTTTATCCTGATACAAGAGACCAGTTTGGAGCTATAATTGCTCTGGGAGAAGTAATTCCATTTAGAGACCAGTTTAAAAGCAACCAGCGGTATGGTTTTGGGGCAACTCTTAGTATCCCTATTTTCAACCGTTATCAGGCACAAACGCAGGTAAAGAATTCGCAGATTCAGGTGGAGACTTCTGAGTTACAGTTACAAAGCACCAAGAACCTTCTACGTAAAGACATTGAACAGGCCTATACAAGTGCCCTTGCAGCCTACAAAAGGTATATAGCCAACCAAAAAGCGGTTGTTTCATCCACAGAAGCATTCCGATATACTGAAGAAAAATTCAATGTAGGAATGATCAATTCGGTGGAGTATAACCAGACCAAAAACAATCTTACTACCGCTCAGAGCGATTTGCTTCAGGCCAAGTATGAATATATTTTCAGAACCAAAATCCTTGATTTCTATAATGGTCAACCTATTGAACTTTAGTAAGTCACAATATATTTAACTCATCATACAAGTATTATAAATAAACCCGTCAGTAACTACTGACGGGTTTATTTATGCAGAATTAAAGTGATCTCCTTTTGTTAAAATCTGCATAAAATTTGTTTTTTTACCTGAATCAAAATTTCTAAACACATTTCATTATCTTTGCACCACAATAATAATAAATCCAAAATGGACGATTATCATTCGACACAGCTATTTAAGTTATTAATCCGGTAAACAGAGCAGTTCATAGTCTCTGTTTGTCGTAAAACGGAGAAACTATGATTACTTATTGGGAAACCGGTAATTCCTTTACACGTCTGAATGAATTCCAGCCAAATTGCTGGATCAATTCCCAGGAACTTACCAACGAAGAAGTAGAAATCTTAATTAATGAGTACAATGTCCCCCGGGATTTTGTAATGGACGTTTTGGATATCGATGAACGATCGCGCATCGAGTTAGATGAAAATAAAGTGCTCATTATCCTTCGTGTTCCGCTCAACAATCAAAATAACGGTATTCCTTTTATTACCGTCCCTTTAGGAATAATTGTGTCCGGCAATCAAATGATTACGATCTGTTCCCGGCGGACAGAAATCATCCCCTCACTCATTAAAGCGGTCAACGAGAACAAGATCACCGTCAGCAATCAATTCGACTATGTTTTGCGCATTTTCCTCATCTCAGCAGTATGGTTTCTTCAATTTCTGAAAGAGATTAACGTACAGACGGCCCTGATTGAAAAGGATTTGGAAAATGCTACCAAAAATAAGGAATTGCACCGTTTGCTGCACATGGAGAAATGCCTGGTTTTCTTTATCACTTCATTAAAATCGAATGAAATGGTGTTGGCAAAGATGCGTAACGGCCGAAACATGAAGGGTATTGAACATGATGAAGACCTGATGGAGGATGTTACCATTGAAACCAAACAGGCCCTTGAAATGGCCAATGTCTACAGTGATATTCAGAGCGGAATGATGGATGCCTTTGCATCGATTATCTCCAACAATCTGAATGTGATTATGAAGCAACTCACTGCAGTAACCATTCTATTGATGATTCCTACTTTGGTAGCCAGTTTATTCGGAATGAACGTACCTAACAGCTTCGAGAATTCGCCTTTTGCTTTTGGCTACGTCATTGCAATATCAATTAGTTTATCGTTGGTAGGAATATTATTATTCAAATGGAAAAACTGGTTCTAAGTTCTGAATGACAGAAGGCAAAATGGATTTGACAATGAATGTTTTATCTATATAACCTGAATGCTATAGGAAATGGGTACTATTTCCATAAATATTAATCTTTCCAAAAGCTCACTTTGGAGTTTACATACCCTCTAATTTTAAAGTCCTGATATTGGTTTGTTATTACTACAAACCAATATCAGGACTTTATACTCGACCTGACTATTAACTCCAGCTTGTCTGAATCCGGCTACCTGTTTCTTCATTATTTTCAACGCGCAAATGGGTATCAATCTCTTGCTGCATTTCCTCAACATGGGAAATAACTCCAACGATCCGGTTTTCCTTGCGAAGCGATTTGAGGGTATCGAAAACAACGGATAACGCATCTTTGTCCAAAGAACCAAACCCTTCATCTAAAAAAAAGAAGTTTTGATTTGAATCAGTAATCTTCTGTATATTGTCAGCCAAAGACAAGGCCAGGGACAATGCAGCCTGGAAAGTTTGTCCTCCTGAAAGCGTTTTCACGCTGCGCAGCTTTCCCCCATTGAGGAAATCACGCACCTGAAAACTATTGTCCTCCGTAATTTCCAGGCTTAGCTTTTGGCGGGTAAGCTGGAAGAAACGGTCATTGGCAGCAATGCACAAATTCTGTAAATACACGGATGAGATGTAGTTCACAAAGCCACTTGCTTTGAAAAGTGATTTGATCAGCCGGATGTTTTCACCCCTCAACTCAATATTATCCAAAGTTTTTTGCAGCGCTGCCTGATTTTCTAAATCAATTTTCAACTTCTTGAGCAATTCGAATAATTTCCCAAATGTTTGATTTTTCTGATTCAGCGTTTCATTGATAGTAACGATTTCCCCCAGAAGTAACTGATGTGCTTGGCTATCATAGGTACGACCGGCTATTTCACTTAGTAACTGCACCTCCTGGCTTTGCAACAATGCCAGTTGTTGCCTGAAATCAGTTAGTTTTTGTTTCTGAAATTCAAGGTTCATCTCCTGAGCCAAAATCCTTTTTACTTCTTCCTGGGTTTCATAACCTGCCTTCATCAATTGCGTTGAAAGTTGTTTTTGCAATTCTGCATAGGCCTGCTGTTCATACAAAAGTTCCTTTTGGTTAGCTTCCAGGCTTCCGCCCAACATATCTTTTGTTTTCCGTAGTTCGTTGAGTTGGTTGCTCAGATGAGTAAACTGTTTTTCCAAATAGGTATGTTTTTGAATCAGAGTAAGCTTCTCACTTTCAATTTCAACTGAATTTTTGATACAATATTCATCGATATTCACCAATAGAATTAGTTCAGTAAGTGTTTTAATTTCAGTATGGCTAATAGTGAGGGCTGTTTTAATCTTATCTATTTCAACTTGAAACTTATCTTTGTTCAGCATCTCCTGATCCATTTGAGCCACCAGTTTGGCAACCTTTTCTTCATTCTGATTCAAAAACTTCTGAATAGTTTCAGCCAAAGCAAATGCCTGGCTTACACTTGCTTCATCTTTGAACGCATCCCACTGAAAAAGAATGGCATGGCTTTGCATTTTTGCCTCCAGCATCTTCCATTTTGCTGTCAACCCTTCAATGTGTGAAAAATTAAATTTCAATTGATTGGAAGAATCAACAAGCTGACTGATATTTTCATTGGCCCAAACGATCTGCTTTTCCAGGTTCGCTTTCGATTTACGAGCTTTTAATATAGCCTCTGCCACACTTGCAGCGCTCAAGACCACAGGATGTTGCAATGAACCACAAAGGGGGCAAGCTTCACCATCGTGCAGGTTCACCGCGTACTCTTCAAGTTTAGCCTGCACCCGATAATGCTCTATTTCTCTATCAATTTCAGAAATTTGTTGCCTTAATTGTTCAATCTGAACTTTGAGAAACACAGTTGCATCCGCAATATTCGCTTCATCTTGAAGGTTTAAAAATACCGGATCTTTAAAACAAGTCTTTACCCCTTCAT
>Ga0123339_10001303_pt1 | contig 17484 bp, 16 predicted proteins | sample lystaG_FD_89956 | JGI IMG/M metagenome (GOLD analysis project Ga0123339, IMG submission 89956) | Glacier valley bacterial and archeal communities from Borup Fiord, Nunavut, Canada, to study Microbial Dark Matter (Phase II) -... | ecosystem: Environmental > Aquatic > Freshwater > Ice > Glacier ... | reverse complement strand
TTGAGGCTTCGGTATGATATTAACAGATTGAGCATTTGCCATCACATGATAACTTAACAATACAGCCAACAGAAAGGTGAACTTCATATTTGTCTTGAATGAATAAGAAGATGATTAAAAGGGTAAGTTAATTAAATTTTTTCCGTGGCCAAAATTGTAAGATTCAGCTCAAAGCTTGTAATTATATTGCACGGGTAATTTTCAGGATATGGTGAGTATATTGGGTTGTGGCTGGCTGGGTTTGCCTTTGGCTAAAACGCTTGTTGATATAGGGTATCAGGTAAATGGCTCTGTCAGAAACGAAAGTAAATTTTCCGCTTTGCAGGCCGTAGGTGTTCATCCTTTTAATGTCCGGCTCGGGTTAGAAATTTCAGGAGACGATTTGCCCCGTTTTTTTTCTGCCTCTATTCTGATCATTGATTTCCCTCCAGAAAGAAGAGACGATATAGAATCATATCTGCTAATGCAAGTTAAATCATTGGTTCAAATGATTGATACCTCTAATATTGAACAGGTAATATTCATAAGTTCAACCTCGGTATATCCCGATTTGAATCGGGAAGTTTTCGAGGATGAAAATTTAGCCCCGGAAAAGAGTAGTGGTAAGGCATTAAAATTAGCTGAAGACTATTTACTATCACAACCTGGGTTTACTACGACCGTAATTCGCTTTGGTGGTTTAGTAGGAAATGACAGAAAGCCAGGTCGGTTTTTAGCAGGTCGTAAAAATGTGCCTGGGGCAAGGACTCCAATTAATATCATTCATCAGGACGATTGCATTGCCCTGATTTGTGAGCTGTTAGCGCAAGAGGCATGGGGAGGTATTTTTAATGCCGCAACAGATGAACATCCAGAGAAGGCAATATTTTATCAGAGAATGGCAATTCAGCAGGGTTTTGAACGTCCAGAATTTAGTGCTGAGGTTTCAGAAAGCTATAAGATTGTAAACTCTGATAAAATTAAAAACCGGCTGAACTTTAGGTTTAAATTTCCAGACCCAATGCAGATGTTTGATTAACTATTTCCCGCCTGGCTTCTCACGACTTCTACCATGTTTGACTAACTAAAAATATATTGAAAAGCGGACAAGACCAACTATAAACCTATAGCCGTATGAGACCAAAACCTGAATCTGATTTGTGTCATAGTCAAATACCTGTTTTAAAATGCTTTCAACCTGTTGAACAATACTAGCTTTGGCAGCTCTAAAATAATCATTTTTATTATGACCCTTCAAGAACAGATTCTGGCCTCTGAAACCAGGATTTTTAAAGCAGTTTTTCCCAATACGACCAATCATTATGATACCCTTTTCGGAGGCACTGCCATGCTAATGATGGATGAGGCTGCATTTATTACCGCTACCCGTTTTAGTCGTCAGGTAATGGTGACAGTAAGCAGTGACCGCATTGATTTTAAAAAGCCAATACCCGCCGGTACCATCATCGAACTTGTCGGTAAGGTTACCCTTGTTGGTAATACCAGTATGAAAGTCAATGTTGAAATTTATATTGAACACATGTATGCTGAAGGTAGAGAGCTTGCTGTAAATGGAGATTTTACCTTCGTTGCAATTGATGAGCATAAAAAGCCTGTTCAGATTACCAGGTATTCAGATAAGTAGGCATACTCCAAATCATAAACTATTTCTTTTAGTTCGTGTTATGAATTTAAATTCCATAAGATGAGTTCTTAATAAAATCATTTTTTTATGGAAGGAAATTAAGATGTATAATCATACTGATTAGCGTCAAACCCTGAAAATAGAAGAATGAAAAAAGTTTTATTATTACTTCCAGTCATCTTTTCGACAAGTCTGACCTTTGGGCAATTTAAACCTGTAGAACAAGGTTCTACATTAAGGTTTAATATCAGAAACTTAGGTTTCAATGTACCTGGAACCTTTACAGGTTTTCATGGTTTTATAAATTTTGATCCTAAGGTATTAACAGGTGCAGGATTTGATGTATCAGTAGAAGCTGCTTCAGTAAATACGGCAAGTGTAAAGAGAGATGATCATTTGAGAGAGCCTGACTATTTTGGGGTGAAGCAATATCCAAAGATAAGGTTGATTTCTGAAAAAATTATTGCCTCATCAATGGCTGGAACCTATTCATTTACGGGTAAACTTACCATGAAGGGAAAAACACAGCAGATTACATTTCCGTTTAGTGCTGTTGCCTCGGGCGAGGGATACCGATTTAAAGGGTCTTTCAAAATCAACCGCCGTGATTTTGGCGTTGGAGGCTTTAGTACACTCTCAAACGAGCTAGAAGTCTTGCTCGATGTGATTGCAGTCAAGAAGTAGAGGCTTTTAACCAAGCTATCCAATTACAACACAAAGAGTTCAAGGAAGAAACATTAGAATCAACAGTATATACATAACCGCTTGACATTCTTGATCAAAATGTAATAGCCTTACTTGGGCATCTAGAATCGCTCAATCTGATAAAAATGCTGACTGTTAAAGTCGAAAACGAGGACAGTGATTTATGAATTTCCTATTTGTCCAGTTAGTTTTTTTAACCAGCAAAACCGGGTTATATTTTCAATGCTGATTTCACCATTGAAATTATTAATATTATAAGTGACCAACCTGCCATTAAATACATGGGAATCGCAATCCAGAAGGGGTTAAGGTAAAAAAGGGGGTCATTCACATGACGCATATTGTGAAGAAGTAAGTAATTTTCTTCAACACCCAGCAGTAAAATGCCTATTGTGAGCAGTAGGTTAAAACGAAGTAGCTCATTGAGCCTGAGCCATTTTTCATGTTGCATCTGTAAATATGAGTATAATAGAAGTAGGCTCGTAAATAGTACAAGGAGCAGGTCATTTAACCAGGTATGATTTACAGCCACCTGAAGTAATGTCTTACCTGAGAAGGGAATATCATTCCATGCATGTAAAATTTGCTTTCCCTGGGCGCGGGAAGCAAATTCTAATTGAAATACTCTGTATTTTTGGGGGGTTGCCCTGACAAGAATATCAGACTGCAGGCCCATATAAAAACCAGTAAAAACAAATAATATCCAAAGAATTCTTCTCATAAATCAGGATAAAAAGGGATAAATAACGTTCAAAAAGTTAAATCATTCGGAAACTAAATTTTAGGTAGAATTCAAAATTTTAAGGAATCTTTGCTTAGGCTTTTCGTGGATAGCATTCGTTCACAACATATACCTTACCGTGTACCGACGGCAGCCCATTGATACAATCAGTAAAAGTTTGGGCAATTCGTTTAAAGTGTTCAGGTTTGGGGTGTAATTCATCTGTCCAGCCATGATCACCAACTGCGCCTCTGGCATCAATATGAAATACACTCATTTCAAGGCCTGGTATTTTACTGAATTCTTCACCAGTTTCAATCATCATTTCATTAAAAAGGTAAATCATGGCATAAATGATATTGCTTTGTACAGACTGATTAGTGATTCCTCTCAATAAAAGTGGTGTTTTTAACCAGCTGCCATGACCCAGAAAGCTTCTGATAAATGGGATATACCAGCGTAGTGGGTTTACGCCAAAAGCAATTTTATCATTTGGCACCGCATAATCATAACCCTGAGTAATGATCTTTGTACCCGCAAATTTGCCCAGTTTCATATTTCCTTTTCCATCGGTTAATATGCCCTTAATCAGGAAATAATATTGAAGATTAAAGAACATAAGCAAGGCGAAAAAATCTTTTGACAGATATTTAACACCTTCGTTGAATCGTTTTAGGTCAAGGGGTATAACTTTTCTTAATTGTACATTTTTTAAGAGCTGCCCTGACCATTCACTTTTTGATAATTCTCTTGATCTGCCACTGGGTTCAAGGATTGCTGCCAGGCGGTTGCTGCCAAGCAAATCATTTCCACCTCCACTTATTACAAAAAAATCAGGGTGAACAACTGAAAATTCTTCCACATATTTACGTGCGTTTAGCATATTGAATAACCAGTCGCCCCCAGAAGCAAGGCTGTAAACGGCCAGATTATCCTGCATCGAAACCCAGTCAATAACATCACTCAATATAATCGGGTAATTAAACCACGAATCGCCTTCAGCAAGAATTATCTTGTTTACACCATTTCTAAAGCCTTTTTTTATTTTTGCATAAAATTTACTGTTTCTCTGAGCGTTTTTTATCAAATCAACTTTGCTGACAAGACGATCAATGGTGGCAAACTTTATAACTTGCACTTCGTTTAAGTCATAGATTTTTTCGATGATATAGGAAAGATCTTCCTCATTGATATACATTCTTAACGATGCCAGTTCAGAACAGCTGATCTCATTGTCAAGAAGTTTCTTTATTAGTTCTAATTTGGCCTGAGGTGATGGTATTGGAATTTCTGCAGCAATAATTTCAGCCATTTATTAATGGATTTTATTTTCTGTGAATTTATTTGATAATCTTTCTTTCAACAAGGTACCTATAAAACGATGGGTTCTTAATTTAAAACATGGCAAGAGCAACTCTTAAAACTGAAACCCTGACATTTAAAGACCGTCTCGCAGCCTTAAGCAATCTACCAGCATTTTTCAAAATGGTCTGGCAAACCAGTCCCGGTCTTACATTGACCAATGCCGTTCTACGTATAGTACGTTCAGCATTGCCCCTTGCAATCTTATACGTAGGTAAATTAATTATAGACCAGGTTGTTTTATTAAATCACAATCATGGAAATTTTTCAAATGCATTTTTATGGAAGCTTGTTCTTGCAGAATTTATCCTGGCCATACTTTCTGATTCTTTAAGCCGTGCAATCGGCTTAATGGATAGTTTGCTGGGTGACCTTTTCTCGAATCATACGTCGATTGAAATTATGAAACATGCTTCAACACTTGATCTTGATCAATTTGAAGATTCGGTTTTCTATGATAAACTTGAGCGTGCACGTCAGCAAACAGTTGGCCGAACAATTTTACTGTCTCAGGTCATGAGTCAGGTACAGGATTTTATCACCATCGGGTTTCTTGCCGCAGGTTTGATCGTTTTTAATCCATGGTTGATCGTGCTACTGTTTGTCGCCATTGTACCAGCTTTCTTGGGTGAATCTTATTTTAACGACCGAAGTTACGCACTTAACAGAGGACAAACTCCTGAAAGGCGCGAACTTGATTATGTCAGATACCTGGGTGCAAGTGATGAGACGGCAAAGGAGGTAAAGATTTTTAATTTATCAGGTTTTTTCATAAATAGGTTCAGTGAATTGTCAAAACAGTTTTATCGGGATAACAGGAAGCTTATTATTCAACGGTCAATCTGGGGTACTTTTTTTGCAATGATGGGTAGTGCCGGTTATTATGGAGCCTATGTATTTATCATTCTAAGAACGGTAAACGGACAAATCAGTATTGGAGAATTGACCTTTCTGGCGGGTTCATTCAGGCAGTTAAGAAGCCTGCTTGAAGGTATACTGACCCGTTTTACTGCAGTTTCACAAGGAGCAATTTATCTTCGTGATTTTTTTGATTTCTTTCAAATTAAACCTAAAATACTACTTTCAGATAAGCCTCTGAAATTTCCGGTACCTATTCAGTATGGCTTTACCTTTGAAGACGTGGGGTTTAAATATGTTAATTCTGAACGCTGGGCAAATCGTCATTTAAGTTTCACGCTTTTTGCTGGTGAAAAGCTTGCCCTGGTAGGTGAAAATGGAGCTGGTAAAACAACGCTGGTTAAATTACTTGCACGCCTGTATGATCCGACAGAAGGACGTATATTATTAGATCATATTGATTTGAAGATGTATGATCTGACTGAATTAAGGTTACAGGTAGGGATTATATTTCAGGATTATTTAAAATATCAAATGACGCTTGCTCAAAATATTGCTGTTGGTAATATTGGACAAAAAGAAAACCGATCATTAATCGTTAAATCTGCAAAACAGAGTCTGGCAGATATTCTTGCTGCCAAACTCCCGGACCAATATGATCAGATGCTTGGAAAACGATTTATGCAAGGAGTAGAACTTTCAGGTGGAGAATGGCAGAAAGTAGCACTGGCTAGGGCTTATATGAAAGAGGCTCAGCTGTTAATTCTCGATGAGCCAACTGCTGCTCTGGATGCAAGGGCTGAAAATGAAGTTTTTCAACGATTTGCAGACTTAACCAAGGGGAAATCTGCAGTATTAATTTCACACCGGTTTTCAACGGTAAGAATGGCTGACCGTATTTTAGTGCTTGATAAAGGTGAAATAATTGAACTCGGCACTCATGAAGAACTACTCATAAAAGATGGGCGTTATGCTGAACTGTTTCATTTACAGGCCCAGGGTTATAAATAGGCAAATACAAGAAGAATATAAGCGGTAAGAAAACAGAAATAACCAGAATTACCGGTCAATCTGCTCAGGTTCATCATTCTCAACCAACAGACATTTTAATCAGGAACAGGGATTTGTTATTTTAAATTATAACTAAATTCCTATCTTAATAATAAATAGCTTGTTATGAAGTTTTTTTGCCTTTTCATTTTCTTATTATCATTGATAAGTATGCCTGTATCTTCCCAGTCTGCCAAAAATGAACCAGTACATCTCATACTTGATACAGATATCGGCCCAGATTATGATGATGTGGGTGCTATTGCAATATTTCATACCCTGGCTGATAAAAAAGAAATGGTTCCACTGGCTATACTGTCATCCAATAAAAATGAATTTGTATGCCCTGTTATCAGTTTGTTAAATACGTATTTTGGACGGCCTGACCTACCTATAGGAGCACCCAAGGGTTTTGCACCAAATATTGGTTCGGCAAAGCATTGGCCTGAGATGATTCTGGGAGAGTTTGCACATAGCGTGAGGTCTACCGATGAAGTACCCAATGCGGTACTGGTTTATAGAAAAATACTGGCTTCTCAGCCCGACCACTCTGTAACAATAGCAACAATTGGTTTTCTTACCAATCTGGCAAATCTGCTTGATTCAAAACCGGATGAACAGTCTTCATTGTCAGGAATTGAACTGGTTCGCAAAAAAGTCAAATTGCTGATTTCGATGGCAGGTAAATTTCCTCAGGGTCGTGAATTTAATTTGTTCACAGATACCACATCTTCAGTGATGGTTTTTAAAAATTGGCCTTCACCTATTCAGTTCAGCGGGTATGAAATTGGAGCAGCCATCAAAACAGGTGCTGGCCTGATCAGTGATAATACTGTTCTTGGGCCTGTAAAGCAAATATTTTCATTTTGTATGTCTAAATCTGCCGAAGACAGAAATGGTCATATGAGCTGGGACCAGACAGTCGTACTGGTAGCTGTTCGGGGTGCGGCCCCATATTTCGGGCTGCAACGCGGGCATATAACTATCAAAGGAGGCACTAATGCCTGGGTAAATGATATCAATGGCTCACAGGCATATCTTACTCCCCTGACCTCGAATGAACAAATGTCGCGTGTATTAGAAAATTTGATGTCTCAATGACAAGGCCATTGATTATTTTTTGCGGCCTGCTTTTGAGGGCTCAGCCTGCTGTTCGCTAAATTCAACATCTTCAAGCTTAACTGGCTCACCCTTGCCAGCAAATTCTTTGGTTAAAAACCTGAACGCAACATCTTTCACTTCTTCAACTGTTTTTGCCTCCCCGGCATATACCATTCCGATTTCATGTATCAGGTAAGCAGTGTATTTTTCAGGCTCAGAAACTTCATCTTTTGTGATGATTTTGCCCGGCTTGATAATAATCTGAAATTCTCTGGGGGGTATTTTATTTTCTGCAATATTGTAAACGTTCATACTATTCTAATGACTTCTTTTTTAGGCATTTCACTATTTAACATTAAAAGATCAGAGGTATTATGACCAATTTTATTTCAAATATAAGGCGAATTATTTTAGTGAGCTGTTTTTGAAAGTTCAATCCAGACAGGAGCATGGTCACTTGTTTTTTCCCAACCCCGAACTGCATGATCAACTCCTGCAGCCGTCAGGTGTCTACTGATATCAGGACTCAATAAAAAATGATCAATTCGCAAACCTGCGTTACGGCCATAGGCATTTCTGAAATAATCAAAAAATGTGTAAATAACTTTAGTTGGGTAAATCTTTCTGATGGCATCTGTCCAGCCCTGATCTACGAGAGTTTTAAAAGCTATCCTTGTTTCGGGGCGAAAGAGTGCATCTTCAACCCATCGCTCTGGTTTGTAGACATCTAATTCTGTGGGGATAACGTTGAAGTCCCCTGTTAAGATAACAGGTTTTCCACTGGCATACAAGCTCGCTGCATGAAGGGTAAGCCTGTCAAACCAACGTAATTTATATTCAAATTTTGGTCCTGGTGCCGGATTGCCATTCGGTAAATAAAGGCAGGCAATTGTTATTCCGTCAATGACAGCCTCGAGATAGCGGCTCTGCGTATCGTGATCATCCCCATCAAGACTACGACTGACTTCTGAGATGGGTGAAGATTTAGAAAGAATAGCCACGCCGTTCCAGCTTTTCTGGCCATGCCAGATAGCATGGTAGCCAGCTTCTTTAATTGCCTGCTCAGGAAATTTTTCATCAGGCGCTTTCAATTCCTGTAAGCAGACTATATCAGGTTGTGTTTCGGTGAGCCAGCGGATTAATACCGGGAGACGTCCATTTACACCATTGACATTATAGGTGGCAATTTTCATAGTATGTTCAAAGAGCCCAAAGCTAGCAGGGCTTTTTGAACTTTTGATTTAATATTGCAGAAGGTACGTTAAAACTTTTACCAATAAATATTTTAAATTAACACAAGTATAGGTAGGCATTTCAAGAGCTTGATTGTAAAGTAATCATGACAATTATGGTACAGCTATTTTACGCAAGCCTAATTGTATACCTTGTATATTGACCAAAAAAAGGAGATGGATAAATTAAAGAAGTTCGAATTGATGGAGAAGATCGTTCATGAATTAGAAGATTTGAAGAATAGTCAGCTTGCAATTATTGTTAAACTAGGGAAAATAGAGGCTGATAATTTTGACCTTGGAAATAAACGTCTTGAAAAAGACTTGCCCGATATGCACCAAAGGGTATCTGATAATCTTGATACGATAGCAAATATTCTTAAAGACTTTGCAGACCAGACAGAAACCTATAGTGATAAAAATAATATTCAAGCGTTGAAAGATCAGGATGCAATAAACAAACTTTAATTTTCAGGGACCAATTAATCAAGTATAGATTAAATCTGAAAGCCAACAAACGAAACCGTTTGCTGGCTTTTTTAGTTAATTTTATTTTTTATTAATGATAAGGCGTTTGAACTCATAATTATTTTTGAATGCAAAATTTATTTTTGAAAAATAAATCGGTCTTGTTTTTAGTGTTCTTGTTTTTTTCAGCCAGAGGCTATGGTCAGAAAATTACTTCACTTACAGGAAACTGGGAATTTAGAAAGGTTGGTGAAAAAACCTGGAATACTGCAACCGTGCCTGGAACTGTACATACAGACCTGTTCAACAACAAAAAAATTTCTGATCCCTTTTACCGGCTGAATGAAAAGGATTTGCAATGGATCGATAAAGAAGACTGGGAATATAAGACAGTATTTACGGTTAATGATGATCAGAAAAAGTACGATAGACTACTTCTTGTTTTCGAGGGCCTTGATACGTATGCAGATATTTATTTGAATGGTCAGAAAGTACTGGTTGCAGATAATATGTTCAGAACCTGGAAGGCTGATATCAAGAAATACTTGAAACCCGGGGAAAATGAACTCAAGGTTTATTTTCATTCACCTATAAAGACCGGTGAAGCCTTATATGCCAGTTTGCCTTTTAGAGTACCGGTAAGTGATAATGACCAGGCATCTCCTAAGGTCAGTGTATTTACCAGAAAAGCCGGGTATCATTACGGCTGGGACTGGGGCCCGAGATTTGTAACTTCAGGTATCTGGCGCCCTGTTTACCTACAGTCAGAAAATGAAAACAGTATAGAAGAACTCTTTGTCAAACAAAAAAGACTTACCCCTGAAAGGGCAAATCTAGAGGCCCAGCTATCTGTGCAGAGCTCAAAAAAAGAAGTAAGGGAGTTGCAACTATTTGTTAATGGCTCAACTATTCCAGTTTACAGCAAATTAGTAAATATTGAAAAGGGGGTGACCAGATTGGTTTGTAGTTTTAGCCTTATCCGTCCTAAACTCTGGTGGCCAAATGGCTATGGGGCCCAAAACCTGTATAATTTTAAAGCCGACTTAAAGGCTCTTTCAGGAAATGGTTATGGAGTGGGCAGTATGCAGCTATTAGCAACCCGGTCTATCAGGCAGGGGCTGAGAACAGTTGAAGTCGTGCAAGAGTCAGGCAAGGCAGGTAATTCTTTTTATTTTAGTGTCAATGGGGTGAAAATTTTTATGAAAGGGGCTAATTATATTCCTCAGGATAATTTTTTGCCTTCGGTTACTAAAGTACGTTATGAACATATAATTAATACGGCGGTGCTTAGTCATATGAATATGCTAAGGGTATGGGGCGGAGGAATTTATGAAAATGAGCTGTTTTATAATCTCTGCGACGAAAAAGGCATCTTGATCTGGCAAGATTTTATGTTTGCCTGTGCCATGCAGCCTCCGATTGAGACATTAAAGCAAAATATCTATGAAGAGGCAGTTGAAAATGTAAAGAGACTACGTTCTCATCCTTCACTAGCAATGTGGTGTGGTAATAATGAAATCGTTGCGTTTATGACATCTGATTACTGGCATACAGCAAAAGGTGCTTTTAGAAACGTGCAAGATTCAATGACCATCGTAAACTCATACAGAGAAGTGTTTCACAGCATACTACCCTCAGTTGTAAAGGCCTATGATGATGACAGATTTTACTGGTCAACTTCACCTCAAGGTGGTAATTATTCAACAACTTCTCGTGATTCTTATACTTCCGGCGATATTCATTATTGGGAAGTATGGGGTAATGGCAAGCCCATTGAGGAATACCTGCACAATGTCGGACCTTTTATGAGTGAATATGGGTTTCAGTCATTCCCTGATCTTGAATCAGTTAATAAATTTACCTTGCCCCAGGATGCTGATATAAATTCTGAAGTCATGAAATCTCATCAGCGTTCTTATGTTGGTAATGGGGCAATACTTGCTTATATGAAAAGCTGGTATAAAGTGCCAACAGCTTTTCCTGAATTTTTGTATGTGGGTCAGGTTTTGCAGGGGGAAGCTATAAAACTTGCAATTGAAGCTCATCGCAGGGCCAAACCTTTCTGCATGGGCTCACTATACTGGCAGATTGATGATTGCTGGCCGGCAGCTTCCTGGTCGAGTATGGATTATTATGGACATTGGAAAGCATTGCAATATGAGGCTAAGCGTGCCTTTGAGCCAGTCCTGATCTCTCCTGTAGTAAATAAAGATACGCTTGCCGTATTCATAGTTTCAGACAAACTTGAAGCATTTAAGGCTCAGCTTGCTGTCAGGTTAATCTCATTTGATGGTAAGGTTTTAAGCGAAAAACTTTCAACTATCAGCATTCCTGCAAATACCAGTACCCTGGTTTACCATCAGGCGGTAAAATCTTTACTCAAAGGTACTAATGCTGATAACTGCTTTATTGATGCAAGGTTAGTCGCAGGCAAATTAATCATAGCTGACAATCAATTATATTTTACAGTGCCTAAAAATCTAAATTTAAAACCATCGGCAATAAAATATTCTCTGGAGCATAAGAATGCCTTTTATACCCTTACTCTTAACAGTGGCACGCTGGCGAAAAATGTCAGTATTTCTGTTGGTGACGGGGGAGTCATTTTTTCTGATAATTATATAGATCTCTTGCCTGGCGAATCGAAGATCGTTGTTTTCAGGTCAGAAAAAATTCTAAGCAAGCTAGATGTGAAACTTCAAAGCATTAATGATGTTACGTACAAATCCCAGTAAGTCTTATATTTGAATTTTATTAATACTAAATCAAGCTTTTAATCTTACATAATGAAACCAATTGTTATTTCTCATGAGCATCCAGACTGGTTTAAACCGCTTTTTGCTGAACTTGAAAAAAGAGATATCCCGTTCAATACAGTTAACCCGACCCAACATACTTTCACTATAGACGGGCCGAGACCAGAATTTGATCTGTATTTTAACCGGATGAGCCCTTCAGCTTATTTACGTGATGGTGTTCAGGGTACATTTTATACACCAAACTACCTGAAGTTTTTAGAAAACCATGGGGTCAGGGTATTAAACGGTTATCAGGCTTTTACCTATGAAACATCAAAAGCCCTGCAGCTATTACTCTTGCAGAAGCTGGGTTTAAAATACCCAAAATCAAGGGTCATTAATCATAACTCCCAAATCGTTGCTGCAACCGAAGGGTTACGTTTCCCGATTGTGATCAAGGCAAATATTGGAGGTAGCGGTGCCGGGATAGAAAAATTTGATTCACTTGCAGCCGTTGAAGAGGCTATTGCAAATAATCAGATTGATTATGGTATTGATCATACTGCACTCGTGCAGGAGTTTATTCCTGCAAGAGGCGGTTACATTACCCGCGTAGAAACAATTGGAGGTAAGTTTCTATATGGCATCAGAGTATATCTGACCGGTGACAGTTTCAATTTATGCCCGGCTGATATATGTCAGACAACATCAGGAGCTGAGCTTGTGCGCAACGCCTGTGCTGTTGAAGCACCAAAAAATGGTTTGCGCGTTGAAGGATTCACGCCTTCAGCAGAAATCATTAAAAATATTGAAACAATCATGCAGCATGCCCAGATTGATGTAGGGGGTATTGAATATATTATTGATGACCGTGATGGCGAGGTACTGTATTATGATATTAACGCCTTGTCAAACTTTGTCGCTGATGCAGTCAATGTGATTGGTTTCAATCCGCATGACCGTTTGGTAGATTACCTTGAGGCGCAACTTGCAGCCTATTCACAGATAAGAGAAGCAGTACATTAATTATGAGATACGGATATTGGTTACCTGTTTTTGGTGGTTGGCTCAGAAATGTCGAAGATGAAAAAATGGCCCCAACCTGGGATTATGTTAAAAAACTAGCCATTCGCACTGAGCAGATTGGCTTTGATCTGGCATTGATTGCTGAACTTAATCTCAATGATATTAAAGGGGAAGACGCACCCTCACTTGATGCATGGTCTACGGCAGCAGCGCTCGCTGCTGTTACTCATACTCAAGAACTTATGATTGCCGTCAGGCCTACTTTCCACAATCCTGCATTGCTGGCGAAGCAGGCTTCAAATATTGATAATATAAGCAACGGCAGAGTTTCTTTAAATCTTGTTTCTTCCTGGTGGAAAAGTGAAGCCGAAAAATATGGTGTTCATTTCGATAGTCATGATGATCGATATGCCCGTTCAGCAGAATGGCTCGATATTCTTGATAATGTCTGGAAGAAAGATCACTATAGCTTTGAAGGGAAATATTACCAGGTAAAGGACAATATTCTGCAGCCTAAGCCAATTTCACAACCCCGGCCAAAAATTTATGCTGGTGGTGAATCTGAAGCCGCGAAAGAGCTGATTTCAACTACGTGTGACGGTTATGTCATGCATGGCGATTCACCAGAACTGATCAGCCGGCGTATAGAAGATTTACGTGAACGCCGTGAGAGAAAAGGATTGCCTCCAATGCAATACGGTGTAGCCGCCTATAGCATCATCCGCAATACCGAGCAGGATGTAAAAAAAGAAATTGATCGTATTACAAATGTTAAAGAAGGTTCTTCAGGATATAAGAATTACCAGCAATGGCTTGATGGTACACAGCTAGAGCAAACAGTCTCACTGAGTGATTATTCTGTTTCGAACCGGGGCCTTAGAACCGGGTTAACTGGTACCGCCACTCAGGTACAGGATAGGATAGGAGAATTTGAAAAAGTCGGTGTAAATTTCTTTTTACTGCAATGTAGCCCTCAACTTGAAGAAATGGAACGCTTTGCTGAGGCGATTATCGGTAAAACTGTATCTATTGAAGAATAAATAGTGGGGATGTTTTCCGAGTTACCGTTTTTAAACTATAAAGTAAAGACTTGGCCTAAACACTAAAAACACGCTGCCCCCAATGAGATAGATACTATTTGGGGGCATTTTTATGTGCAAAACCAGGAAACATGGAACAGCATTCAGGCTACAGATTATTAGAGAGCCCCCAAGGTAACTCGGCGTCTTCTTTAACAAAGAAGTGGAATCTATCGCATAAGCTAATCAGGCAATAGATTGATTACTTCGATTCATTTGCGCAAAGTACTCATACCGATCTAGGCTATCTTGGTCATTTGCTTCTTGCTACTGAACGTATGAAAGCACATTCAGATGCAAAAACCACAGTAGTGAAAGAGATTCCTCCTGAAGCACCTATTGGAAGTGATGAAGATGAATATTAAAAAAGTACTGATCTCAGGGCTTTAGATGTTATTTGTACTCAGACTTTAACTCATCATGCATCGTTTTGCGCAGTTTCATGACTTTAGGCATTGAAACATGTGTGATATAATAATTATCCATATGTGTCTTGAAATATCCCTGATGGTAGATTTCGGCTGGGTATAAGATAGTATATGGCTGAACCTGAGTGACGATTTTATCAGTATAATGATGTGTAGCATTTACTTTGGCAATAACAGACATTATTATAGCTTTTTCTGCAGGAGTCCTGTAGAAAGCTACTGATCTATAATCAGGGCCTTCGTCAGGACCCTGACGGTCTACAGTAGTAGGATCATGAGCATAAAAAAAAGCTTCTGTGAGTTTCTCGAAACTTATGACAGACGGGTTATAATAGACCTGAACCGACTCAGCATGACCGGTAGTTTTTGTACATACTTCCTGGTAAGAAGGGTTTTTTGTGTTGCCCCCGGCAAATCCAGAAATCACTTTATCGACACCCTTCAATTCTGATATCCCTTCTGATAGAGCCCAAAAACAACCGCCTGCAAAAGTTGCCACTTTTTCATTTTTATCTGGAGTTGGTAAATGAGCAAAAGATTGCTGGTTATCTTCGGTCTGGGCAAAGGTCGTTGTGGCAAATAGTGAGGTAATAAGTAACAATAGATTTAATTTTTTCATTTCAGGGTTTTATAATTAAAAATAACAATGAATTTAATTCGCAAAAAAATGCCGGCAAATCTGGTTTACTGTATGCTAAAGCAAGTAAATCTGCCCTAATGAATAATAAAACCAGTAAATCTGGTATTCAGCCAATTTGACGTCTCTGTACGATGCCCAAGTTGTAGTCAGTATTTTATTACTTGCAAATATGGTAGAAGTTCTGGTTTTTAAATCATTCCAGCCATAAAGCTATTACTGTATTAATGGCCCTTATAACACATAACTGGTTTTTGGAATAAGCCAAAAAACCAGCCAAACAACTCATCGTAAGTAGAAGCTTGGATCTCTCAAGCTACATTTATTTATGAATAAATTGACTTTTTTGCCTTTAACTTCATTCATAAGGGATAACTCAAAACTGATAGTGCATTGTTACCAAAATATTATTCGATGTAAATTTGGCTGTTAACAACACCCTCCTCCATCGTAGAAGAAAGTTGAGGGTGAAATAAAGATATCATCACGATTTAGGGCTGTTAGATTTGCTGCAGTCTTATCACAGATTGACAGAGGCTGGTTTAACATGAGTACATGACCGCTTTTATCATCAAAGAATTCCTTGTCACCAAAGTAAATGGCAGTTTTACCTGTGAAAATACAGGGTCCATCTGATGGCATTGAATCTTTGATGGCGCAAACTTCTACACTTTCGATATAAATCAAAATATCTGTTGCATAATGCCCTGGATCAAGAATTCTATAAGGACGCTTTGCCCGTACTTCTACTGTTCCAAAGCCAATATCTGTGATCATTTTAAGATAATCTTTCAGGGGTAGGGCACCACTTAGACAAAGCGCTCTTAAGCGATCGTCGTCTGTTAATGCTTTTGACATCTTTACTTCTGAAGTAGGATCGCTAAGTACCAGTCGTCCCCGAGGTTTTAACACGCGATACATTTCTTTGAGAGCCTGAATTAAATCATCTTTTTTAAAAATATTAAATAGACAATTTTGTGCGGCAATATCTATGCTATTATCTGGAACTGGTAATTTCAGGGCATCTCCTTTTATGAGTTCAACAAATTCAGCTTTAAACCAGGGATTTAATTTTTCAGCTTCTGAAAAGTTCTGTTTGCAGGCTTCAAGCATTTCCTGGACAATATCTATGCCTGTTACACCGCCCTTCTTCCGGCTGAAATAAGCAAATTGAAGAAGTTCCATACCACCACCAACACCTACATATAAAATCCTGGGATTGTTAGCAAGATCACGCGGGTTAACCGTACTTCCACATCCGTAATTCATTTCTTGCATTCTTTTTGGCATCTCAAGACCAGGAAGAAGCCATATGGGTGTTGTTGTGCAGCATAAACCGATTTGTGGATTTTCGGCCGCCTCTTTATAAACATTAATAGTAGTTTCTAAATATGAAGTACTCATTTTCAGCTTGAATTAAAATCTTTACGCGTGAACATTCCTAAACCTTTTTGAGTCCTTAATGTTTTGGCGATTGCCACGCAGAAACAATGCATTTAAGATTAAATACGCTTATTGAATAATTATTACTTAATCACACCTATAATTAATAATGGAGTTCGAGTTATGGTACAGAAATCTAATGAGTGGGGAATTTAAGATTTATTGATTCAAGATAAGTGGTGATTATTTTTGCCACCGCATAGTTTCTATACCACCGTTTATCTGCAGGTATAATATGCCATTCAGCATTATTACAGTTATTTACCACATCATCATAAACGCTGATATACTCGCTCCATTTACTTGCAACTACCTGATCACTGGCTGAATATTTCCATCTTTTATCAGGCTGCACCAGTCGTTGCTTAATTCGATTTTCCTGCTCCTGATTGGATACATGCAGAAAAAACTTTAAGACATGAATCTTGCTACGTACCAGATGGTCTTCCAGGGTGTTAATGAGCCGATACCTTTCATTAATTTCACTTTTAGGTAAACTTTTAGAAATTGTTGGTACAATCAGATCCTCATAATATGAGCGGTTAAATACCTCAATCATACCCTTGGCAGGGAAATGCGGATAAATTCGCCATAAAAAATCATGATTTGCCTCTTCTGTTGTTGGCTCTTTAAATGGCTGTACATTTACCCCCATAGGGTTCATAGATGACATGACATGTCTGATCGTACCATCTTTACCTGCTGCATCAAGACCTTGAAAAATTATCAACAGGGATGACCGGCCATCAGCAAAAAAAATGTTTTGTAACTCAAAGAGCTTTTTGCGAAATTGTTTTAATTCCTTTTTACAATCACCTTTAGAAAGCTCATCAGGTGGCGTAGTATTCATTTTACTTAATTTAACTGGTGCCGGGTTCGGCTTTATATCTTTTGGCATACTTAATTAAGGAATTTGCGTTAGGTGTTTTTAATAGATTTTAAAGAACAGGCTGTAAATTTTGAAAATTAACTACAGTTTTGGGTAACCATTTTCTAAAGAGTAAGATCTTGA
>Ga0123339_10001302_pt1 | contig 17494 bp, 8 predicted proteins | sample lystaG_FD_89956 | JGI IMG/M metagenome (GOLD analysis project Ga0123339, IMG submission 89956) | Glacier valley bacterial and archeal communities from Borup Fiord, Nunavut, Canada, to study Microbial Dark Matter (Phase II) -... | ecosystem: Environmental > Aquatic > Freshwater > Ice > Glacier ... | reverse complement strand
TGCAACCGCCGTTAATGGCCTCACCATAATTCAAAGTCCAGTTTTTGGTGGGGTATAAAACTGGGCTACCAAAAGTAGCTCGGCTGCGACTAAATTCGGTGGCGGGCGAGGATGTAAGGGGGAATATATTGGCAAGGTCGGTAAAAGAGCCGCCCCGGAAACCCACCCCCCGCGCCACCCCATTAGCGTTGGTAACATTGCGAAGCTCCAGAGGAAAGATTGGGTCAATCGTGTTAGAGGAATAGCCATCGCTACCCTGAAAATAAGTGCCAGGGTAGGGGGTAGTAGTGCTTGAGTTGGTAATCGTTCGGGTTTTGGTAATCAGGTTGGTGTTCAAAGTATAGTTAGTGACGGCCAGCCCCAGATTTTGACCAGGCCCGCTCGTTACAGGTGCAGGATTCCCCACCACTGGCACGTCACTCGGCGGGTTAGTCAGCTTCAGGTTAAGGGCTAACATCGGCAAACCGTAGAGGGTGGTTTCCAGCATTACTTTCTGGTGCATGCCGTTAACCGGGACAGTGCTACCAAGATAATGCTGTTTGGCACGGGCCAATGCCTGTCCGACTGTTACCAGATTCCCCGTGCCGCTAGGTGGGCGGGTGTGCATCTGTTTGGTAAATTCCAAGTGCAGACGTTCGCTATATTCGATTAACTCCGAGTCGCCATACTGATAGCCCGTGCCGAAAATCCCCACCGCCCCTTTGCGCGCCAAAACCTGCGCCCAATCTGGCTCCTCCGACAAAATACTGTTAGTGCTATCGGCCTGGGAAATGTTATAACCCGAATGGCATCCTACGCTGTAAAAAATAGTGTTTCGCATATCCACATTCGAGGCTAATAACTCATAAGCCCCCATTGAGGTAGTAGCATCGGCGGCCTCGGTGTAGCCTGAACTAAAGTGCCCAGCAAGAAATACCATATCATAGCGGTTTGCCAATAACTTTGTCCGTAAGTTGTCGGCAGTCCAGGCCGAGGGGTTGCTGGACGGTAAGCCGCCGGGTTGGATTAGGGAGTCAACCGTAGTGCCGTTGGGTAAGGCCGTTTGCAAATCGCTTTTGACGGCGGTGGCAGCATCCGATACAAAATCGTAGCCTGTCACCAGAGCGGTTTTAGGCGATACCTGTCCGTTGGCATCCAGATAAGCCTGAATTACATTGCTAATCTCCGGGGCTGTCTCGACCAACCGCCCTACCGCCAAATCTGGTACAGGCATTTCGTAGCCCGATAGGTCAAGCACCCGTTTAGAGCCGTAGGCATCCTGACTCAAAAACTTGTTGGATTTAAGAGCCGCCGCCGCTGCCCCGTTGGAGACCACCGGAACTTTGTAGTCACTTTCGGGAGCTAGTCCGGCTTTGTCGGCGTAACGCACAAAAGGTATTACGCTATCCGGCCCCAGCACCACCACATATTGGAGTTGGGTAGACGCGCCGGGTTGCCGATAGCTATCCACTACCCGCTTGACCTCGCTGGCGACAATATTTTTAGCGAAGGAACAATCTTTATTATTATCGGCCTGAGTATTAGCGGCGGCAATCCGTTGGTAGGTCGGGTTGGATAGGTCTAGTACAATCCCGTTAACCTCCGGGCGGCTCGCCAGTACCGCCAACTTACTTTGTAGCTGGCTTTTATCTTGCGCCGTGCCAGTCATTCGGCTGAAATCAGTAACAAAAACTGTGCGGTACTGCCCGGCGGTGGGGGCAGTCGCCGGAATAGTATCATTTACCCCCGTAACGGTGCTACAGGCGTTGCTTTCGACTTTAACATCCAGCCGGAAGGGGTTGACGTTGCTGGTGCCTTTGGTACTTTTGACCCGTATATAGAATGTGCCATAGTCCGCATTAGTATTGTTGAAGATATATTCGGGAGCAACTCCCTCCAGAGCCGAAACACTTAAAATACTGCGCTCCACCGCCGCCGAATAGCTTTCCGGCTGATAATTGAGTGGGGCGTTCAGGTCGGTCAGGAGGGCAAAAGGCGGTCTCGCCTCCGCCATATTATCTGAAGGCAAAAACTCGTAAGGCAGAAATTCGTAAGGTAGAAATTCATAAGGAGCGGCCTGGGCACTGGTGGCGGTCAGGTCGTTTGGCCCGGAAATTTTGTTATAGGTGGCCTTGATGTCACGATATAAGGCCAAATCATAGTTACCGGGCAAATTACTATCGGCGGTTGCCCCCGAAAGTTTCAGGGTAATACGGCTTTCGGGCGGAGCGGTAATTTTAAACCATTTTGAACCGTCGGGCTTAACAATAAACTGGCTGGCTGTCGCCGTGCCAATAGTAGCACTTTGGGGGGTCAGGGTTACAGATAGAGCATCGGCCCAGGTGGTATAGGATAGATTAGGGTCGAGCGGTAGGGTAATCACCCGGTTATTAAGGGGGTCTGCTACTAATAAGTTGCCCGATTTATCGAGGCTAATATTAGTTGGTTTATTCAGGTCGCCCGTTTGATTAGGGTCATTATTGATAGAGTTAGTGGTAAAATCAGGCTGTCCATAAACTACGGTGGCATAATCGCTTCCATTAGGATAAAACAGAATCCGGCTGTTACCAGTGTCCAGAATATACAAGCCGCTATTATCTACCGCCACTCCTGTCGGGACGGACAGATTAGAAGTCCCCAAAATTGCTGCTGTATAAGTTTTGGTGGGGATAATAGCGTTACCCACAAAATAGGATACCCGGTTGTTGCCGCTATCCGCTACGTACAGGTTATCACTTGAGTCCACCGCCAGCCCGCTTGGTACATCCATACTTCCGGGGCCAACGCCAGCACCGACGGTGGTAAAACTACCATTCTGCCCGTAAACCCGAATGGCAGTAGTGCTATTACTTGGATAATATAGCACCCGGTTATTGCCACCATCGGCGACATACAAAGCCCCAGTACTATCCAGCGTAACATAGGCCGGGCGGTTCAGGGTGGTGGCACTTACCGCCCCGCCGTTATTATCCAGATTGGTAGTAAAGCTGCCACTCTGCCCATAAACTTTGGTGGCGGTAGTGCTATTACTTGGGTAAAACAAGACCCGGTTGTTGCCGTAATCCGCCACATACAGGCCGTTGCTACTATCCAGTACCAAACCACGCGGGAAACTCAGACTGGTGGCACTGACCCCGCCATTGTTGCTCTGCCCGCTAGTAAAACTGCCCGCCTGTCCATAAACCCGGTCAGGGGTGGTGCTGGCGGGGGGATAATGTAGCACCCGATTGTTAGACGAGTCACTGTCCCGCCAGTGTCATCCACGATACTGGCTTCGGGGGCGTTTAGGCTGGCGAGGGTCGGCGGCTGATAAGAGGATTGCTTACTGGTAAAACTGCCGCCTTGCCCATAAACCTGGTCAAAAACAGGGTAAAAATTATTAATAAAATCGCTGGCGGGGTTAGCTTTATGATAAACCACCACCCGATTATTGCCCTGGTCGGCAATATAGAGATTTCCGCTGGCATCGGTGGCAATTTTAGCGGATTGGACATTCTGGCGAAGCTGGGAGGGGTTGGCATAGTAGCCGTCAGCGTTGATAAAATTACCAATGAATTTATCGTTAGCGGGGTTGGGGTCTTTGTTAGGGTAAAAAGCTACTGCGCCGTAATCATTACTGACGAAAGCCCCATCGGCACTGAGTGCTACCCCTAACGGATTACTTAATTCATTAAGGAAATTAGTGGTAAAGTTACCGAATTGCCCGAAAACCTGGTTAGCGGTGGTGTTAGTGCCACTATAGACCAATACGCGGTTATTACTAAAATCGGTAATATAGAGGTCATTGGTGGCACTATCTACCGTCAAATCCTGCGGTTCGGTTAAACTGGTGGCACTAATCCCGCCGTTATTAGAGACAGCCGAAGTAAAATCAGGTTGTCCGTACACCCGGTCTGGCGTGGTGTTACCGCTGGGGTAATGCAGCACCCGATAATTATAACTATCAGCCACAAATAAACCACCTTGATTATCCAAAGCCAAACCAGTCGGCGAACTTAAAGTGTTAGGCCCAATCCCGCCATTATTAGAACCGTTGCTGTTAAAATCGGGCTGTCCATAGACCCGGCTGGGAATAATACTGCCAACCGAATAATACAAAACCCGATTCCAGCTCCTATCCGCAATATACAGGCCGCCCGTACTGTCTACCGCTAAAGCCTCCGGGTTATATAAACTATTAGCACTTACACCAGTCTGATTGACCCCCAGGTTAGTAGTGAAATTACCACTTTGCCCATACACCCGGTCAGCCGTGCTTGTGCCGCTAGGGTAATGTAACACCCGGTTGTTAAAATAATCGGCAATATAGACTCCACCTGCCCCATCAGGTTTTACTGCTTTAGGGCGGTAAAGATTATTAGCGGCGGTAATAGCGTTATCTATCCCGGTTTTGCTGAAATTGTTGTTTTGTCCATAGACCCGGCTGGCGGTGGTGCTATTGCCAGAATAAAATAGCACGCGGTGGTTGGAGTTGTCAGCCACATAGAGACCGCCACCACCCGCCTTTGCCGCTAGAACAAAACTCAGGCTGGTCGCACTCACGCCGCCGTTGTTAGGAATGAACGAGGTAAAATCGGTCTGCCCATAGACCCGTGTAGCGGTGGTGCTGACCCCGGAGTAATATAACATCCGGAAGCCATCCGTAATGTATACCCCGGTAGCGTCTACGGTAATCCCAAAAGCTCCATTCAGACCATCCGCCGTTACCCCCCCCGCGCTGTTAGTAGTAAAACTGCCGCCCTGCCCATAGACTCGGCTGGCGGTGGTGCTAACCCCGGAATAAAACAGGGCGCGTGAATTGATAGAGTCCGCCACGTACAAATTGCCGGAAGGGTCGAGGGCAAGCGAATAGGGGTTATTCAGACTGTTGGCACTTATCCCGCCATTATTCACCAGGTTAGAGGTAAAACTGCCGCCCTGCCCATAGACTCGACTGGCGATGGTGCTGCTACCAGCATAAAACAGGACGCGGTTATTCCCGTTGTCAGCGATATAAACTCCCAAAGCGTTCACCGCTACCGCTTTAGGAAACCTGAGACTATTGACACTTATTCCGCCGTTATTTTCCAGGCTAGAGGTAAAACTACCACCCTGCCCATAGACCCTGGTGGCGGTGGTACTGCCCGCCGGGAAATACAAAACCCGGTTATTCTGGCTATCAGCTACGTAAACCCCATCGCTGCTATCTACCGCTAAGCCCCAGGGCAGGCTTAAAGAATCGGCGGCGGTAGGCGGATTGAACTGGTTGTAGTTATAAAAGCGGTTCTTCTGGCCTAAAACGCGGGTGGGGACATTGCTGCCACTGGGGTAATACAACACCCGGTTATTATTACTATCAGCCAGATATAGCCCCCACCCCGCTACTGTCCAGGTCCATCTGCACCGGGTAATTCAGGCCCGCCCCCGAAACTCCGACTCCGTTGGCCCTGGTATCGTTGAAATTATCGTTCTGTCCGAAAACCCGAATGGGATTATTACCAACCAGGGCTTTGGCGGGCTCGATTTTCAGGGCACTTAACAGCAGGGCAAAAATCAAGGCGACCAACCCAACCCGACCAATGTTAATCAGGGCTTTTTGGAAATCTTTCGCTTGCTAATTTTTTTGGAGGTTTGGCTAGGGAATGTTTGGAATGGGCTGAGGTTGACCTGTTGTGACAGGCTAAAAAAGATAACCAGCATCTATTCACTGAAATCTCCTTTTAGGGTAGAACAATATTCCGTTGATTAGCTAATTTAAATTTCGTAAGAGGAATTAATTAAATTTTTTTCATGCGATAGATTTTAATTATAGCACGCCTTCTGGTTCTGGAGTCTACTTCCTAAAATCTTTTATCCGGGCGGCAACTTTATAGATTTTGTTAGATTAGTGGGGTAAACTAGGGGCAGAACTCTTGAAAGGATTTGGAAAATGAATCTGGAACACGAATTAAGCCTATATCTACGGGCCCGCTTTACCCTGATTATTCTGGTCACTCCTGAAGAAGAACGCGCTTTGCAGGTGGTGAAAGCGGTCTGCGAGAAGGCCCAACGTCCCTGTGTTAGCTGGGATTTGGGGGATGGTTTTCATGTGATGACGGGGGGCGAAGGTGGTATGACTCCCGCCCGTGACCCCATTTCAGCCCTTGAGCAAATGGATAAAACCACTAATAATACCCTCTTTGTGCTGAAAGATTTCCACGATTGTTGGGTAAATCCCCAGGTCAAACGCAAGTTACGCAACTTAGCGCAACGTTTTAAACAAACCCGCAAATCTTTGTTGATAACCTCACCCAGCTCTAAAATCCCCGATGAGCTTAAAGATGAGGCGGTAATACTGGATTATGAATTGCCGGGTACGCCTGAGTTGGACGAGGTTTTGAAGAAATTAACCCAAACTCCCGGCGTAAAGGTAAATCTTACTCCGCTTGGTCGCGAGAAATTTGTCCAGGCCGCTCTGGGTTTAACGATTTCTCAGGCTCAACGGGTTTTTTCCAAAGCGATTGTTAAAAACGGCTCACTGGACGAACGCGATATTGAGCTTGTTACCGAGGAAAAGAAACAGATTATCCGGGAGAGCGAGGCTCTGGAATTTTTTGGCGTAACCGAAACCGCCGAAGATGTGGGTGGGCTTGAGGTGCTGAAAGATTGGCTGCGTTTGCGGGAAAGGGCCTTCAGTCAGGATGCCCGTGATTATGGTTTGCCCGCCCCTAAAGGGGTTATTATGGTGGGGATTCCAGGCACGGGTAAAAGTTTGACCGCCAAGATGATTGGGGGGTTGTGGCGGATTCCGCTGATTCGGCTGGATGTGGGGTCGTTATTTGGCAGTCTGGTGGGCGAATCGGAAGAACGTACCCGCCGCGCCCTGAAATTGGCCGAAACGGTTGCGCCCTGTATTGTCTGGATTGATGAAATGGAGAAGGCTTTCTCGTTTGGGGGCTTCGATGGTGGCACTAGCAAGCGGGTTTTCGGCACGATTTTAACCTGGATGCAGGAAAAGACTTCGCCCTGTTTTGTGGTGGCAACCGCCAACGATATTTCCAGTTTGCCGCCAGAATTGTTACGCAAGGGGCGTTTTGACGAAATATTCTTCCTGGATTTGCCCACCCAAACCGAGCGTCAGGAAATCTTCGAGGTACATTTACGCAAACGCCGCCGCTTGCCCCAGGATTTTGATGTTTTGCGGCTGGCGCAGGAGTCGCAGGGTTTTGTGGGGGCGGAAATAGAACAGGCAGTAATCGATGCAATGTACATCGGCTTTAACCAACGCCGCGAGTTTACCACCGCCGATATTTCCAAGAGTTTGCGCGAGTTAGTGCCCCTCTCGGTGTCGCAGCGCGAGACGGTGGAAGGGATGCGGAACTGGTTGCAGGAGGGTCGGGCGCAATCGGCCTCTTTCAAGGAGAGTTGGCAGGCCCAACAGCAATTTGTGCCGCTCCAACTGGAACTTGGGCCAAATGGCTGGCGGATTAAGGACACGGAGGAGAGCAATCAGGCATGAATTGGAACTCTTTCAAAGATTTAGCAACCAAGATTTACCAGTTGTTGCCGGAAAAAGAACAAATTCGCCATCATGCGACCCTTGAAAAGCTAAAATATCCCTTATATTCTCAAGAGACTGAATCAGTAATTTTATTTCGCAATCTGATAAAAAGTTTTGCCAGTAAGGAATTACGCGAAAAATGTTATAACCTGCTTTTTGATAACATTACACACTTAGAGTATCTGATTTTGAATGAGATTTTTGATGACGAGTTCATCAAAAAATTAGTGGTTGAGGCTGATGATGAACAATTAAAAATCAAAGTAGTAACTCTTTTAAGTCGTACTCATAATCAGGCACTTATCAATAACATTTGTTGGGTCTGGTTGGAAACCCGTAATTCTGCCCTTGAAAAGTTAATTGTTGGGAAAAGGTGGCTAGGTCATAGCAATATCAGATTGAAAATATTTACCGCCCTAAAAACTGGACAACCTGAAACAATTGATGAACTTAGAACTTTTGAGGCGGTGCCGTTAATAGAGGCTTATCAAGATAAAGACCAGGTTATTTCCCAAATGGCTGAAGCCCTTTTATGGCAAGCGGAGGGCCCTACCCTTGAAACCTTAGCAAGGCTTTGGGTTGAGAAACAAATCCCCTTACTTTTGGAAATTTTAGCTTTAAAAAATTACAAGTCTAAAAAATACCTTAAAGTAAGGGTTTATTTGGGCCTCCTTTTAGATGATTGGGCTGAAATAGCAGCATCCTGGTCCAAAGAAATAAATTATCTGGTTCCAGCCGCCGAAGATACAAACCCTATTATTGGTGAACGGGCCAGAATCGTACTACGAAAGCTTAATAAAAAATACCCTATACAGGCTCTTTGTCAGATGATAATCGCCCAGGAATTGCCCCAGGCTCAGGCCGCAGCGGTGGAGGCGGGCTATCTTCCCAGCGATAATACCCAAAAGGCTCTATTTTATTTTGTTACCGAGCAGTGGGCCAAATACGAGGCGATTGACTTTGACCATCGGATGCTACGGGCAGCTTATCAGGCGGCTAAACCCGAAGGGCGGCGCAGACTGGCGGGGAAGGTGCGGAAGGCGGGCAAGGTTGATTATCTTTCGGCAATTGCCGGGGGCGATTTGCAGAGCCGCAGCACCGAAGTAAATCTGGAAGAAGCCGAAGTGTTGGTGCAAATCCTGGATAGCAACCGGGAGTGGGAAAAGTTATGGGCGTTGGTTTTTGACTTGCCCTTACATTGGAGCGTGGAGGCGGTCAGGAAATTAGCCGGGAGTGAGTGGCAACCGCAAAAAGAAGATGACCGGGCTGTTTATGAAAAGCTGAAATCGCTGGTGGCGACTGAGCTTGTGACGCTGGAGGATGAGGTTAATAAAGTGTTGCCCCCGGCTTTGTTACGGGCGAAGGCCCAGGTATCGGGGCGGGTAAATGATGTGGCCTTTTCCCCTGTGCGCCCGGTGATTGCGATTGGGACAGGGACGGGCAAAGTGGTATTGTGGGACATGCAACAGGCCAGACAGGTGGAGGTTATTGAGGGCTTTCCAAAGGCGATTGGGCGGGTGGCCTTTACGCCGCAAGGGGAGTTGGTTTGCGCTGAACGTACCACTAAAAAAGAGCCTTGCACGATTTATCACTGGCGCGACGGTAGCCTTTTTCAGTTGGGGCAACATGGCTCTAACATCACGGTTTTAGAAGCAATAAGCGATACGCAGGTGATAAGCAGTGGCAGTGACGAGCGGGTTTCGTTGTGGAATCCGATAACCGGGCAGCATGTTCAGGATTATAGCCAATCAGCCTATAGTTACAATTATTCTATGACTACTATTGGCAGAAGCTTTTGGGCGCGTTCTGTCTGTCTTTTTCCTGATAGACAGAAAATTGCCCTGCTATCAGATTATATACTTTTGGTAAGTTTGCCGGAGCTAAGTTCGTTTAGTAGCTCCATCAAGCTACCAAATCTGGCCCAATGTGCCACGATTGCCCCAGCGGGTAACGCCCTGATTCTTGGACAGAGCACCGCCCGCCTCTTGGTGTTTCCCTTAGACGCGAACGGCAGATTTGAGTTTAGCCCAAATAAGGGTCAGGTGCGGGAAAATTATAATCTGGCTGGTGATCAGACCGGGACGGTGCAAGGGCTGATTACTTTGCCAGGGTTGGGTTTGGTGGCGATGGCGACGGCGGACGGGATTGTGGAATTTATCGAGTGGGACAAACGCCAGACAGTGGGGCAGATACATGCTCCCGGCGAACGGCTGACCTCCCTCAAGCTATCGCCAGACGGAAACTTTATAGCTATTGGTGACCGGGATGCTTCTTTCTCGCTGTGGGATTTGCGGGTACTGGAACTGCGGCGGCTATTTCGGTTGCCACTAGCGCAGGCTAAATCGGTGCATATGGTGGCCTTGAGTCAGGTGCAGGAAAGTGGGTTAGCACTGCCCACCGCCATGCAAGCGACCCTGTGTTACCTTGAAACCGCCCTCCGTCACCGCTTTCGCTATGATGTGGAACTGGTTGATGTGCCTTATATTCAGGTTGGGGATTTTGATATTGAGTTTTAAGAGAGGTAACTATGTCGCATTTTACGGTAATCCAGACCCAAATTATAGATGATGAGGCTTTGTTAGCGGGGTTGAGCGACCTCGGCTTTAAGCAGTTGGAGCGGCACGAAATCGCTACCCCGCTTTATGGGGTTTTGGGAGATATACGCCCTCAAACGGTGGAGGTTGTTATTCGGCGACAATTTATTGGGGCTGGTAGCAACGATATTGGTTTTAAGCGGCAGGAAAATGGCAGCTATAACGCCATAATCTCGGCCTATGACCGCCAGCGTTTTAATGGGGAGTGGCTCAACAAACTCAGCCAGCGTTACGCCTATCACCTGACCAAAAGCCAACTAGCCGAGCAAAATTTTACCCTGATTAGCGAGGAAAGTCAGGCGGACGGGCGGATTCATTTGCTGGTGCGGCGGGTGGTTTAAGGTTGGGACGGAAGTTAAGGGAGAATAGTCGGTAAATGTTTAATAATCCTTTAGTAGAGTTAATGAATGCTATACAGAATATGACCGCCCAACATCGGTTGTCCCCTTTGAATAGCCAGCTAGAGGTACTTCTTGAGAATAACAGCTATAACGGGCAATACCTGGCGGCTGTTGTAGCAGGAGATTATTATCCTAAAAAATTTAAACAGGAAGCCCTAAAACGGCTGCAAAATATTACCGACCAGACGGCTATAAACGGGGTTTGTTCGATCTGGTACAACACCCGCTATCCCGAACTTACCGAGTTATTGCGACAAAAAGGTTGGGTAGCAACCGCCCCCACCAAATTAAGGGTTTTAACTATGCTTTTAACTGACCAGATATACCATTTTGAGCGCGGCGACATCAAAGCCCTGCTAGAAGCCCTGTTAGATGCTGACCCCGATATTCGGGAACGCGCCGAAAGTATCTTGCGGCACGCTCAGGGCAGCCAGTTGGATGCGCTCGCGGGAATTTGGGCTAGAGGTCGCCACCCGCTTTTACAGGAAATATTGATTAGTAAAACCTATTTGCCAGAAAGGGGTGAAGGGCGGGTGTTAATGGCCCTGTATCTGGAAAAGTGGGATATTTTGCAGCAAGGCAAAGCCATAGTTTACTCGCTGGTAAAGGCCATCAGGGATTATGACCCGCTAATCCGGGAGCGGGCGGGGCTGGCTCTTAGAAAATTAAAAAGGCCCGACTCTCAAGCGACTTTGTGTAACCTGGTAGTTGAGCAGGATATTCCCCTGGCCCAGGCCGCTGCTCTGGAAATGGGCTTCTTGCCAGCCGATAATAATTTCAAGGCTCTGTTTTATTTTGTAACCGAGCAATGGGACAAATACGAAGGGCTGGATTTCGACCATCGGATATTAAGGGCGGCCTATGAGGCGGGCACGCCCGAATTCCGCCGGAGAGTAGCAGGGAAAGTGCGGGCGGCGGGGCGGGTGGCTTACCTGAGCGCGATTTCGGGCGGGGAATCACTGGTGCGAAATTCGGCTATAAATGGGGAAGAAGCCGAACTGCTGGTGCAAATTCTAGCGGCAAACCGCGAATGGGCCAAACTCTGGGGCTTAGTGTCGGAAATCCCGCTGGCCTGGAGCGTGGCGGCAATGAAATATCTGCTGAGGGCGGGTTGGCAGCCGGATAAAGCCGAAGCTCTGGAAATGTTTTCCCAGCTCAAACCCTTAACCGAGCAGATTACGGTGGACGAGGAGTTGTTGGCGGGGCAATGGCTACCCCCGGCGATTTTACGGGCTATCGCGCGAGTGCCGGGACGGGTTAACGATGTGGCCTTCTCGCCCACCAGCCCGGTAATCGCCATCGCTACTGGCAAGGGTAAAGTAGTATTGTGGAATATTCAGGAGGGCAAACGGGAGCAGCTTTTGGAGGGGTTTCAGCATTCTATCGGGAAACTTGCCTATAGCCCGGCTAATATTTTGCTGATTGCCGAGCGCACCGGGACGGAAGACGACCCTTGCACGGTTTATGGCTGGCAGGCAAACCAGCTTTTCAGATTAGGGCAGCATAGCGGGTCGGTGACGGGGCTGGTGACGGTGGGAACTACCCAGGTTGTCAGCGCAGGGCGGGATAGCGAGGTTAAACTCTGGGATTTGGAAAGCCGCACGCTTTTGGGAAGCCGCAGCGAAAGCCGTTATGATAGCTGGGCGCGGGGCCTGGCGGTTTCGCCCGATGGACAACAGTTGGCGGTTCTAAACAAGGGTATTACTTACCTGAGCTTGCCCGCCCTCCAACCAAACGGGATGATTCCGCCGCGAAATCTGGGGATTTCCAAATATGCTACCTATTCGCCGGACGGCAAAATGTTGGTAGCGGCTAATGCCAGCGCGGGAATGACGGTCTGTATGACCAGCCAAGCTCGAAAAAGTGACTTGCCGGGAACTGTGGGCGATGAGGAAGCACGTTTGAGTGCGGTGCAAGGGCTGGCAAGCTTGCCGGGGTCGCCCGTAGTTTTATGGGGTAAGCCTAATGGTAAGATTGAGTTTTGGGATTGGGCGGGTGGCAAATCGTTGGGCAAGCTGAAAGCACCGGGCGAACGCCTGACCTCCCTGAAAATCTCGCCAGACGGGGCTTTTATGGCGGTGGGCAATGCTGATACTTCCTTTACGCTGTGGGATTTACGCATTCTGCAACTGCGGGATTTACTGAAAAACTCGTTAAGTCAGGCAAAAATTGTGCATATGACGGCTCTGGCGGCGGCCCTGGCTGATAATTCTCTGGAATTAAATCCATCTAAAAAAGCTGCCTTGCATTTTATGGAAATTATTTTGCGGCAACGTTTCCGCTACGACGTAGAACTGGTTGAGGCTCCGGCTATTATGGCAGGTGAATTTGATATTGAATTTTAAGTTAAAAGATTATTCCAGCTTAATACAGGACTATTTCAAAGTCGGCAAAATTTTGTGGGAATTGCCAACTACCCCCGCCGACACCCGGCAGGTTGCCGAAAGCCTGACCAGAGTTAAGTATGAGCGATTGCGAGTATTAGCGACCCGCCGCCTGAAACAGCTTCGTGACCAATCCGCCATTGACTCGTTATGTGCGGTCTGGGAGGCTACCCGTCACCCGGACTTAGCCACGTTAATCGTCGAGCGCGGTTGGATAGCTTCTGCCACCAGCAAACTGCGGGTGTTAACGGCTTTACAGGCGGGGAAACTACAAACTCTGAGCTGGGATGAGGTGCTGCTGACATTGGCGCGGCTACACCAACAGGAGCAGGACTTAGCCCTCGCCCGCTATGCCGGGGAAGGGCTGGAAACTTTTTATGAGCCCGATTTATACCACGCTCTCTGTAATAAGTGGGCTAATCTAACCCCGCCAGTTATAGAAAACATAGCCCACTGGAAGGGTTTTATTCTGACCCATTCGGCGGGTTTGCGAATTATTACGGCCTTAGTGTCGCGTCGCCCTGAACTGTTATTCACGGCGGGGGAAAGTATCGTCTTGCCGTTGTTGGAGGCTTACCGCGACCCTGACCAAAATATAGCGGAGCAGGCCGGGATAGCCCTGCGTAAGTTAGAAAATGCTAAAGCCCAGGAGTTGTTATGTCGTCTGGCTCTGGAGTCGGGGAATGATTTAGCCCGCCAACTGGCACTGGTGCTGGTACTGGAAACGGGCTATCACCCCCGCGACCAGCACCAACGCGCCCTGTTTTATTTCCTGACCGAGCAATGGGGGAAATACGAACAGCTTGATTTTGACCAACGGCTGTTAGGGTTTGTATATGAGGTGGGTGACGATAAATTGCGCCAACGGATTGCCGATAGTTCGCGGGCGGCGGGTCGGGCCGAACTGGTCAAGATTATGGCGGGAGGTCGGCAGGGGTTACGCCAGCGCAATATGACCAACGCGGAATGGGCCGTAGCGTTAGAGTTGCTTCAAAAAGGGCAACGCTGGGCGGAAGCCTGGGAATTAGCCCAATATGCCCCGCCCGTTTGGAGCAGAAAATTATTGCAGGAATTATTCCAGGCTAACTGGCAGCCCCAACTCCCCGCCGAGCGCGATATTTATAACACTTTGACTATTCTGGCGGGCGATTGCGAGACCGAGTATCCACCGTTAGGCCGTCAGCTAAAAATTCAGCAAAAACTGGAAGGGCACACCAAAGCGGTCAATACTCTGGCGATTAGCCCCGATGGTCAAATCCTGGCTACCGCCGGGCAGGATGGCAATTTGCGCCTATGGCAACTGCCGGGCGGTAAGTTACTCTCCACTATTCAGGAGATGGTAGATGTTAGTGATATTCAGGCGGGCGTAACTTTTAGCCATCCCCCCAAGCACATCGTAAAAAGTCTGGCCTTTAGCCCGGATGGGCAGATTTTGGCTTACGAGGATGGTTGGTGGAACTCAAAGGGCAAATGGGAGGGGCGGTTGCGGCTGCTAAAGCTGGCCCAGACTCCTACGGTTTCAACCCTGCATCACCATGCTGAAGTGACAAAACATGGTAGTGTGGCCTTTCACCCGGATAAACAGATTCTGGCAAGTTGCGGTGGGGAGTTTATCCTACTGTGGAATCTGGCTACCGGGGAAATTTTCAAAAAGTTAAAAGCTATCGGGCAAGGTTTTAGTCCCTGGTATGGTCATCCGCCGTTTAAGGTTGACTCGCTGGCTTTTAGCCCGGAGGGAGACTGGCTGGCAAGTGGTAGCACCAATGGTCGCATTGAGCTATGGAACTTGCAGGATGGGCGTTATTTATCAACTACGATTAACGCAGGGGGCTACTCGATTGTTTTCAAGAATCTGGCCTTTAACCCTGACGGTAAAACGCTGGCAAGTGCCAATAATTATCAGCATATAAAAATCTGGAGCATCCCCGAAGGTTGGTTGTTATCAACTATGCAAGGTCATCATCAGGAAATTAAAACCCTGGCCTTTAGTCCCGATGGTTTGCGCCTGGCGACGGGCCATCGGGAGGTGGTGCGGTTGTGGGGGTTGCCTAATTTTGAGAATGCGGGGAAAACCGCCCCAACTGCAAATAGCCCGGTTTCACCCGTAAAAACCGCTAAAGGGCATCGTAGTACGGTTAATGCAATGGCCTTTACGCCCGATGGACAACAATTGGTGACTGCCGGGGAGGATGGGCAGGTGCTTATCTGGTCAAGCCGTCCGGCGAAACTGGCACATACGCCCTTACCCCAGGCGAATATCAAGGATTTGCTGTTCGCCCGCCAGTCTCAGCGCGACCCGGCTTTGCCCAAAGTCGAGCGGCAATGGCTGGCTTTTATCGAGGCTCTATTGGGCTGGCAGTGGCAGCACGAAATCGAAATTGAGGATTTCAGCGACATCCGAGCGGCCCAATTCGACATTGAGTTTTAAGGAGCTAGTATGCCCGACGAGCGCGTAATTGAGTTAGAGCGTGAATTACAAAGTTTGCGGCTGGAATTAGCCGAGCGAAAACGTACCACCGAGCGGTTAAAGCTGGAATTGGAGCGACAACGGGGCGGGGAAAGTGCCCGGTTAGTCTCAGCCCAGCTTGAGAAGCTGTTGGGGGACGCGGCGACTCCTGCCAGCCAATTATTGATGCAAGCCCATCTGTTAAGAGTCGAGGAAAGACCAGTACAGGCGGGTGATATACTGGCGGTAGCTTTGCGGCTGGTTCGCGCTCTGGAAGACCATGGGCTGGTGGCTGAGGGAAACGTGGGGGAGAGCGCAATTTTCGACCCAAACCGCCACGAACCTTTGAGCGGAGATGACGCGCTTGGGCCGGGGGCGCAGGTAGTTATTCGGCTGGTGGGAATTTCTTTCCAGGGGAAGTTATTACGCAAAGCGGGAGTCTTGGGAGTATCAGATGCCTGGTAGATTGGGAATAGATTTTGGCACTTCAAATACGGTGGTGGCGATGTGGGACGAAGCCCGTCAGGAGGGGATTCCCCTGCATGTGCCGGACTACGGGCGATATTTCCAGCAGGGCGACGAGCAGATTTCGGTAGTGCCTTCGCTGGTGCATTACACCGCCGACCATCGCCGTTGGGTCGGTAGCCAGGTGCTTGAGCATAAACTTTATCACTCCGAGCGCACTTTTCGCTGGATGAAACGCTACATCAGCAATCGTAGCCCGGTTAAATTGCGGGTGGACGGGCAGGAAATTTCGCATCAAGAGGCCGGACGGGACTTTTTATCCAGTGTGTTGCTTTTTGCGGCTCAAGAGTTAAATCTGGCAGATGAAGAAGTAGCCCTGACCGTCCCGGTAGAAGCCTTTGAGCATTACGAAAACTGGTTGGCGGAAGTCGCCGAAAACGCCGGGTTGCCACGCTTTCGGCTGATTGATGAGGCATCTGCTGCCGCTCTGGGTTATGGGGCGCACGTCCAGCCCGGTAACGTTTACCTGATTTTTGACTTTGGGGGCGGCACTTTGGATGTGGCGGTGGTGCTGATTGAGCAGGAAGTCAACAGTGCCAGCCAGTCCGGGCGACGTTGCCGGGTTTTGGGCAAAGCCGGAGTGGAGATAGGCGGGGCAACCCTCGACCAGTTACTTTTTCAGGAAGTGTTAAAGCGCAATAAACGCCAGGATGCTGATGAGGATGTGCGGCAGGTCAGCAAGGCTTTGCTGGCAGAATGCGAACGGGCCAAAGAGCGGCTTTCAGCCTACGAACGGGCCGAGGTCAGCGTGGTTAACCCTTTTAGTGGGGCGGTGCTGGCGGCGGAGTTCAGCCGTTCCCAGTTTGAGGATTTGCTGGACAGACGAGAGATTTTCAATCAGCTAGACCATACCGTGCGCCGCGCCCTTAATGCTGCCCGTGAGCGCGGCTATCACGAGGAGGCCATTCATTCGGTACTGTTGGTGGGTGGGAGTAGCCAGATTCCGGCGGTGCAACGTACTTTGCAACGGATTTTTGGGCGTGAGCGGGTGCTGCTCAATCGCCCGTTGGATGCAGTAGCGCGAGGGGCGGCGGCTTTTGTGGCGGGGGTGGATTTTTACGACCACATTCAGCACAACTATGCTATTCGCTTCCTGAACCGCGAGAAGGGTGGCTATGATTACAAGACGGTGGTACAGCACGGCACGCCTTACCCCACCAAAGAGCCGTTAGCCCGCCTGACGGTTAAAGCGGCCTATACTGGGCAAACCCAGCTTGGTCTGGCGATTTTCGAGGTGAGCGAGGGGCGCGCTCGTCAGAATGACGGTTTGCTGGAACTGGTGTTTGACCCTTCGGGGGCGGCTCGAATGGTCGAGGTATTGCCAGACGAGGCCAACCGCCGTTCGCACTTCTGGATGAATGAGCATAGCCCGACTTTTCTGGTGGCTGACCCACCCGCCCAACAGGGTGAAGGCCGCTTTCAGGTGGAATTTAACATTGATACTAACAAGCGGCTGTTAATTACCGCCACTGACCTTAAAACGGGCCGGATGACCCATCGGGATTACCCGGTGGTAAAACTTACTTAGCAACTGAAATAGGATAAGAAATGGAAGAACAGGCGATAGTGGCCCTTGTAACTGGGGCGAATCGGGGTATTGGCCTGGAAGTAGCAAGACAGTTAGCCGATTTAGGGATACAAGTTAT
>Ga0123339_10001300_pt1 | contig 17511 bp, 12 predicted proteins | sample lystaG_FD_89956 | JGI IMG/M metagenome (GOLD analysis project Ga0123339, IMG submission 89956) | Glacier valley bacterial and archeal communities from Borup Fiord, Nunavut, Canada, to study Microbial Dark Matter (Phase II) -... | ecosystem: Environmental > Aquatic > Freshwater > Ice > Glacier ... | reverse complement strand
TACCACGGGGGCGGGCGATTACCGCTTGGCCCGATTAGGCTCGGTGAATGCTTCATCCGGGGATGTCGACGATGCGACGAAGGCTGGCGGCTGTTGCCACGGCGTTGCTCGTGGTCGGCGCAATTGCATCGGCGGGAGCGACCAGCGCATCAGCATCCGTGTCCGCATCCGTGTCCGCGTCCGATGAGGACACCGTTGCCGACCTGGTGAATCAGGCACGTACAAGCGCCGAACTACCCGGCCTCATCCACAATCCGGCGATGGATTCGGTAGCGGTCAACTGGGCCGATCAAATGAGCGCGGTCAATCAACTAAGTCATAACCCCGCTTGCAGCAGCCAGATTACTCCGGGCTGGAACCGCGCGGGGGAGTCCGTGGCGATGGGGCAGCCCACAGCGTCAGCCATGCACACCGCGTGGATGGACTCACCGAACCATCGCGCCAATATTTTCGGTAATTTCACAAACATCGGCATCGGCATCGGCACGGTCAATGGATGCCCCTGGGGCGTTGAGGACTTCGGCAAATATCCCGGCCCCGCGGGCTCACCCGCACCTGCTCTCGCATCGATTGCTGGAGCACCGGCAGCGGTTATGAAAGCCTCGACAGTAGCGGCTGATGATGTCCTGGTTCCCGATACCGATCCCGCTGTCGGTCCGGCCGCTGCGCCTCGGCGTGCAACGGCATCCCCGGCGCACTCGGAGACATCGGCGCACTCGGTGACATCGGCGCACTCGGATGCTACGGCCAGTCCCGGGAGGGAACCCGTGACGCTCAGCGCAACCAAATCCGCTGACCAGAGGCCCTTCCCCATCGGCTACGTGATCGGCGGTATCCTCGTGATCGGCGGTATCGGGGGAGGAATCTACGGTCAACGACTTCGCATTCGGGGGCGGCGACCGCCCCGTCCCTAGCGTCCCGTCTTCGGCGAAATAACCCGCCTCGACTTCCTGCCGATTTACAGTCAGGCTGTCTAGGCTGGGCGGATGGCGAAGACGGTTGAAAAAGGCAAGCGGGTGCTGGTCACCGGGGCAACTGGTTACATCGGTGGTCGGCTCGTGCCGCGGCTAATTCTTGCGGGCTACAGCGTTCGCGTCTTCGTACGCACTCCGGAAAAGCTCACTGACGTTCCCTGGGCACACCAGGTCGAGATCGTCGAAGGTGACCTCGGAGATGCATCCTCGGTAAGCCGGGCGGTCGAGGGCATCGACGTGCTCTACTACCTCGTTCACTCGATGGGCATAAAAGGGGAATTCGAGCAGACCGAGCGAACTTCCGCAACCAATGTTGCGAATGCGGCGTTCGCCGCGGGCGTTTCACGCATCGTCTACCTCGGCGGTCTGCATCCCGACGGCGAGCTCTCGCCTCATCTGCGCTCCCGCGCAGAAGTTGGGCGCATCCTGCTCGAATCCGGGGTACCGACGGCGGCGCTGCAGGCCGGAGTTGTGATCGGTTCGGGATCAACCTCATTCGAGATGGTGCGTCATCTCACCGACGTGCTGCCGTATATGCCCGCGCCGCAATGGGTGCGCAATTTCATCCAGCCGATCGCGGTCCGTGACGTTCTTTACTACCTGGTGGAATCTGCCACTCTGCCGCACGAGGTCAATCGCACCTTCGATATCGGAGGTCCGAACGTGCTGCGGTACGGACAGATGATGAATGGCTACGCCCTCGAAGCCGGCCTGAAACAGCGCCCCATCGCGGCACTGCCTGTGTTGACTCCGTGGCTCACCTCCCAGTGGGTCAATCTGGTCACCCCGATTCCGCGTGCCCTCGCCGTGCCGATCATCGCGTCGCTGCAGTACGACTGCGTGGTGCACGAGCATGACATCGAAAACTTCATTCCCGACCCGGAGGGGGGGCTCACCCCTTACCGTCGGTCGGTGCGCCTGGCGCTGGGCAACGTGCGTAATGGCACGGTCGAGACCAGCTGGCTGGGAGCCTCGGTGAGCGACGTTCCGAGTAATCGGCTGCCCAGCGACCCCGAGTGGACCGGTCACACCGTATACACGGATTTACGGGAATTGCATACGACGGCGCCGTCGGATCAGGTTTGGCGGGTCATCGAAGGCATCGGTGGAGACAACGGCTGGTACTCCTTCCCCATCGCCTGGGCAGTGCGGGGCTGGCTGGATAAGCTCGTCGGCGGCGTTGGACTTCGCCGTGGGCGACTCAACGCCGCTCACCTCAACGCGGGTGATGCGTTGGACTTCTGGCGGGTGGAAGAGCTCGACCGAGGCCGGTTCCTTCGACTTCGCGCCGAGATGAAAGTTCCAGGGGGAGCGTGGCTTGAGCTCAGCGTGACCCCCGACGAGGTCAACGGAGGATCGCAGTACCGGCAGCGAGCGGTCTTCTTTCCGCAGGGGCTCGGCGGGCGCCTCTACTGGTTTAGTGTCCTGCCGTTCCACGGCGTGATTTTTGCTGGAATGGCCGAGAAAATCACGCAGACCGCAGAGGCGCAGGTGCTGGCCGACAGCAAGATCGCCCACTGAGCACCCTCCCGCGGCTCTTGCTCTCTAGCGTTTCTCAGCGCCGCCAGTCATGATGGGAGGCAAGCACCGCAGACGGTGCGAACCCAAGGAGGTAGTGCCTTGACTGCAGACACGGTAGTTTTTCTCGGAGATAGCCTGACGCAGGGTGGTGACTGGCAAAGTTGGTTCCCCGATCTCAACGCCATCAACCTCGGTGTTGGGGGCAACACGACCGAAGACGTACTCGGTCGTCTTGAAGCGGTCGTGGCTGTCAATCCGGACGAGATCGTGCTGTTGATCGGCACCAACGATCTCGGGATGCGGCGCACCGTCGAGATCCTGGTTCGCAACATCCAGTCAATCCTGGTCGACTTGCGCCGTGACCTCCCAGGATCTCGGATGCTGGTCCAATCTATTGTTCCGCGCGGGCGTGAATTCGCAGATCGTATCCACGAAGCCAACATTCATCTTCGTCAGTTCTCTGCCACCGTTCACGCACAGTTCCTCGATTTGTGGCCGGCGATGGCCCTGGACGATGGTGAACTCAACCCGACCTTCTCAGACGACCGATTGCATCTCAATGACGCCGGATACGAAGCCTGGCTGTCGGAGCTTCGGCCGGCACTGGTGCGACTTCGAGACCTTCCGCCGATGACAAGCCCGATCCGTGCGATCATGCTCGACGATTACGCACGCCCGGCCCCCCAGGACTGACTAGCAGTCGTTCGGACTGCATCGGGAGGGCCCGGTAAATCGCCTGGCGCACACGGGCGTCGAGTGGGCGGCGGGATCAGGCCGAGGTCCATCAACTGAGGCAGGCCAGGGAAGAATAAAACCATGACTTCGTATCCGACACCCGAGTTCCGACGTCCGGCCCTGGCTCCTGGCATCCTCGGGGCCATTGTCCTGATCGCGGGGCTTGCGTTGCTCGACAACTCCGGTGGGTTTCTCTTCATCAAATTTGGCGTGGCGATTTTGTCACTGATCATCTGCGTATTTTCGTGGCGGGCTGGTCAATGGTGGTGGATTATCGGACTCGCCGCCATTGCGGTGGCGTGGAATCCGATCTGGCCCTTCACCTTCAGCGGGCAGGTCTGGGTGGCCGCGCAGTTCGTCGCCGCACTCCTGTTCGTCGCCGTGGGACTGCGGGTGAAAGTCGTCAACCCGGAAGATCGGAATAGTCGGCCTCAGCGGGGTGGGCGCCGGTAACCCTCTCGTTACTGCACGTCGCAGGACCTCCGCCCCGATAGCCGTTTGGCGACGACGTCCACAATCGGACAGGCTAAAATGTCAATGGCTGGCGATCTGCCTGACGGTGGCGGCGGATCGGGCTCGGATGATTGGGCTCGAATTGAGCGACGGTACTGCGAATGGAAATCCTCTCTCCCGGCCGATATTGGCGGCGAGAGAGTCGAACGGCGTCTCGACACCGGCATATCCTCCCGCAGCCATTGCGCGTCAGGGCGACGAATCGTCGCTACGCTCCGATCTTGTGCTCGCCAAGGGGCGCCTCGCATTACTCAACACGGGAGCGACTCCGCAGGAAGCGATGATTGAAGACCTGCTCTTCGTGCGGTCGGTGCTGGATATCGCGGGAATCGACTTCCTCCTCGTGCGCGGCAACGATAACCGACCAGTGCTCGCGGTCGATTGGCGCGAACGCAAGCTGCTACGCGCTGCTCTCGCCCGCGCTTGCGTCGACGAGCCGTTCTACTCCAAGCCGGCCGACGGATCCGGCGGCGCCACCGTTCTGCTCGCGGATGGGCGGCTGGCAGTCGATTCGAAGGCCCGCGCGGTCGTGTTATTCCGTCCCCGCATCACTGCCGAGGGCGCCCTGCGTTACGGCGCGGCGACCGGGGTGCGTCTTGAACTTTGGAAGTCGAGCGCCGAGGCCTTCTTCGCTCCCGACGAGAACGCGCTCATGCGCACGACCCTGCCCCGCGAGGAGGCCGTCAGAGCCACGGTCGAACTCTATGGCCAGGAGTGGCCGACACTCGAGGGGATGTTCGCCACCCAGGCGAAGGACGTGGACTTCGACATCGACCTCGTATTCTCCTGGGTGGACGGCGCCGCGATCGAGTGGCAGCGCGCCCGTGCCCGCCGTATGAAGTCCTACGTCGTCGGCGAGGGGGACGACTCTCACGCGCGCTTCCGCCAGCTCGACGAGCTGAAATACTCCCTTCGCTCGGTCTATCTCTTTGCCCCCTGGGTGCGCAACATCTACATCGTGACGGATTCGCCGCGTCCGGAGTGGCTGGCCGAGCATCCGCGGGTATCGGTGGTGCCGAGCGAGGAATTCTTCGCCGATCCCTCTGTTCTTCCCACCCACAACTCGCAGGCGGTGGAAAGCCAGCTGCACAACATCCCCGGTCTGAGTGAGCATTTCCTCTATTCAAACGACGACATGTTCTTCGGTCGTGCGGTATCGCCCGACATGTTCTTCTCGCCCGGCGGCGTCACCAAATTTATCGAGGCGACCACGCGCATCGGCATGGGGGAGTCCAACCTCGCCCGAAGCGGATTTGAGAACGCCGCACGGGTGAACCGCCGGCTCATCCAGGAGCGATTCGGGCGCACGATCACCAGGCACCTCGAACACACACCAACTCCGCTTCGCAAGTCGGTCATGCAGCAGTTGGAGGCCGAGTTCCCAGAGGACTTCCGCCGCACCGCTGCGAGCACATTCCGCTCGGCGACCGACATCTCGGTCACCAATTCGCTCTACCACTATTACGCGTGGGTCACCGGCCGCGCCGTCGCCCAGACGGACGCTACGGTCATGTATGTCGACACGACGATGCGGTCTGGCCTCGCTGAGATGACGACCCTCCTGAAGCGCCGCAACATCGACATGTTCTGCCTCAACGACGGCAGCTTTCCCGAGTTGACGGCTGAAGAACGAGCCGCGGCCGTGCGGTCGTTTCTCGACTCGTACTTTCCGATAGCCGCCCCGTGGGAGCGGCTGGTCGAGGAGGATGCGGGGGCACTCAACATCGAAGGCCCCATCGTGGGCGCCTGAGAGCCCGCTGCCCAACGGCAGCAGCAGCAACAGCAAAGGCAGCAGCAAACTGCTTCCTCGCCTCAGAAGATGGCGAGCTCGCGGGTTGGCGGATGTAGTTCTTCGTCTGTGATCGCCACTTCGGGCGTGGGCGGCAGGGTTGCGCTCAGCGGAATCTCGACGCCGTTCCTAGCGAGGATGAGGGCCGTCTCGGTGGCGCTCACGTACGAGACCGCGGCATACTGGCCCAGAGGCACCACGGAGTGCAGCACGGTGTTCTCGTAGACGTGCACGAGGTTGAATGCTTGGGCGCCGTCGCGCCCACGCGTGCCACCGACCGGAACGTTGAGATCCTGGGTGTAGCAGGTGGCGCTGGCGACAGACACCGGGATTCCGGCGAATGTCGAGCTGGTGGAGTAGTGCAGGTGGCCGGCGATGATGCTGCGCACATCAGAACCCTGCAACACCTCGGCAAGGCTGGCCTGGTCGCGAAGCTCTACAAGCACCGCAAGATCGAGAACGCTGGGAATGGGCGGGTGATGCATCGCAAGGATGGTGCCATGCGGAGCGGGGGACGCGAGCTCTTCGGCGAGCCAGTCGAGCTGGGTTCCGGTGATCTCGCCGTAGTGATGACCCGGAACTGTCGAATCGAGTGCGATGACCCGGAGTCCGCCGATCCAATGCACCCGGTCGACGGGAGCAGTGGACGGATGCTGACCGAGCAGGGTGGTGCGGAACGCCCCGCGGTCGTCATGGTTGCCCATCACCCAGATAACCGTCGCACCGTACCGGAGGGCGGCTGGCTCGACGATCGCTTTCAGCTCCTCGTAGGCGATCGGGTCACCGGTATCCGCCAGGTCGCCGGTGATGATGATGGCCTCCGGACGCGCCCCGGACACATCGAGTTCGGAGAACAGCTGGCGCAGGTGGGTCTCGCTGTCGACGGAGCCGCCATAGAGCCCAGCGCCTCCGGCAACGAAATGAGTATCGCTCAGGTGGACAATGAAGTGGTCGGGCCGTGGATATTGGGCCGTGTAACCGGGCATTACCCAATCCCATCACTCCAAGCTGGCCGGTTGGTGAACAAACAGAGGCGACTCCTCCCCCAGATCGGGGCAGACGCGTGCACCGAAGTCGGTCGCGACACCCTAAGCTGAGATAAATAACCACTAGTCCCGCGTGTGGCCTCGACCCCAGTGCTTGAGAATTCTCGGCATCGGAACGTCGACTCACTACTGTCTGACTCACCACTGGTCCGACTGCGTGCCGCCCCGACTGTGTACTGCACTCGGGGTGGCTCTATTCGGGATTGTTCGGTCACCACCGGCACTTTCTCGTGCGGCCAGCCGGTCCCTCGTCTCGGGGGACACCTTATTCGAGGGCGAATGGTCGACGCGCAGACGGTGCTCTAAGACGCAGGAGAAGCATGGCTCGGTCCGGCCAGGGACAGTCCGCTCACCACCAGGGTTCGCAGGAGAATTCGGCCCAGGAGATTTCGGCCCAGGGTAAGTCGATGCAGGGTAAGCCGACGCAGGGGAAGTCGGCCGCAGGGAAGACTTCGCAGCGCAGGTCGTCATCCAGGAAGGCGGCGCAGCAAAAGTCACCGCAGCAAAAAGCACAGCAGCAGAAGGCACAGCAGCGAAGATCACGCGGCACGGACGACGCCGGCGTTATTCCCGTGCTGGCGCGCGCCGTGCGCGAGGTCGAGGGTGCCGCTGAGCGTGGCAAGGTCGGCCCGTCTAATCGCACCAAATTCCAGGTGATCGCGCTTCTCATGCGCGAGGAACGTGCTCGCGCCAAGGCCGATCGGGACGTGACGGATGCCGAGCGCGTCGAGGTGCTCAAACGGCTCGATGGAGTGGCAACAATCCTCGCGAAGACCGCCGCGCGAGATACCTCGCTCATCCAGTTACTCGCCGAAGAGACCGCCGTCACTGATGCTGCGCGCACCCTCCGCCGGGACATGCTCATTGCCGCGGGTACCGAGCTCTCGCCCGACGAACTGATCATCGTGAAGGAGCCCGATCCGGTCGCGTCAATAGCGGAGCGCCAGGTCGTTCCGCAATCGGTGATCGCCCGTCAGCTCTCCAATCCCTTTCTCGCTCCCGACTTCAGCCAGACGGTGAAGGTCGCCCCCGCCACCCATCGCCTGGCCAACTGGGAACTTCTCGAGCCGCTCTTTCGCGCGTTCGAGTACGGTTCCGGCGGACAGGTTGCGAGCATGGATCTGCCGGAGCCGAGCGCTGTCGATCTCCGGGTGCCGGTCGGCCTCGAGCTCTTTCACCATCAGGCCGAGTTCATCGCGAGCGCCCGTGAGGGGCACCGCAGTTATCTCCTTGCCGACGAGCCCGGACTCGGCAAGACCGCGCAGGCGCTGTTGGCCGCGCAGGTGTCAAGCTCCTATCCGCTGCTCGTCGTGGTGCCGAATGTCGTCAAGATGAACTGGGCGCGGGAAGTGGAGCTCTGGACTCCGCAGCGCTCGGCTACCGTCATCCACGGGTCGGGGGAGAACCTCGATGCTTTTGCCGATGTCGTGATCGTGAACTACGACGTGTTGGACCGTCACATGGGCTGGCTCGGGACACTCGGTTTCAAGGGCATGGTCGTCGACGAGGCGCACTTCATCAAAAATCGCGAATCGCAGCGGTCGAAGAATGTGCTCGCTCTCGCGAAGAGCATTCGAGCCCGGTCGCCACGAGCGCTCATGATCGCGCTCACCGGGACTCCCCTCATCAACACGATCGAGGATTTCCGGGCGATCTGGCAGTTCCTCGGCTGGATCGATGGGGAGAAACCGACCGCGAGGCTTATGCAGGAGCTGGAGGAGAACGGTCTCACCCCGGCCGACTTCGGGTTCTTCGCCGAAGCGCGCCAGACCGTGATCGACATGGGTATCGTGCGCCGCAAGAAGATCGATGTGGCAGCAGATTTGCCTGCGAAGCGCATCGCTGACCTGCCGGTAGAGCTCGATGACGACCTCGGGCGGTCAATTCGCCAAGCCGAACGGGAGCTGGGGCGCCGACTTCTGTCTCGCTACCGGGCACTCCTGAACGCCCGCGCCGAGAGCGCGGACATCCCGAATCCCGAGCTCGTGCGGATGGTCGCAAAGGCCGAGCTCGAGGAATCCAAGGCCGCCAAGACCGGCGAAAATGTCTTTACGATGGTACGCAAAATTGGCCAGGCGAAGGCCGTGCTCGCGGCGGACTACACCGCCCAGCTGGCCCGATCCGTAGGTAAGGTCGTCTTCTTCGCCAAGCACATCGACGTAATGGACACCGCCGAGCAGACGCTGGCCAAGCGAGGTCTCAAGACCGTCTCGATTCGCGGCGACCAGACGGCCGCATTCCGCCAGAGACAGGTGGATGCCTTCACCAACGATCCGGATGTCTCGGTGGTCGTCGCCTCACTTACAGCAGCCGGTGTCGGGCTCAACCTCCAGGCTGCGTCGAACGTGGTGCTCGCTGAGCTCAGCTGGACCAGCGCCGAACAGACCCAGGCGATCGATCGTGTGCATCGCATCGGGCAGGCCGAGCCGGTGACGGCTTGGCGCATAATCGCATCACAGACCATCGATGCGAAGATCGCGGAACTCATCGATATCAAAGCCGGCTTGGCCGCGCGAGCCCTCGACGGCGAAGACTCCGACATCACGGGCGAATCGAGCGTGCAACTCAACGCTCTGATGGCGCTCTTGTACGACGCGATCGATGCGGAGTGACCGTCGTCACGCTGACGTCGATCGGTCGATGAGTCGCGTGATGGCGGCGACCGGGATAGCCAGCCATCCCGGTCGGTTGCGTGCTTCGTAGACTGCCTCGTAGAGCGCCTTATCGGTCTCGAAGGCGTCCAGTACAGCCCGATGCTCGCGAAGGTCGTGCCCGGAACGTTCGGTGTAGCCGTCCAGGAAAGCCCGGCGGCACGCGGAAGCCCAGGCAGCGGCCGATTCCCCGGGATGCGCAAGCGCGAAGGACCCCGCGACATAGTCGAACGACCGGAGCATGCCCGCGACATCCCGCAGCGGAATGTCAGGAAGGGAACGTTCGCTCATTGGTCGCATCGGTTCGCCCTCGAAATCGAGAACGACCCAGCCCCGCTCCGGCACGGCAAGAACCTGGCCGAGGTGAAAGTCACCGTGAATTCGCTGGAGGGCCGGCCACGGGCTCGCGGCGGACTCCCGGTAGATTCGCTCGAGAGCCGGGCGATATTCGGCGAGGTCAGGCACTTCGGCCGTAGCCAACTCGAAGCGGTAGCGCATGCTCTCGATCGTTGCGGCGATGTCTAACGGAGTTGTGGCGCGGGACGGCAGCGCGGAGTGCAGTGCCTCGTGCATCTCGGCGGTGGTAACGCCGAGAGCCCGGGCCCGCTCGGTGAAGTCTTCCCCCATTTCTGCCGCCCGCACCGCAACTCGCCAGGCGTCTTCTACTCCGGGCAGGAATTCCTGAGCGAAGGCGAGGTGTCCGCTGGCGATTCCGTCGGGCATCCCTGTGTCTGTCCAGATCCCCGTCACGTGTCCGATCGATCGGGGTGCGACGGTGCTCCCGGCAGCGCCTAGCGCTTCGGTGAGCGTCACATCAGGATTGTCACCGTGGTGCAGGGCCCGAAAGAGCTTGCAGATGATTGGAGTCGACGCTGTGCCATCGGCAGTCGCGGTGTCGAAAATGATTGAGGAGTTGGATTGCTCCCCGGCCAGCACGCGCGATGAGACGTACTGCACAAGATCCGCGTCTTTGGCATGGTGCCCGTGTGCGACAAGCGGGCCGCCGCTGTTGAGGGCCGCCGGTCCGTCTGTCTCGTGGGCCTCGCCGTTATCCAGCACAAGCCGAAGCAGTGCTTCGGCGAATGCAGGGTCGTGTGGGCCGTCATAGATAAAGCGGTATCCGGTTTCAACGTCGAAAGAGGCGACGAGCGCCCCCTCCCCGCCTTCTAACGGTTCACTCCGCTCGGTAAGCGGCACTTGGTAGAGCACGGGATGCTTGGCATGATCCAGCACGAGGTAAACGCGGATGATGGCAGAACCGTTCGGGTCGGCAAGCCCAAACCCGCCGATGACTTCGAGCTTGGGTGCACGCAACTTACCGGCATACCAGCGCTGTCGGGTCATCCAGGATTCGAGATAATCGGGAACGCCGGTCACGGGCACCTCTAGCGTGGGGGCGCACAGCGCCGTCAGTAGGACACCCCTTAGCTTACGCAGCGAGACTCAGTCGAGACAGCCCTTGACACTCTGTCCAATAGTCGGCCGCATTCCCCTTTGGGGGAGCCCCACTCTGGGGGCAGACACGCGTCACATCAGCCCATAATGTTATCCATAGCACCACAGGGGATACCCGGGTGGTGGCGACTTCGCGGGAGTCGAAGTCAGGATACGGGGGTATGCCCGATCTTTTCCTCTCGCAGATTCGAAGTCGTCGCCACCCCGCCCGGATCAGGACTTGGCCGGCCGGCTGCTCTCATGACAGCCGATGTCGCTGAACTCGGTGGCCCGTCCCTGATGACATCCCTGCTGCCCATCCCGGTGGCACATAATGGCCGGATGCTTTCTGTGCCCCTCGCTCTGAAACTGCGGTCCGCTGGCGTACGCTGGCGCCCTTCTTCGGGCGATTCGTTTGTCATTATGCGAGAGGGCTTTGAGGGCGACGTCTTCGTCGTCAGCGATATGACCATCGAATCCCATGAGTTTGAGACCGGCACGATTCTCGGGTTCAACGGCACCACGGAATGGGCGCTCGACTCCGTGGCCGTCGAGGACGCTCTCTGGCTGCCACGGGAGGACCAGTTGCGCCAGTTGCTCGGTGGCGCCTTCGATTCGCTGACCCGATTGTCCACTGGTTACGCTGTCGGCCTGATGGTGAGCGGCGAGCGTTCGAGGTGGGAAGCCGTCGAACCTGCCGATGCGTACGCCGCTGCCCTGCTGCGACTGGTACTAGCTGTCGACTGAGGGATCTGCGGCGCGCTGGCACGAATCCTTTAGTCGACTAGCGTTCTGGGACAATGACGCGCATGTTGGCGGTGGTGCCGTATTCACAGCCTCGCCGGGGGATGAAGACGGCGACGATCACCCCGACGATGGCTACGCCACTCCCCATCGCGAAGATGATGCGGAAGGCCTCGGTCGTGGGAATCGCATCGCTTCCGGAAACAACCAGGTGGGAGGAGATGATGAGTCTGACGAGCGTGGCCGCGGCGGTGGAACCGTGGGTACGCATCACCGACTTGAGCCCGTTGGCCGCAGCAGTCTCGGTGGGTGGAACTACTCGCATGATGAGGGTCGGCATCGCTGCGTAGGCGAAGCCGACACCGAGTCCGACAATGGTGGACACCAAGATGATGTGCCAGAGATAGCTATGCAGCCAAATGGCGATCGCGAAGGCGAAGGTGATGATCAAGCCACCCAAAATGAGGCTGGTGCGAGGCCCCTGCGCATTCGACAGTCGCGCGGCGACCGGCGACGTCACGAACATGACCAGCCCGAGCGGCATCAGACACAGGCTGGAAACGATAAGAGTCTGGCCGAGACCCACTCCGGTTGTCGTGGGAGCCTCGAGAAGCACCGGAAGAGCGGCCGTCGTGATGAAGAATGCAAAGCCCACCGAAATCGACGCGAGGTTCGTTAGCAGCACGGGTCGTCGGGCCGCGACTCGCAGATCGACGAGCGCGTCGGTAGTGCGGAGCTCTATGAATGCCCAGGCAACAAGCACCGCGACACCGCCAACCAGCAGACCGAGCGTAGTCGGGCTCGCCCAGCCCCACTCGCTGCCCTCCGAGATGGCGAGCAGGATGCCGATGAGTCCGATCGCGAAGCCGACGGCGCCGACGAAGTCGAAATGGCCGCCAACCCGGAGTGTCGACACCGGGATGATGGAGGCCACCAGTATCACGGCGACGATGGTCTGCGTGGTCGCCAGCCAGAAGAGGTAGTGATAGTCGAAGTTCTGAGCGATGAGAGCCGCGACCGGAAGCCCGATCGCGCCACCGACTCCGAGGGTCGCACTGACGAGGGCGACCGCGCCGCCGAGATGATGGAGCCACCAGTCATCAGCAGCAGAAGCACAAGCACAACGAGACGCCTGCCGATCATGTCGCCGAGACGGCCACTGATAGGGGTCGAGATCGCCGCCGCTAGCAGGGTGGACGTGAGAACCCAGGTGGCGTCTGCCGGGGTCGTGTTGAGGAAATCAGGCAGTCGCGGAATGATCGGCGTCACGAGAGTCTGCATGAAGGCGGCGATCAACCCGGCGAGGGCGAGCGTCGTAGTGATTGGCCGGTCGCTCGGTCAGTGAGTGAGCCGGTCTCGCTCGGCGGCGGAAAGAGGCCGATCCGAGAAAGGGGGTGTCACTTCACCCTAGGCCTCAGGGTGAGAGTCCACACAGGACATCGCCCTTAGCGAGAGAGGGTGTAGATGCCCCAGTCGTCCACGTGCCAGTCAATCCAGCCATTCGTGCGCTGCAGAGAGACGGTGATGTTGAAGGGGTCATTGCGTGAACTCGTCGCCGCGCAGGTGAACTCTTGGCCGATGATCACCGGGAGATTTTTGGAGCAGTTGACCGAGATATCGGCCCCGATGATGGACGCGTCGGAGGCGATCGACTGTTCGGCTTGCGTCATGAAGACGTTGGGCAGCGCGGAGATAATCTGCCCTGGCACGACGAGCACCGAACCGATCTGCAGGATTGCGAGAGCTGCCCACACGAGAACCGGGGCGAATCCCAGCGGACCTACCTTCGCGAGGCTCATCGAGCGGGCAACCAGGTAGACCGGTGCGGTGAACAACGCCCACGCCCAACTGGCCCGGTGCTCGTAGCCTGCGCGGCCGAGAGTCGCCCGATCGGCAATGGCCAGCAAGACGACGAAAATATAGGACGCGAGCGCGATCCCGGGGGTGACCCACAGGTTGAGATTCGACCCGAAGCTAAGGAGCAGCAGCAGGCTCAGCACGAGCAGGAGGAGCGGCGCGAGGGCGATGAGCCAGACCGGGGTGGTGTAGATGGGTAGGCGAGGCAGTGAGCGGAGCCGCGGAAGGGACGCGTCCTCGGCCTGCGGATCGGACTCCCACCGGAAATTTCGTCCGCTCGAGCCCGCAACAGTTGAAGTTGCCGGTCGCGGTTGGATCAGGGAATCGATTGAGGGGGAATACTCGGAATCGTGAACCGGGGCACTGACCTCGGCGCTCGGGGTAAATGTCACTGGCGAACCGAGCACCGAACCCACAGTGGGCACGAAGGCAGGTCGCGGCATGGAGATCTCGGGTTGTCCCGCTTCCGCAGCCACTCGGTCGTAGTCGATCGTGTCGAGATTGGCGCTGTTGAGGATAGCGCTGTCGCGATCACCAGCGTCTACGGCCTCATCGTCTAAAGAGTAGAGGGAGTCGAGATCGTCTAAAGAGTCGAGATCGTCTAACCCGTCTAACCCGTCGAACTCGTCGAACTCGTTGTTGCCGCGATAAGGGAGAGATCGTGCCGGAACGTTGGCGCCACCGGGCTCGTGGGCCGGCAGCCGATCCGCTGGAGCGCAAGCCGGTGCATCGATTTCGCGCAGAGTGACGCTGAGGGGAGCGTAGGCGGCGGCAGCATCCCGCGCGTCTCCCTCGTCGGTGGCAAGGTTCGTGTACTGCTCATTACGCTCTCGCTGCTCACGCTGCTGGCGCCGTGTCGGCAGTTCTTCATCGGCGTAAGCGAGACGAGTGGGGGCCTGCATCACCAGAGGAGGACGAGCCTCAGTAGTCAATTCGGTCCAGGCGTGATTGTTCCACCAACGCAACTGGGGCAGCCCCATGGGGTCTGGGTACCAGCCCGCTGGCACTGTCACGTCATCCTCGAACATTTGCCCTCCCGCAGTCGGCTTCCATGGCCTAATTACTGAGAGCGCCCATAATTGAGCACCTCAGAGTGACGCTAAACATTCGGGTGTGCTCAACATAGCGTTCTGATGACAGGGCGGCCGGGCGTTTTCGTCACGGAGCTGGCCCCAGTTGTGGGTGCAGTTCGGTGCCTGTGGCCAAGGAAAAACCTGCTGATTGAACTGCGAGAGCATGGCGAAGACAACAAATCGATGCGAGCCTTCACTCGCTAAACTTGCAGTGTCGGTGAGCCACAAACGAACCGTCGGCGAGACACCAGCGCGGCGCTGGGGCGCGGATTGCGTCTGAGAGAGGCGCAGCGATCACCCACCAGGCAATGGAGCCACAGTGAACGCAGGGAATGTGTTGAGCAATCAATTTGTCGAGCAGGGCGCGGAGAGGACACGACCGGACGACTCTGCAGCCGATTTGCCGGCCATACCCGGGATGGTCGGTGCGGACGGCATTCGCATCCGCACTCGGATCGAGAGTGATTCTCTCGGGAGCATGGAGATTCCGGCGGATGCCTACTGGGGCATTCACACCGCACGGGCACTCGAGAACTTCCCCATCACCCGCCGACCCATTTCTGTGTATCGGGATCTAATCCGCGCTCTCGCCCACGTCAAGCAGGCTGCCGCGCGAGCCAACAAGGAACTCGGCGTTCTCGATCCCGAGAAGGCCGACCTCATCGACCGTGTCTGTGAGGAGATCGTGGGGGGTGCTCTTCATGAGGAATTTGCGGTCGGCGTCATCCAGGGCGGCGCGGGTACCTCGACGAACATGAACACCAACGAGGTGATCGCCAATCGCGGTCTCGAGATCCTCGGCTACGAATTCGGTGACTACTCTCACTTCCACCCGATCGATGACATCAACCGCAGTCAGTCGACCAATGACGTCTACCCGACGGCGATCAAGCTCGCAATGGTTTTCGGTGTGAAGCGGCTGCTCGAGGAGCACCGACTGCTCGGCCAGGCGTTCGCCCGAAAGGGAGTCGAGTTCGCCGGTGTGCTGAAGGTGGGTCGCACGCAGATGCAGGATGCGGTGCCGATGACGCTCGGCCAGGAGTTCACCGGCTTCGCCCACACTCTTGCCGAAGACTTCGACCGTCTCGGTGAGACCATCCCGTGGCTCATGGAGATCAACATGGGTGCCACAGCTATCGGCACCGGTATCACCGCTGATCCGCGCTATGCCGAAGCCGTCTGCCGTCATCTCGTGCAGGTCACGGGGATCCCCATGGAGACGGCGGCTGACCTGATCGAGGCGACATCCGACGCCGGTGTCTTCATGACTCTGAGTGGCACACTGAAGCGCGCAGCGGTGAAGTTGTCGAAGATCTGTAACGATCTCCGGCTGCTCTCGAGCGGCCCGCAGGCCGGTTTCGGCGAGATCAACCTCCCACCGCGCCAGGCCGGTTCATCGATCATGCCCGGCAAGGTCAACCCGGTGATCCCGGAAGTGGTGAACCAGGTGGCCTTCAGCGTCATCGGGGCGGATGCCACCGTCACCGCGGCCGCGGAGGGCGGTCAGTTGCAGCTCAACGCCTTTGAGCCCGTGATCGCGCACAGCATCCTGCAATCCTTGGCCTGGATGACCAACGCCTGCTACACCCTCCGGGTGAATTGCGTCGATGGCATCAGCGCGAATATCTCGCGGCTCGCAGCCCAGGTGGAGTCGTCGGTGGGGGTTGTCACCGCTCTCACTCCCTACATCGGCTACTCGGCATCGGCCTCACTCGCCCACACCGCCCTCACCACGAACGCCTCGATCGCCGAGCTGGTGGTGTCAGCAGGACTCATGTCGGCCGAACAGGTGGCCCACGTGCTCTCGCCCGGGCGACTCAGTGGCCTGGTGCCGTTGACGGGCGTGATCACCGTTATTCCGCTGCCAGAGACCGACACCGAATAACGGTCGGCGGAATTCTGCTGATCACGTGATTGCTCGGTCGTCGTCTGCATCAACGCCCCGCAGCGCTCCACAAATGCAGGCCGGCATAGCTGCGCCAGGGTGCCCAACGGGCGCCGTGAGCGGCGAGGGATCGTGCCGTCGACGGGAGGCCGAGACGAGAAGCACTGGCCAGCATGACGAGATCACTCGCAAGCAGCACGTCGGGATTGCCGAGCACACGCATCGCGAGATACCCGGCCGTCCATGGCCCGATACCGGGCATCGCAGTGAGGCGGGCACTGAACTCATCGGCCGGAAGGCCCACATCGAGGGTGAGCGAGCCATTCGCAATGGCGCGTGCCACAGCGAGGATGCTCGCCACCCGGGTCGCCGGACCCCGAACTACGCCGGGTGCGCTCTCTGCGATCTCGACCGCGGTCGGAAACAGTCCAGGGGTTGCCGACAATTCCGACGCGAGGCGGCCGATGACGGTCGTGGCTGCAGCGACCGAGACCTGTTGGCCGATCATCGTGCGAAACAGGGTCTCTTCGATGTCCAGGCTCCCGGGAAGACGGATGCCCGGCCGGGTGGCGACAAGCGGAGCGAGCGTGACATCCGCCGAAAGGGAGGCGTCGATGGCTGCGGAGTCCGCATCGAGGTCGAGCAGGCGTCGCACCAATGAAATGAGAGGGGAGAGGTCTGCGATGTCGTCCACTCGGGCGGTGCAGGTGATCGCATACGGTTCATCGAGCCGCAGCTCAATCTCGGCCACGCCGCCGGGTAGACGCACGGCACGCGCAAAGGAGGAAGCACCCGCCGTCTCCATTCCCTTGACAGCATGCGCTAGGAAGAAGGCGAACAACCCGACGCCGTCGAACGGAGGCCGAGCCGGTAGACGCAGTGTGATCGCCGTCGCCGAACCCGAGGGTTGGCGCGTCGCGGTGGAGCCGGCACTCTGACCTCGCAGCGCCGTCGGCGTGGTCTCGTACACCGATTGCATGGTCGCGGTGAACTGGCGGATGCTCGAGAAGCCCGACGTGATTGCAACGTCAGCAATCGACAGATCGGTGTTCACCAGCAGGGTGTGAGCGGTCTGAGCGCGGTGGTCATCGGAGTGCGCGAGCGGCCCTGCTCCGAGCTCGTTCACCACCTCGCGACCGAGGTGAAGTGCGGGGTGGCTGATCCCTGTGCTGATCCCTGTTCCGCGGCTCGACACAGCATTCCCCTGATGATTTTGCCCGCGGTGAGCCGCATCGCCCGCGAACCGACACCATCGTTGATATTCCATTTCAATGATCCCCGTGTCACCT
>Ga0123339_10001295_pt1 | contig 17568 bp, 13 predicted proteins | sample lystaG_FD_89956 | JGI IMG/M metagenome (GOLD analysis project Ga0123339, IMG submission 89956) | Glacier valley bacterial and archeal communities from Borup Fiord, Nunavut, Canada, to study Microbial Dark Matter (Phase II) -... | ecosystem: Environmental > Aquatic > Freshwater > Ice > Glacier ... | reverse complement strand
TGCAGTTGTTTATCCGAAAAGAATAAACCATTACTATCATTATATCTTAATATATACTCATGAATTAAAGCAACTCTCTGGATAAGCCAGCGCAATATTTTTTCCATTTATGTACATACTCCTTTTAATTCTTATCTACCATATCTTATCATAATAAATTGGTGATACTCAGCTAACAAATACTTTCTTTTTCGAAATACCTTATATCATTATAAAATCCTTCATTTTTACACTTAGGTGATCTCAATGGAAAAAAATCACTTTTCTGCAGATAGATCTCGTTTCTCAACATGTTCCTTATGGTTCTCGTTTTTCTTCCATTCGTTCATTTTATCCTCTCAAACTGTTTCGTACATAGATCTGATCGATTTCCAGTACATCATTTCATGCTGATCGAAGAAATGTTGATCAAGCGTCTCGATCTTCGCAATTTCGAACGTTTCAAAATCAGGATCTACCTCGCATCCAATTGTAAAAAGGAGCCCTCATTTCTGAGAACCCCTCATTAACTCCGCACATTTTATCGGGTTACCTCACAATTTGACATTGAGTTGAAAATTACTCTGCAACTATCATAAAATCGGAAATATTTTGTTTTATTCGTGCAAGTGATGCAGCATCCGGATGCATTACGTAAAGCAAACGACTACCCATACTGTATGTCGGTTTCATATCTCCAACTCCGGATAAATTTGATGTGGATATTTCCCATGCTTTATTATTTTCCAACTGCCTTTTGATTAACTTTGATAGATCATCTGTTGACATATTTGTATCAATGCTCTTGCTGGTAGCACTTATAATTCCATCAATTTTTGTAAGTGTTGACAAAGAAGTTAGTTTTGCAATCATTCCTTTGATTAATTCTTGCTGATTAAGCCCTCGCTGGATATCACCATCAGCAAATTGATGACGTGCTCGAGCAAAGATCAGTGCATTTGTGGAATTTAAGGAATTTATACCTGAATTGAAATGTGCACCATTATCATCTGTAAAACTATATTTAGAATAAACATCTACGTTACCAATGACATCAATTATCTTAATAACCGACGAAAAATTGACGCGAACATAGTAATTGATATCAATTCCCACAAGATTCTCAATAGTTTTTACACTACAATTTATCCCAAAATTACCCGCATGTGTTAACTTATCATATGCACCAGTTTCGCAACCAAGAGGTGTATAGGTATCTCTAGGAATACTAACGGTAAGAATCTTGTTTGTTGTTGGGTTTACAACCATAATAATATTAACATCACTTCTTGATTTTGTTGTAATAGGACCAGCAACATCAATACCACTTATGAATACGATAAATGGTTTCTCTGAAATATCAACTTCTTTGACAATCACTTCTTTCACTGAAGTTTTTTCCACTGTCCAGATTACTCTCGTTTTTGATTCGAACTTGGGATCAACTTCAATCAAGTAGTCTCGCATAGAGTTGTCAAGGACCATAACATCAACATCTCCAGAGTATAGTTTCTCCATGTTTGTTTGGTCATCTGTAACGGAATTCCACGAATATTTTTGAATTTTTGTTGTCAATTGATCAGAAAGAAATGTATTTGTAATTTTATCCATTGTTTCAGATACACCAAATTTTGAGTTCTTAGCATCCTCAATTGAGATAATTTTACTATCAGCTAAAACTACAAATGTAATTATGCTGGTTTCAGTTTTATTATATGATAATACTTTTTCAGCTGAATACTGGACATAAAAGAGAAATCCAGATGTAATAAAAATAGCAATAATTACTAAAATCTTAATTATTTTCGAGTACTTGAATCTGCTGACGATTATATTTAATATTGCAACTCCTCCAAGTACGTAAATTGCTACAGTTGGTATAAATGTATTATAGATTAAACCCAAAAGTAAAAATAGAGAAGCAATGATAGTTACGATCCAAAGTATATTTTTAATTAGAAATTTCATACCACACCCCAACCTTCCACTGTTTATCATACATCAATATTCGTTAAATTCCAATATTTTACATTCTTTTTGGTGCAATTCTGTAAATGAGGATCTCATGTTACTAAATCTCTTATATCATAAGTAGTTTTCGAGTTTTCACATTTTGATTCGTAAATGATACAAACGTGTTTTTGGTCTTCTGAAAGAATACTATTTATTTTCCCTGATTATCCATTCCAATGAAACGTCGCATGAACACATATAGTGTAAGACATCGATTGAAGTACTTTGACGAGACATCTCGGTAGACCAGATATAAGTTCTTGAATCCGTTGTTCAAGCAAAATAAGAAACCTGCGCCGCATAGTGAACACCGTGACCGAACATCGGCCGTTGATCACTGCCGTCACATGCATCGGAACGGCATTCACCGTATCCAGGATGATGGTCGTCCAAATATCGGATGGCTGTTACGAATAGTAACTCAGTTTCCAAATGAGGATACAAACTTATGATTGCATTCCTTACGCTAGACGCGTTGCTTCCCACCTAAAAACCCTTTTTGATGATGCGAGGTTCATTTACACCTCATAACGAACAGATCTAGACAGTTGCGTCTGATACGATCTCATTGAATTGAATGAAATCGATGATTTCACGGTAGCGTTTCTCTTTTTGAAAGGAAGTAAACTGGATAATATGGGATTTGATATCTAGATTTCTCATGTGAACTTCATTTTCTTTGTTCATTATACACTAACTTTATTCAAATTACTGTCCGCCAATGAGAACATCTACGATTCAGGTTGGATAGGTTACATTAAACTGGACAGATAAAATAGGAACCTGGGAACTTAGAAGAAAAGAAAGAGTCTATTGAAGTCTAACCGCAGAGAAATAAGAACGTATGCGACTGAATTCAAGTTCCATCTGGTTAAGCTGTTTGAAAACGGGAAACCAAGATCAAAAATCATCAGAGAGTATGAACTTGGTCCAACAGCGTTTGATCGATGGATCAAACAAGGTGAAAGCAGTGGATCCTTCAAAGAGAAAGATAATCGCACACCTGAAGAGAATGAATTGATTCGATTGCGTAATGAAGTAAGACAGTTAAAGATGGAAAATGATGTATTCAAGCAGGCGGCGCTGATTTTAGGTCAAAGAGTGTGGTGATAAGGCGAAATGCCCACAAGTATTCGGGTTCAGCGCTGTGTAAAGTCCTAAAGGTTACCCGCAGTGTTTACTACTACCAATCTACGGTCAATGAAGTTCAAAATGACTTTCTATTCCGTCGAGGATGCGAAACATCAGCCGAAGATTCATTTATCGCGCTCTAATCATCGTCGGCTGCGGCCTCTGACTTACCTGTTACCTACAAGTCCTCGCAAACTTTATCTCAAATGTGTAATATATCATTTACACACCTCAATTACACAAGCTCCTTGGCGCTACCCAAAATTATATGAATACACATTTTTATTTGCACTATGCTCATTATTAGATGTGAGATATATATTTTCTGCGAATTGACATTAATATTGGATTCATTAATAATAATTGATACCCTTTACAGCCATTGATATAGAAATATCGGTTTAACCTATAACAAGGAAATTCACGTTTTACTAGTGCAAAAGCTTCAGAAACGCTTCTCCTAAATAGGTCATCCGAGCTGAGTTTAAGACTGTTGCTAAGAAAAGTTCCTAAAATATATCGAACAAATGAATACTCCAGTTCTAAATGATATTCTTGAAAGAGATTTTTCTGACGATAAAAGCTAATAATTCCCTCCCAATTAGTCAGATAATCGAATAGCTTGATATTGAATGTTTTGGTAATAGCATTGCTGCGCTGAAGGTAAAAAACAAGGGGTTGTGACACAACTCCAATAGATTCAACATAAATTAGTAAACGATAGATAAACTCGACATCTTCAAACCAAACTCCCTTTTTAAAAGCTACATCATTTTCAAAGAGAGATCGTCTATAAAGTTTGTTCCAAACGCCAGGAAATATATTGTTCATTGATTGCTTCACATCTTGTTTTGTCAATACGTCAGTTGTCAGTCCTGAAGTGACACATTGGCAATATGACTCATAAACAAAGTTTACATCACAAACAATCAAATCGAAATCACAGGTTTTTGCTTTGGTATACATGGTCTCTAGCATATTGAGATCAATCCAGTCATCGCTGTCAACAAACCCTATATATTCACCTTTTGCAATTTTGATTCCATCATTACGAGCCATCGATAATCCTTCATTTTGTTTTTGAACAGAGACAGTTTTTTTGGGATAATTTTTGACATAGAAATCGATGATTTCTTGACAGTTATCTGGGCTTCCATCATTGACAATGATAATTTCAATTTCATCCAAACTTTGATTGATCAACGATTCTAGGCATTTAGCTAAATACTGGCTAGTATTATATACAGGAACAATAATGCTGACTTTTGTCATGAATTTTCTCCTAGAGTTTGAAGGAATCGTATCATCTTGAAACGCATTTTGTATACTAAATGACAAATCAGTTTGAACTTCATACTTTTACGTCTATAGTAACAGTTTTCTGACCAGTTCGGAAATTTTTTTCTAATAATTTCAACATTTTTTACAACCTGTTGTTCTGTATTCGTATACTTTAGAAATCTTAAAGAAGCACTGTAAAGAATATGCTCTATATAAAGATATTCCATTTCTTTTGGATTTAGAGTCAATAAATTGTCAATCTGAGATACGATATAATAGATGTCATCAAATTTTATATCAAGTTGAGCATTATTAGTTGTTGATTTCTCACGGATTTGGTAGTTATAAAAGGCTTTTGGGATATACATAATCTTGTTTGCGGCCAATGCTAATCTAACATTGAAGGTAAGGTCCTCAAAGATTCTACCTGCTTCAAAAACAACATTGTTACTAATGAGAATTTCTTTTCGAATCAGTTTGGCAACTGATCCTGGATGAGATAGCATAAGATTTATTTTCATATCTCGTGAAAACTCAATCAGATTTTTAAAATAGATTTCTTTTGTTGCGTATACTTTCTTTAAATCAGTAACAATTACATCCTGTTTATCAATTTCATTGAATGTTACTAAATTTGCTAAAAAATCATTATTTATTGAGTCATCGCTGTCAACAAACAAGACATACTCGCCCCTAGCCATTTGAATCCCCAGATTACGGCAAATGCCTTGCCCTGAGTTTGTTTTATGTAGAGTAACTATATTTGGATATTTTCTTTGGAAAACATTGCATATTTCTCCAGAATTATCTGTTGATCCGTCATTAATTAAAATGACCTCAAAATCTAAAAATGTTGAATTAAAGATTGATACAAGACAACTTTCTAAATATTTTTCGGTGTTATATACTGGAATAATAATACTGATTTTCATATTTTCATCCCTTGTTCACTTTCCATTCAGATATCCAAAATATCTTGCATAAGTATTTGGAGAATATGATAATAGGATTTTTCGAAATATCATTTTAGATGATGAACATTTTATAAAACGTTCCATTTTATACTCATGTATGGTGAGCAAGAAACAGTACTGTTCTTGTTTGTCTAGGCTGGTAACTTTTGAAAACATAGCGTTTAAAACAAAATTGGTTATCAATTGATAAATATAGGATTGAATATTGGGGAATTGCGAGAATTTAAGTAGTAAATGTTTGGACAAGTTGAGGGTATCAAAGGCTTTTTTTACCTTAAAACTATAATCGTTGTTTCTCATAATACTATTGGGAACCATGAAGACCGTATAACCCACATATGCCATTGAAATCATTTTTTCCGCAGTGAACAAGACCAACGGAATGAGGCCATAATCTTCATGATATTTCCCTGGGGAAAACTCAAAATTATTTGATTTAAAGAATGAAGTTTTATAACAATATCCACATGCAACAGCGAAATTTACCTGATGTTCGAGATAAAACTGTAAAAAATCTGAACCTGTATTTAAATCTGGCTGATGTTTATCAATGAATGCAATTTTTCCTAGCTCAATATTTCTTTTTTGAACATTGTAGCTTACAATTTCAACTTCGTCTTCATCACAAAAAGTGTGCAATTTTTCAATTAGTTCATTTTCTATGATATCATCTGCATCTATAAATAAGAAATAATCACTTTTGACGATAGCAATTCCTAAATTTCTAGATATACTCACTCCCTCATTTTTTTTATTGATGATGCTATGTGATAGGGTGTTAAAGTTATAAGTTTCGATAAGTTCAAATGATTGGTCAGTTGATCCGTCGTTAATTAAGATAATTTCGTCTGGCAAAACAGAGTTATTGAACACAGAGTCAAGGCATGCCAAAATGTAATCTGCTTTGTTGTAAATCGTGATAATGACAGCTATAGTTTTCATGATTACACTCCTTTTAATTAGAAATTAAGATCGAATATAATATCTTCAGTTTAGATGTAACTTGGTAAAAGTAGATCATATACTTACAAAAATAACTGACGAGACTTAAAGCTTTGGAACCAATAGTTGACCTCTGAAAAGTTGATTGTTTACAGATGTAAACATCTTAACCAATGATTTGTGTGTAATCCCGTGACTCCTAACAACAACTCTGGTAATGGCATCCATTTTATACCTTCCTAAACTTCTCCGGTTGAATCTCCATTCGAACTCAGCTAATGCCAAGCGTAGGTATTTCTTCTCAATGCCGTGATAGGTCCCTTACAGAAACGATTTCAAATTGGAAATGACGGTGTTGATCCATTGATGCTGATCCGGATTCTCTGTGTAGTTATTCACTTCCATCGTCAACTTGAAATGGCTGTGCAGACTCGGATAAGTTGTCTTTCAATCCCCATGAAGGGAACATCCAATCTGCACATTTTCCAACAGGACATTCGAGCTTATGATTGCCGTGGCATCAACGACCGAAACAAGACGCAGATATTTAGGAAACCGTCCATTTTTAAGAGAAAATAGGACAACGACTTGTTGTTTATCTGTTCCCAGACCTCTTTTTTCATCTTTCGAAGGTGAACCGATGAAAATATCATCCATTCCGATGGATCCTTTCAATAGATAAATCAGATTGCGCTGCGACATTGTAACCTTGATTTTGCGTGCATTCAGTTTAGCTGCCGTATATCCGATGCCGACTTGACGATACAGTTCAGAGGCGGAAGTCCCATTTATCGTGCAGGACATAAGATACATCATAAGCAACAATTGGTGTAAACTCAGTTTGCTGTTCCCTATGATAGTGCCCGTTTTCAGCGAAGTTTGATGCCGACAGACGGTTCATTCATAGATCTACTTTACTCCGAAGTAAGTGCGCCGTATTTCATCGCAGATCGGACAAACAAATCCATTGGACCACTTGATGGATTCAAAGTGCTTCCGGCTTTATTCTTCCGTTCCATATCTTTCGAAGAATTCAGGCAAAGATAAGTTTTGTATAATGATGGCTTTGGGTGTTCCTTTGGAACATTGTATCATGTTGTTTTACCTCTTGAGACTCCAATTATTAAGCAAATTTTCCCAAACTATAAGTCCTATTTTGAACTCTCGAAACTTTAAGTCTCATCAGTCATAGATTCGAGAATTATTTTAAAAAAATCAACAAAAGTAATCTAGAATGATGTGAATATAGTGCTACACAAACTAGTCAGAAGATGAATGAAACGCTTAAATAAATATTGAAAGAATGAAATTGAATTACCCAAATAGCAACATTTTACTAGCAATCTACTGACTTAAATTTATAAATTAAACAATATAGTCAGAAATTCAGCCTTTTCTCAATGACTAAATCTGCATTCATTTCTTTGATTTGCGATCAATACAATTAGAAATTTAGAATTCACTCCCCAAATTATAAAATCTCATGTCAGTACACATTACTCAAGAAACTTAATCAGAGAAATATTTCTTTATTTTTTCGAATGCCTTAACAACTAGTCTACGTTTCAGAAGTTTTTCATAGTCAAGTATGAATGGTCGCATATGTGCCTTAAATGTTTCAAAATCATTAAACTCTAAAGCTGCCCTAAACGATTCGTGACTTTCCTTGGTAATCAAAAGACGTTTCTCATAAATTCTTTTACGTTTTGCACTAATATGATTACTAGCAGGAAAACGTTTTTCAGGACGCCACTGTTGATTTTGATCTTTGAGATAAAGTCGATATGATAAACCTTGACGGCGATGTCTGAACCCACCAGCTTGAGATTCGTAAATTTTTTTAGGTGATAATTCTATTAAATTCAATTCATCTTTACTTTCTTCGAGCAGGTTTAGTAAGTCGGGATGTCTTATTGTAATAATATTAGTGCCAAGGCTGTCATTTACATATTCAGGTAACCAGGCGTCTCCGATTGTGATATCAGCTGTTTCAGCTAAAACGTCATCACAGTAATCACAAGCGTTCAGTTTGAAAAAGCCATTCCCCCAGTTTGTTGTAAACAATGAACTGGTGGGAGCTTGAATTTTGACTTCTTTCCCATCAATTATGCCTACCGCTTCAACACCATATTGACTAGACTTTCTGCCTTCGATCTTAACTCGAAAATCGAATTTCCTTAAGTCTTTAGGATTAATACCCATCTGCCAAGCCATGGATTTCACAAAACTGCCAGTCTTCATGTGTCCACAAACTAAACCAATTGTGTATTTAAGTCTAGAAGCAATCAAAATATCTTCGGAAGCGATTAACCTAATCGCTTTTACAAAACAAGGGACTCCGATAAAGGCATATGAACCTGGATTTTCGCGCATTGATTTAATTACCTGTGAAATCTCAACTGGAAAGTATCTAGATTTTGTACCATCCATAATTTCAGATACAGAGGTTGATATCTGATAGTTGAACATAACATCACCATTTAATTGTTGATTTGGCTTAACATGGATAACTTTTGTTACCATCTTCTTTTCAAGTAGCTTTGTAGCGAGCCAAGTACCCATCCCTCCTGAACTACCCGCTTCCCTGAATTTTCCTATCTTGACATGCCCAGCAAAGTTTTTTAAATAATATCCAATAAATGGGTCGGATTGAATCTGACTTATTGATTGAAAAAGTGCTTGTGCAATCTGGTTTTCATTTCGAATTGAGTTTGAGAACGGGCATACTTTATCTGGACAGATAACGCTTATTTCGGAAGATTGATACTTAGGTATATATTTCTCGTCTTCAAAGACCATAGTATAACTGGAATTTGGAATCGAGGCGCAACTACCACAGCCTACGCAATAATCGTTCTTTACCACCCTATCAATTACCATATTTGATTCACATTTCATCGTTAGTGCTCCTAGTTATTTTTCTGTTATTTTTCTTTAATTTTTTTAGTAATTTAGCTGTAGATAAAAGAAACTTCTTTGTTTTGTCAAAAAAGACATACAAACCATGATTTTTCATAATATTGAAAAAAAATACATCTTTTAAAGTAATTTTATCCATCTTCCTAAGATTTTCATAATACTTTTTACCCATTTCACTATTTCCTATTTTCAAGGCATATTGATATTTCCTTCGACAATATTTTCCCAAAATCATAGATTTACAATATTCAAAATCACAAATGCTATGTTTAAAAGAGTCAAGAAGAATTTCTTTATGATCATCAAATCTGGCAAACATTTCTTCTATAGTCCGAGGTCGGCGTGAAAAACTGTTTGGATATTCTCGATAGTAATAAATAAATTCATCAATGTTTCCACACTTCGTCCTGCTGGCTGCAGGAACGAGCAATTGCCAATTCTGACTACCTAAGCCCGCAAATATGGTTTTTTTGGGATAGCAAACAAAAAAAAGATCCGCCTTCATTAGATAGCAACCACCACTTGGAAATGTTTTTTCAGTAAATAGGTCGAAAAAGATATCCTCATTAAAGAAATTTCTATTATCATCCGAATTAATCGCTAAATTCAAATTATCCTTGAACTTTTTGCGTTTACCTCTGATCAATTGATGATTTGGATGAATCAAAGCATATTCGATTTTTAGTTGGATATTGTCAGGTGTCATCACATCGTCTGCATCCGGCCAGGTAAAATATAATCCAGAAAATATTTTCAATCCTTGGTTAATAGCCGAAGCTTGACCAGAATTTTTTTGTGAAATCAGTATTAACTTGATGCCTTGTTTTTCTAATTTTGATTTGTAGTTCGTTATAACACCTAGAGTATTATCTGTCGATCCATCATTTATTAAAATCAACTCTAGTGGTGAGTAAGTTTGAGCTAATACTGAGTCTAGAAATTCACCAATGAATTTTTCAGCATTATAGCAAGGGGTTATTATACTTACTAAAGGTGCAATATCTTCGCTTACCATCTGCCAACTCTCCTCTCTTTGATTATGTAATAAGCATAAAAGAACAAGTATTATGCTAAAATAAAAACATAGATCATGTTGTTTAATCCTTAATTATTATACCATGAATAATCAACTCACAATGAGTTCTTCACAAAAAATTATGGTGTAACTTAGCAGAATAGGAACTGAATCGTAGGTTTCCCCATTGGCGGATAGTGATTTAAGAGATGGATAGGCAACTAGTAATTAGACAGTTTTTATAAGTGACCTATTTTTATACTCGATGGGACTTAGATACCCGAGTATTGAATGGATTCTTTTCTGATTGAACCAGGATACAAATGAATTTAGCTCAATATTCAACTGATCCAAAGATCTGAACTTCATGTGTTTTACGAATTCTGTTTTGATGAGTTTGAAAGTAGCTTCGGCGACAGCGTTAACGTAAGGACAACCCATCAACGCTCGGATCGTCTCCGGTTCAGAAACCGTACTATGTTCGGGTGATACCGGTTGATTCCAAAGGCGCCATGACCTCATCTGTTAAAGCATTCTTGAATTCATTCCCGCGGGGGGTTGAAAGACCTGAATAAAATTAAGACTAACCTTAACTTTAGCAAAAACGTGACCGACTAAATCCGATTTCTTATGTCTTCCGCAACTTTATCCAATGATTTCTCGATTGAATGGGTCCGTGAATAAACAGATGTAGTTCCACTTTCCATCCACTCTTACGTATGTCAGATCAATGACGAAAACCTTAAGCGAAGTGGTAGGATTGAACTCGAAATTTAGGACGTTAGGAGTTTCTGATTCATTACAGTTTTCGTTATGAACTTTGAATTGAACGATTGGTTATGATGAAACTAACGCTATTAATCTCATTATTCGGCCAATTCTTCGTCTAGAAACAAGTAATTCAACTTTCTTGAGTTCGACTTTAATTTTCCGAGTTCCATAAACCTTCTCATTCTCATTGAAAATCCGGACCACTTCTTTCTCAACCATGTCGGTTTGAACTTCAGTGACCGTAGAACGGTAGTAGTAAACACTGCGGTTAACCTTTAGGTTTTTATACAGTGCTAATGCTGAAACTTTGTGGGCATTTAGCTTTATCACCACACTCTTCGTTTTAAGATCAGTGTTCCTGCGTTAATTCGTCATTTTTCATTTTCAATTGCGTTACTTCTTTACGCAATCGAATCAATTCATTCTCTTCAGGTGTGCGATTATCTTTCTCTTTGAAAGATCCACTGCTTTCACCTTGTTTGATCCATCGATCAAACGCTGTTGGACTAAGTTCATACTCTCTGATGATTTTTGATCTTAGTTTCCCGTTTTCAAACAGCTTAACCATCTGGAACTTGAATTCAATCGTATACGTTCTTATTTCTCTGCGGTTAGACTTCAATAGATCTCTTTCTTTTCTTCTAAGTTAACAGGTTCCTATTTTATCTATCCAGTTTAGTGTAACCTATCCAACTTATTAACGTGTAATTTAACAGAATAGGACCTAATCGTTAGTGTCCCGATTAGCAGACAGTGATTTGAAGGAAGTCGGTATATATTTAACTAAATTTCAAACCTTTTCATACACTTTTTGTATAATCTAACAAAAAAGTGCTTAATTTAAATTGCACCAGGATAAGTTTGCTCATCTAAAAAGCTCATCGTAATATTAACCTCCTAAAATCTGACAAATGTCTTGTGACAGATGTAAGATGAACTAAAGGAGGATTTCTTTTGGCCAAGAAAGGCAGTATCTTTAAGAAATAAAGCCCAGAGTTTAAAGTGAGTGTCGTCGAAGCATACCTTTCCGGAAAGTTCGGAGGAATGGAAACGGTCGCGAAATATTTTGAACTAAAGATTGATTGTCAAGTTAAGGAATGGACAAAACGATATCGAAAAGAAGGTCCCGAATCGCTTTCGGAAGACCGGCGAGCGGGTGGAAACAATCCAACTCTTGGCAAGTATCGACGCGAGCAGAACATGGAAAATTGGACCCTTCAACAACAGATCGAGTATCTTAAGATGGAGAACGCCATTCTAAAAAAAGTGAAGGCTCTACGGTTAACAGACTCTGGAGAGCCCAGCGATACATTATTGTTTATGATTTGACGGAAGATGGATTCTGTACGCAGCGACTCTGCCGTTATCTCAACGTGAGCCCGAAAGCTTATTACCGATGGTTGCGTAAAGGCAAGCCGATGTATCGCTGGTATGACGAACAACTCGCAGATCGAATTCAAGCGCTCTTCGAACCTGAGATGAAAGGATATCGGTTTATCCGGGATCAACTCATACGCTTGGATCAACGACGGGTCAATGACAAAACAGTCCTTCGCTATATGCGTATCCTGGGAATTCAAAGCCCGATTCGCAAGAAACGCTTCCAAAACTGTACGACATCAGATCCCAATCAAAAGGCAAGAATCGTTTGCGACAACGTCCTTGCCCGGAATTTCGAGGCCTCTCGGCCTCTGGAAAAACTGGTAACTGATGTCAGTTACGTTTATCATCAAGAAGGTCGACTGTTTATTAGCGTAATCAAAGACCTCTTTGACAATTCCATCATAGCATATTGGGTATCGATGTTTAATGATAACTTCTTAGTCACCGCATGTCTGGACCAGATTTTTGACGAGCATTGGAATCCAACGCATGCCTGCATCCTACATTCTGACCAAGGGTTCCAATATACCAACCGAATCTACATCCAACGACTGGATGAGGCTGGCGTCACCGTTTCGCACTCAAGGAAAGCCAACTGTTATGACAATGCGTGCTGTGAGAACTTCTTCTCACACCTTAAAAGTGAACGTCTTGAATTGAATATTCCGAAGAACGAGGAGGATCTGCTTACCGCCATCGATGACTTCATTCTGTTCTACAATACGAATCGTCCACAACGCAAATTAAAAGGTATGACTCCCTTGGAATTTCGGGAGGCATACCTCGCAATGACACTGCGCTTTTTAAATGAGTAAACTTATCGTGGGGCAGTTCAATCTTGCTCTTCTTCTATGTTTTAGTGATAAATAATCCTGATAGTTTACCTCAATGTCATCATTGAATATGCTTATCTCGGTGTTAGTAATCATCACCTGTTAAATTATCTAAAAATTGGTATATGTACACTAGTTGTGAGCCTATCATAGAGTAGAAGGGGGTACTTAATTTGAGAACCGGTTTGGCTGCGATTACACTGCTGTACGCACTGTATACAGTCGGAGATTTGGTCGTGTTCCTCGCTTTCACTTTGTAGTAGCAGGTCGTTCCGGTGGTCAATTCGCTTTTGGTATAACTGTTTGTAAAGGCATTGGCTAACCATGTATACGTTTCGGTGGCGCTTAATGATCGAAACACCTGAAATCCGCTTGCACTGCTCACGCTTGTCCAACTAATCTTATTGCTGGTAACACTGGTTGAAACCGCGTTCACTGAGTTGAAATTGGTTTAGCAGAGATGACTATCGAATAATTACCGAAAACAGACGTAGTTCCGACCGTTTTGTATGCCTTCACTTTGTAGTAATAGTTCGTTCCGGTGGTCAATCCGCTATTGATATAACTATTGGTAAAGGCATTCGCTAACCATGTATACGTTCCGGTGGCACTGAAGGATCGAAACACCTGATATCCGCTTACACCGCTCACGCTTGTCCAACTCAATTTAGTGCTGGTGGCACTCACTGAAACCGCGCTCACGCCTGTGGGTGCAGCGGGTATTGGTTTCCCTGAAACGATCGCTGAATTAGCACTATAGACTTTGACTGTACCAACTAATCGATATGCTCTGACTCTCACATAATAGGTCGTATTAGTCAGTAAGTTCGGGATCGAAGTTGTCGTAGTCGTCACAACTGGTAACACTGTAAACGTCCCTGCCTGAGAGGTGGAGTACGAGACTTCATATCCGGTGGCTCCACTGATCGTAGCCCAGGTCGCTTTCAAGGAATTATATCCTGTGGAAGCTAGAGTGATGACTGGGGTTGAAGGGATTGGTTTCCCTGAAACGATCGCGGAATTAGCACTATAGACTTTGGCTGTACCAACTAAGCGATACGCTCTGACTCTCACATAGTAAGCCGTATTAGTCAGTAAGTTCGGAATCGAAGTTGTAGTAGTAGTCACAACTGGTAAAACTGTATACGTACCTACCTGAGAGGTGGAGTAAGAGACTTCATATCCGGTGGCTCCACTGATCGTAGCCCAGGTCGCTTTCAAGGAATTATATCCTGTGGAAGCTAGAGTGATGACTGGGGTTGAAGGGATTGGTTTCCCTGAAACGATCGCTGAATTAGCACTATAGACTTTGACTGTGCCAACTAAGCGATACGCTCTGACTCTCACATAGTAAGTCGTATTGGTCAAGAGACTCGGGATCCACGCGCTGACTGATGTAGTTAAAGGTAAAACTGTATACGTTCCGTTTTGAGATGTCGAGTACGAAACTTCATAGCCAGTCGCGCTACTGATCGAGGCCCAGGTTGCTTTCAATGAATTGTAGCCTAAAGATGCCACCGTGATGACTGGGGTCGGCACACCAACGATAATCGAACGGCTGTAGATCTTGGTATTGCTCATGTCGACGAAAACCAGGTTTGTCATTCCTGAGTTAATTCCGTTGAGGGTGAAATTATAACGGTAACGCGTGGCCCCGAAATCCGATGTCACAGAATAGCTGACACTAGAGACAGTGGCAGTGGAGGTATTTAAAACGCTGATATTGACGAGACGATCCATGACCACAGAGCCGGAGACCGAGGAATTTTTAGTGATAAAAAAAGCCAGTTTATCCGGTGATAAGGTCACAAACCCGTAACCACTGTTGTAGTCATAGCCTTCCGTCATCAGATCAACCGACTTAGTTTTCAGCAATTCAATCAACTCAACGCGGGTCAAAGAACGGTTGTTGGACCACAATAGAGCCGCAACAGAGGCGATATGCGGCGCAGCCGCACTGGTTCCATTAAACGGCGAATAGAAATTGACGCCGGAAACGGTTACTTGATCGACTCCGGTAAAGTCTGGTTTGTTTCTGACGGTTCCGTCACGCATTGTAAAGGGACCCAAGGATGAATAAGGTCGGGTGACTCCGTTGGATTGCTGACTGATGGCTGCGATTGATAGGACATCTTTTGATGTTGAATGTCCGAAGGTCGAATCGCTTCGTGTCCCGTAGGACATCGGTATAGTTCCAAAGGTATATATCTCGATTTTAAGATTAGACATCGACTCGTAACTAAAGACATCGACATAATACGTGTAGCTAGTTCCGGAATTATTGGTAACATTGATTTGTTCGTAAGGTGTATATCCTTCACCAGTTTGATAGTTCAGTGAACTGAAACAGCCGGAGGTCATCGCATCGTTGGAACAAATTTTCAGATCCAGATCATGATTCGAAGCCGTATAAGGATCACTCCACTGCAAGACGATGGAGATTTTGGATAATGCAGGAATCAGGATTGGCATATGCTGGACCCCGGCACTTGAGGGATTGTAATCTTGTTCATAGTTCCCGGAATTGTCATTATAAGTACTGGTATAATTGCCTTGAAAATGGTTGTCAGCATAATTTCCGGCAGAGGACAGATAAAGGATACCTTTAGGTGTTACATAACTTTCAATGAATTTGGAGATGACTCCGTCTTCAAAAAAAGGTTCAGCGAAATAGACGATATCATCAACGATGATGTCGCATCCGGCATCGACTAACGCTTTGATCGAAGCATTGAAGCCCAACATACTGTTGCCGTAATCGCTGAAAAAAAGTTTGGCATTGGGTGCCATGTCATGGACGATTTCCAGCATGGCTGTACCTTCATCACCACCGTAGCGGTTATTCACGATGACCACATCCGCAGGTACATCGCCAGTACTGATAGCAGTAGCGACAGAATCGGTCCCGTCTGAGATGATCCCGATCTTCAAACCGTCACCGGCGAGATTGCCGGCATTTAGGTAAGATTTAACCGCATGATTGTTATCCAGATAACCTTCAGTCAGGAAACTTCCTGCCATAAATACTGCCGGGGTCACTTCCATGATGTTGAGCACGTCTGGCTCTGTCGATAAGGCGGTAATCTGCGTGGTATTGAGCCAAAGGTCGGCCATCCTGTATTCGGCACTGAAATAATTGACCTTGCCGAATCTTTCGAGATCGGCTTGGGTGAATTTTTCGTTGAAATAGACATAGATATGATAACTGTTATCGCCTGTCGTTAAGCCAAGCAGTGACGTGCTGATGACTCCGTCATTGGCTTTCAGGCTACTTAACGCCACGTCGTAACCGCTGTCTTTGGATACGATGGATCGTAGATTGTAACTCAGTTTATAGGGATCAGAAACAGTGATACCGGTTGATGATTTAGTCACCTGATACCCACTAACACTTTGGGTAAACATCAAAACAAAAACACTGAATAGAATAGTTGTTACTAGAATGAGTTTTTTCATATACGCCCCTTGTAAGTACATTCGTACTTATCCCTATAGTACGTAGAAATAATATTTATAGATATAATATATCATTTTTGCGACATAATGCAAATAATTCCTGGTAATAAAGCAAGCAATCTGAACCCTTAAACCCTTTGGGTCAATTATTATATGTTGTTCCATCACCTAATTGACCATATTCGTTATATCACTATGACCATAGACTGCCATCTGTCTTGATGGCAAAAGAGTAATCCCAACCAGCTTCAACAACTCCACTAGTAGAAAATTGATTAGATGTGCCTGCTAAAGCATGTGCTTTTATCGGATACACATTCGCAAATACACTCGGAACTACTACTAAAATCAAGAATGCTCCAAATAATTTTTTCATGGTTTTCCCCTTTTTACACATCATCCTATAGAACAATTTCTATTGCTACTAATCCGGTAGCGTCAAGAATTTTTTATAAACTATCCGAGCCAAATCTGGGAGCAGATAGTTTCTGCTCTAATTGGTAAACAGTTCGTCGATAATTGAACTTAACGATCTAAATCCCTTATGAATTCTCATCGTAAACCGATGTTTGAATTCCATAAACTTAGCACATACGAATCGATCCACTCATTTTAATAAACTTCGACCTTATTTCCCATTCGTTTAATTTGTTGGAACAACTAATACGAGAACCGGTTTAGCTGCGATTACACTAGTATACGCACTGTATACAGTCGGAACTTTGGTCGTGTTCCTCGCTTTCACTTTGTAGTAGTAGGTCGTTCCGGTATTTAATCCGCTGTTGGTATAACTGGTTGTAAAGGCATTCGCTAACCATGTATACGTTCCGGTAGCGCTGAAGGATCGAAACACCTCATACCCATTCGCTCC
>Ga0123339_10001294_pt1 | contig 17569 bp, 18 predicted proteins | sample lystaG_FD_89956 | JGI IMG/M metagenome (GOLD analysis project Ga0123339, IMG submission 89956) | Glacier valley bacterial and archeal communities from Borup Fiord, Nunavut, Canada, to study Microbial Dark Matter (Phase II) -... | ecosystem: Environmental > Aquatic > Freshwater > Ice > Glacier ... | reverse complement strand
GGCATGCCCGGTGCGCCGCGTGGGCCGGCGTAGCGCAGGACCAGCACGTCGTCGGCAGACACGTCGAGCGCCGGGTCGTCGATGCGGGCGGCCATGTCGGCGGTGCCGTCGAACACCACGGCGTGGCCGGTGTGCTGCAACAGGGCGGGGGTGGCGCTGCCGTGCTTGATGACGGCGCCGCCGGGCGCCAGGTTGCCGCGTAGCACGGCCATGCCGCCCACAGGGAACACCGGGTTGTCCCGGCTGCGTATCACGGTCTGGCCCGGCACGTCCTCCGCGCCCGCAACCGCGTCCGCCAGCATGCCGCCGGCCACGGTCCGGGCATCGAGGTCCAGCAACGGCCCCAGTTCCCGCATCAGGCGCGGCACGCCGCCGGAGTGGTGGAAGTGTTCCATATAGTGGTCGCCGGTCGGCTTCAGGTCGATCAGCACCGGCACGTCGCGCCCCAGGCGGTCGTATTCGTCGAGGTCCAGCGTGATGCCGCGCCGCCCGGCGATGGCGGCGAGGTGGATCAGGCCGTTGGTGCTGCCGCCGATGGCCTGCAGCACCACCTGGGCGTTGCGGAACGCAGCAGGCGTCAGGATGTCTGCCGGCGTCCGGCCCGGCGCGCCGATGGCCGCAACGGCGGCGGCCCCGGATTGCTCGGCGCACCGAACCCGGTCCGCATGCGTCGCCGGGATGGCGGCGGAACCCGGCAGCGCCATGCCCAAGGCTTCGGCCAGGCACGCCATGGTGCTGGCGGTGCCCATCACCATGCAGGTGCCGGCGGTCGGCGCAAGCCGCCCGTTGATCTCGTCCATCTCGGCCTCGGAGAACTCGCCGGCCCGGTGCCTGGCCCAGAAGCGGCGGCAATCCGTGCAGGCGCCCAGCACCTCGCCCTTGTAGTGGCCGACCAGCATGGGGCCGGTGACAAGCTGTATGGCAGGGATGTCGAGGCTGGCGGCGGCCATCAGTTGCGCGGGCACCGTCTTGTCGCAGCCGCCGATCATTACGACGGCGTCCATAGGCTGCGCGCGCACCATCTCCTCCGTGTCCATCGCCATCAGGTTGCGCAGGAACATGCTGGTGGGGTGGGCGAAGGATTCGTGGATGCTGATGGTGGGGAACGTCATCGGCAGCCCGCCGGCCAGCATGACGCCGCGCTTCGCCGCCTCGATCAGCACGGCCATGTTGCCGTGGCAGGCGTTGTAGGCGCTGCCGGTGTCGATGATGCCGACGATGGGGCGGGACAGCGCATCGTCCGAATAGCCCATCGCCTTGATGAACGCCCGGCGCAGGAACAGGCTGAACCCGTCGTCGCCGTAGCTGGTCAGGCCTTTGCGGAGTCCCGTGGTCATGGTGCCTGTCCTGTCTATGCGAAAAGCGTCATTGCGAGGCGCGCTTGCGCCGCGGCAATCCAGGAGCCGCAAGCATGGCCCTTGCAGCCCCTGGATTGCCGCGTCGCTCCGCTCCTCGCAATGACGGGCGCCTCAAAGGAGCCGGTCAGCCCCGACCCAGCCCGTGATACTCGGCGTTGGGCATCATATCGACGGCGTGCGCGACGCGGTTGGTGTAGTTGAAGAACGCCGCGACCTCGGCGATGTCGAAGATGTCGGCGTCCCCGAACCCGTGGCCGCGCAGCGCCACCCGGTCGGCCTCGGTCACGGTATGCGGCGCGACGGTCAGTTGCAGGGCGAAGTCCAGCATGGCGCGCTGCCGGGGAGCTAGGTCGGCGACGCGGTAGTTGAAGGCCATCATCTCGCCAAGCTGCGGGTCGCCCGACAGCTTGCGGACGGCGGCGCCGTGGGCAACCAGGCAGTAGTAGCAGCGGTTGTAGGACGACACGGCGACCGCGATCATCTCGCGCTCCAGCTTACTCAGGCCGATGGGGGCCAGCATCAGCTCGTCATACAGGCGGATGAAGTTGCGCAGCCGCTCCGGGCGGATCAGCCAGGCGCGTAGCACGTTGGGGACGAAGCCCAGCTTGTCCCGGCACTTCTGGAAGTAGGGCTGCAAGTCCTCGGGCAGCGTGCTTTCATCGGCGTCGGCCAGGGCGGTGACGTGGGCGGGTTGCGGCATCAGTGGGACTCCAGGGCGCGGGCCTGCTCACGCAGGACGTATTTCTGCATCTTGCCGGTGCTGGTCTTGGGAAGCGGGCCGAACACGACGGTGCGCGGCACCTTGAAGCGGGCCAGGCGTTCCCGGCAGAACGCGATGATCTCCGGGCCGGTGGCGTCCATGCCGGGCTTCAGGGTGACGAAGGCGCAGGGCGTCTCGCCCCACGTCGCATCGGGGCGGGCGACGACGGCGGCCTCCATAACGGCGGGGTGGCTGTACAACACGCCTTCGACCTCAATGGTAGAAATGTTCTCGCCGCCGCTGATGATGATGTCCTTGCTGCGGTCGCGGATTTCCAGGTAGCCGTCGGGGTGGCAGACCGCCAGGTCCCCGGTGTGGAACCAGCCGCCGGCGAACGCCTCCTCGGTCGCCTTGGGGTTCTTCAGGTAGCCTTTCATGACGATGTTGCCGCGCATGAACACCTCGCCCATCGTCGCGCCGTCGTGCGGGACGGGCACCAGGGTTTCGTGGTCGGCGACCATGACGGCCTCCTGCACGGGGTAGGCGACGCCTTGGCGGGCGCGGAGCCGGGCCTGCTCGTCCGCGGGCAGGGCGTTCCAGTCGTCGTGCCAGGCGCAGACGGTGACGGGGCCGTAGGTCTCGGTCAGGCCATAGACGTGGGTGACGTCGAAGCCCAGGCGGCCCATGCCCTCCAGCACGGCGGCAGGCGGGGCGGCGCCGGCGGTCATCATGCGAACGGGCGCCGGGCGGGGCTGCACGCCGGGGTGGTTCAGCAGCAGGCCCATGACGATGGGCGCGCCGCAGAGGTGGGTGACGCCGGCCTGGTCCATGGCGTCCAGCATCGCCGCCGCCTCGACCCGGCGCAAACACACGTTCGTCCCCGCCATCGCTGCCACCGTCCACGGGAAGCACCAGCCGTTGCAGTGGAACATCGGCAGCGTCCAGAGATACACGGGATGCTGCGCCATGCCCCAGGTCATCGCGTTGCCAACCGCGTTCAGGTAGGCGCCGCGGTGGTGATAGACGACGCCCTTGGGATTGCCGGTGGTGCCGCTGGTGTAGTTCAGCGCGATGGCGTCCCACTCGTCGCCGGGCAGGTCCCAGGCGTGGTCCGGGTCGCCGCCGGCCAGGAACGCCTCGTATTCGACCCGGCCGACATGGGCGCCGGGCGGGGCCAGCGCGTCATCGATATCGACGACGTAGGGGCGTTCGGCTTCCGGGATCATGGCCAGGGCGACGGCGACGGTGGGCGCGAATTCTCGGTCCGTCAGCAGCACCCGGGCCTCGCCGTGCTGCAGGATGAAGGCGAGGGTGGCGGCGTCCAGCCGGATGTTGAGGGCGCACAGCACGGCGCCGGCCATGGGGATGCCGAAATGTGCCTCCACCATCGCCGGCGTGTTGGGCGCCATGACGGCGACGGTCTGGCCATGCTGGACGCCCTGGCGCGCCAGGGCGGAGGCGAGGCGGCGGGTGCGGGCGTAGGTCTCGGCCCAGGTGGCGGTGTGCGGGCCGTGGACGATGGCGACGCGGTCGGGGAACACGGCGGCGGTGCGGCGGATGAAGCTGATGGGTGAGAGCGGCACGTGGTTGGCTGGGCCTTGCGGCATGTTGAACAAGATGCGGTTCCTCCGGATGGCGCTGCGTCTCGCCGGCCGGGGCCAGACGGGCAGGCGCTTTTCGCCAGCCTACATCAGAACCCGAACATATGATCCAGCGAGAACCCGCCCGCGTCGTCCATCAGGCCGTGATAGCCGAAGATGCGGCACGTCAGGTCGCGGATCAGCACATACCCGCGCGGCCCCGCCTGATCGAGCAGCGCATCGCCGAACACCAGATGCGGCCACACCATCGCCGACCCGCGGCAGGCAATCTGCAAAGGCCGCTCCGCCAGCACCGCCCCGTCCGACCCGTGCAGGATCAGCGTCGTGTCCGACAGCGGGTGCCAGTCCACTGACGCCGCATAGACCAACGCCGCATAGGATCGCCGCGTCTCCTGCCCCAGCTTCAGGAACAGCCGCGTGGACAGGCCCGGCGGCGGGCCGTTGTAGCTCTGCGGCTCGTCCCGGTAGGTCATCGCCGTGTTGTAAATATGGGCGCCGAAGCTGCTTTCGGCGGCATGGGGCGTGGCCCGGCCCTCGTAGCGCAGCAGGGCGTGCAGCCAGCCATCGGCCTCCCCGCCGTCGCGGAAGTCATAGACCAGATCGGCATGGCCCTCCACGTCTGTCAGCTCGGCCAAATCGAGCGCGAGATCGTGGTTGCGCGGCAGGTTGCCCAGGAAGCGTTCGGCCACCTGGCGGCCCCCGGCGTCGAACACGTCGATACGCAGAGGCAGGCTGGCCTGACGCTCCGCCATCGGGGTCGGCAGAACCAGGGTGCGGAAGCGGTCCGGCGGCAGGATCGGGAAAGGCAGCAGGTAGCCGCGGCCCAGGAGGTTCGACAGCGTGGGGATGCCCGGGTCGGGGCGCAGGTCCGCACGCTCCACGTTCAGGTGCGCGATGCGGCTGCGGCCGGCGCGCGTGACCTCATAGCGCGGGCGGACCACGTGGCGGCCGGCGCGCAGTTCGATCTGCGCGGGCCACCGCAGGCCCGGCAGCAGCGCCGACACGTCCAGGGCCAGGCTGGCATAGGGCGGCACGGCCTGCATCAGCGGCGCGGGTGTGTCGGCCCCCATGCGGTCCAGGGTGACGGCGCCGGGTGGGATCGGCGCGGCGTGGCTGTTCTGCAGCCACAGCACCACGCGCTCGTCCGGGCCGGGCGCGGGCAGGCCGGCGTAGCGGTCGCTGGGCCAGGCGTTGGCGTCGTGCGTGCAGGACAGGCTGGCCTGGCCGCCAGTGCCGTAGGTGTCCAGCGCATACTTCACCACGTCATGCCCGGCCGCGCCGATGGCGTGTATGAACAACTGCCCGGCGAAGTCCGGCAGGGCGAAGCGGGCGCGCACGTCCTGGCTATCGATGGCGATGCCGCCGGGTCCGGGGGGCACGGCCTCTTCCCACTCGGCCAGCACGGCGCCGTCCCCGCCGAACAGGCGCAGCCATAGCCGCACCGGCCCGGCGCCATACCCTGCCCAGTAGTTCGCCGTCACCAGCCGCGTGTGCAGCCCACCCGCATCGCGGAAGAAGGCGTAGTTCGTGGCGAAGTTCACCCGGTCCAAATAGCGCCGCGGGTTGCTGAGCATCCCGGGCGGCAACCGCGCCTCGTCCAGCGTCAGCACCGCCAAGCCCGGCGGCACCATGTGCGCGATGCGCGCCTGCACCCGCCCGGCGTCGAACGCCGCGATCAGCAGCGTGGCTGCGGCGGAGCGCGGCATCTCCACCAACGGCAGCGCCGCCACGCCGCCGCGCATCTGCCCGACATGCGCGACGTCATGGACGTAGCACTCGATGGCCGGTGGCATCGCGGGATTCAGGGCAAACAGCGCGTCGCACACCCCATCCGGGTCATACACCGCCAGCGGCCCGGCGGCGCGCAGCCGGTCCGCCAGGCGCCCCACGGCCTCTGCCGCAACCGGATGGGCGAAGGCCTTGTACAGCACGTTGCCGCCGGCCCGCGCGTCGAAGGTCTGGATGTCCAGCATGTCGGGTTCCCTTACAGCCCCAGCCGCCGCCGCACGTCGTCGGCAGCGGCCTGGGTGTCATCGATGGGGGCTACCGGCCAACGGTCCAGCCGTCCGGCAAACGGCCGGATGCGGCCATCCTCCATCAGCAGCCGGTTGAACAGGCGGATGCGGCGGGACCGTCCGGGCAGCGCAGCCAGCAGCACCGGGGCATGGGTCGCCGCGGCCTCGGACACCATGGACACGCTGTCCTCCGTCACCACGATGGCGTCCGCCAGGGCCAGCAGGCCGAAATAAGGGTTCCCGCCGGTCCCGTCCCACATCCAGCCGCCGCCGGGCGCGATGGCGGCGTGCAGGGCGGCGCGGGCCTCGGGCGAGGTGCGGCGGGAGGGCGTCAGCGCCAGGCCCACCCGGTCCAGCCGCATCATGCCCGCCAACTGCCCGCCCAACGACTGCGCGACGGCGGCATCGAGGCGGAACCGGCCGTTGCTGCCGCCGACCAGCACGGCCACCAGCGGGCGCGGCAGGTGGGCCAGGCGGGGCGCCCACTCGGCGGCGGCCTGGGCCAGCCGGGCGGGGGTGGCAGGGTGCAGGGCGGTGCGGGTGACGACCACGTTGGGGCCGGCTAGGCCGTCGTGGCGGTTGACGACCACGACGTCGAAGCGCGCCGGGTCGATGCGGGGGTGCTGGATTTGCACGACGGGCCGGCCAGGCCGGCGCAGCGCGGCGCCCACCACGCCCGCGGTGCCCCCCGCAGTGAACAACACGGCATCGCCCAGCTCCGGCACCTGCACCGCGCGCAGGGGCCGCGGCCAGGTGCGCGCCGCGATCCAGCGCCAAGGCGCGCGCGGGTGCAGATCGACCACCTGCGGCTCGAACCCGGCGGCCTCCGCCAAGCCCCGGGCCTGGGCCTGCAAGCCGGCCAGGGGTTCGGACAGGATGGCGGATGCGCGCATGCGGGGCTTGTCCGCACTCCCGCCGGATTGGTCAACCTCCCCTGCCCTCCCGCACCGCTCCCTGCTAAGAAGCGCACATGACAACGCCCCTGCCCCTTCCTGACTGGGTGCCCTGGTGGGTCCATGTCGCCGTCCTGGTGGCCGGCGGGCTGTTCGCCCTGCTGTTCCTGGCCATGCCCTTCGCCGTGTTCGGCGTGAAGGGCCGGCTGGACGGCATCGAGCTGCGGCTGGACGAGATACAGGCCGAAATACGCAGCTTGTCCCTGCGCCTGCCCGAGCCGGCCGGCATGGACGACGGCTACGTCTCCCCGCCCACGGACCGCTACGGCAGCGCCCGCCCGCCCATCCCCCCCGCTCCGCGCGACCCGCCACCTATCGTGCGCCCAAGCCGGCAGGAGCCGCGGCTTTACTGACACCCGCGCGCCATGCCTTGATGATGGCGGCACCACAGCCGGAGACCCGCCATGCGCGTCAGCGTCCTGCAAATGAACCCCGGCGCCGACAAGGCCGCCAACATCGCTCAGGCCACCCGCCTGCTGGACGCCGCCGCCGCCGACCGGCCGGACCTGGTGACATTGCCAGAGATGTGGACCTGCCTGGGCGGGGACCATGCCGCCAAGCAGGCCCAGGCTGAACCCCTGCCGCCAGCTGGCAGCAACCAGCCAGGCGGCCCCGCCTATGAGTGGCTGCGCCAAACCGCCCGCGCCCGCGGCATCCACGTCCACGGCGGCAGCATGGGGGAGCAGGCGGAGGGCCGGCTGTTCAACACCACCGTCGTGTTCGACCCGCAGGGGAGCGAGGTCGCGCGCTACCGCAAGATACACCTGTTCGACATTACGACGCCCGACGGCACGGGCTACCGCGAAAGCAGCACCTATGGCGGCGGGCAGGACGTGGTGACGTTCGATGCCGCCGGCGTGCGCGTCGGGCTGGCCATCTGCTACGACGTGCGCTTCCCCGAGCTGTTCCTGGCGTTGCGCCGGGCCGGGGCGGAGCTGATCCTGTTGCCCGCCGCCTTCACGGTGCCGACGGGGCGGGACCATTGGGAGGTGCTGATCCGCGCGCGCGCCATCGAGACCCAGTGCTGGATAGCAGCCCCCGCCACCTGGGGCCGACACTTGGACGCCAAGGGGGAGCCGCGGGCGACCTTTGGGCACTCCCTGGTGTGCGACCCTTGGGGCCATGTGGTTGCCAACGTGTCGGACGGGGTGGGCTGGGCCACCGCGCGCATCGACCCGGCGCTGACGGCACGCGTCCGCCGCGACATGCCCGTGCTGGAGCACCGGCGGCTGGCCTAGCCCCCATGTCCATCACCACTGCTGCCGCCGCCTACCTGGCCAGCCCCGTCGAGCGCATTGCCTTCGCCGCCGCGCCCACGCCGCTGGCCGCGGACAGCCTGGCGCGGCTGACGGCCCGGTATGGCAGCCATCCCGATGACGGCGCGGATGTGGTGGTGGCGCTGGGCGGCGACGGCCTGATGCTGGAGACGCTGCACCGCATGATGGGCCGCGGCGACACCCGGCCGGTCTATGGCATGAACTGCGGCAGCGTCGGCTTCCTGATGAACGCCTTTGGCGAGGACGCCCTGCCCGAGCGCCTGGGCCGCGCCCAGCCCGCCGTGCTGCACCCCTTGCGGATGCACGCCGTCACGCAAACCGGCGCGGTGGAGGAGGCGCTGGCGCTGAACGAGGTCTCCTTGCTGCGCCAGTTGCGCCAGGCGGCGAAGATACGCATCACCGTCGATGGACGGGTGCGGCTGCAGGAGCTGGTGTGCGACGGCGTGCTGGTGTCCACCCCGGCGGGATCGACCGCCTACAACCTGTCCGCCCACGGCCCCATCGTGCCGCTCTCGGCCAACCTGCTGCCGCTGACGCCGATCAGCGCCTTCCGCCCCCGCCGCTGGCGCGGCGCGCTGCTGCCGAGCACGGTGGATGTGCTGTTCGAGGTGCTGGAGCGCGACAAGCGCCCGGTGGCGGCGGTGGCGGATTTTACGGAAGTGCGGGACGTGGCTTCGGTGGCGGTGAGCGAGGACCGCTCGGTGGTGGTGACGGTGCTGTTCGACCCGGACCAGGGGCTGAGCGAGCGCATCATCGCGGAGCAGTTCACGGTCTGACGCGGGAGGACGTGCTATGGCTGCCTCCAGGCAGCAGGAGGCGGACCATGGATCAGGCAGTCACCGCACCGGCCCGGCACAAGCTGACGGTGCACGAGTATCACCAGATGGCCGAGGCCGGCATCTTCGGCGAGGACAGCCGGATCGAATTGATCGATGGGGACCTGATCGACATGGCGCCGATTGGCCAGGGGCACGCGGGCGTCGTGAACGCATTGGCCGCGGCATTCTTCCGCGCCTGCGGGGACCACGCCATCGTGTCGGTCCAGAATCCAATCCGGCTTGACCCAACGAGCGAACCGCAACCCGATGTGGCCATCCTGCGGCGCCGGGCCGACTTCTACGTCACGGGCGACCGGCCTGGCCCGGCCGACGTGCTGCTGTTGGCCGAGGTGGCGGACAGCTCCCTGCGTTACGACAAGACCGTCAAGCTGCCACTGTATGCGCGGGCCGGCATCGCCGAGGTTTGGATCGTGGACCTGCAACAGCGAGTCGTTGAGGTTTACAGAAGTCCATCTGACGGGAGCTATGGGGAGCCGGCCAAGCACTATGCGGGAGAGCAGCTTGCCCTCGTCTTGGCGCCTAAGATCGTGGTGCAGCTCAGTCTCAGGTTCGGCTGATCTGCCACAGGACGTGTTACAGGCATGCCCAAGCAGCAGGAGGCGGATCATGGACCAGGCAGCCGTCGCACCGGCCCGGCACAAGCTTACGGTGCACGACTATCACCGGATGGCAGAGGCCGGCATCCTCCACGAGGATAGCCGGGTCGAACTGATCGAAGGGGACCTGATCGACATGTCGCCGATTGGCCAAGGGCACGAGGCGGTGGTGAACAGGTTGACCGAGGCGTTGGTGCTGGCCTGCGCCGGCCGCGCCATCGTGTCCATCCAGAACTCAGTCCGGATCGATCTGTATAGCGAGCCACAGCCCGACGTGGCCATCCTGCGGCGCCGGGCCGACTTCTATGCGACCGGCGACCGGGCTGGCCCAGCGGACGTGCTGCTTCTGATCGAGGTGGCGGACAGCTCGCTCCGTTACGACAAGACGGTGAAGGCGCCGCTGTATGCACGCGCCGGTATCGCCGAGTTCTGGGTCGTGGACCTGCAGAAGCGCGTCGTTGACGTTTACCGGGGTCCGGTTGACGGGCGTTACAAGGAACCGACCAAGCACTATGCGGGTGAGCAGCTCGCCTTCGTTCTGGCGCCCGAGATCGTGGTGAACCTCGGTCTCATATTGGGCTGACGCGCCATATCGTCACACGCGCCGCGCCTTGGATGCGGTCGTCGAGAGGGTCCGGCACCGGCGACGGGTCGTCGCGCCCAACCTCTGCAATGATCAGCGCGCTGGGAGCCAGCCACCCGGCGGCGGACAGCGCCGTGACGGCTTGGGGCACCAGGTTGGCGCCATAAGGCGGATCGAGGAACACCAGCCCGGCCGGCATCCCGGGTGGCGGCCGCAGGGCGTCGGCGGCCAGCACGGTGCATCGCGCCTCGGCCCGGCAGGCCGCGACGTTGGCGCGCAGCGCGGCCAGGGCGGCGCGGTCGCATTCGATGAAGGTGGCGTGCGCGGCGCCGCGAGACAGCGCCTCCAGCCCCAAGGCGCCCGTCCCGGCAAAGGCGTCCACGATGCGGGCGCCATCCAGCACGGCGCGGCCGGCCCAGGGCGCGTGCATCAGGCGGTCGAACAGGGCCTGGCGGACGCGGTCCGCGGTGGGGCGGGTGGCGTCACCCGGCGGCGCTTGCAAGGCACGGCCGCGCCAGGCCCCGGCGATGATGCGCATCGATTAGGGAGACAGCTCGCCCTGGTGGACAGACCCCCTCACCCCGGCCCTCTCCCGGAGGGAGAGGGAGACGCGGGCTTTGCTATGCCTGAGAGCTGCTCCCTGAGCACCTTGCCGGTGATCTCGTCCACTGCGCCGCGTTCTAGGTTGCCGAGCTGGAACGGGCCGTAGGCGACGCGGATCAGCCGGGTCACTTGCAGGTTGAGGTGCGCCATCACCTTGCGGACCTCGCGGTTGCGGCCCTCCTTCAGGGCGACGCTCAGCCAGGAGTTCGCGGTGGTGCGGACCTCAAGTGCGGCCTCGATGGGACCGTAGCGGACGCCCTCGACGGTGACGCCGCCGGATAGCCGGGCCAGGGCGGCGGGATCGACGTTGCCATACACGCGGACGCGGTAGCGGCGTATCCAGCCGTTGGCGGGCAGCTCCAGCCGCCGGGCCAGGGCGCCGTCGTTGGTCAGCAGCAGCAGCCCCTCGCTGTTCAGGTCCAGGCGGCCGACGCTCACGACGCGGGGCAGGCTGGTGGGCAGCTTCTGGAACACCGTGGGGCGGTCCTGCGGGTCCTTGTGCGTCGTCACCAGGCCTTCGGGCTTGTGATAGCGCCACAGACGGGTGCGGTCCGGGGTGTCCACCACGGCGCCGCGGACCTGGACGATGTCGTCCGGGGATACGAAGGTGGCGGGATGGCTGACGGCCACCCCGTTCAGGCGCACCACGCCCTCTGTCAGCAGCTTCTCCGCATCGCGCCGGCTGGCGACGCCGGCGCGGGCGAGCCACTTGGCAATGCGCTCGCCCCGCTCCCCCGCAGGCGCCGCCTCGTCCGTCATCCGCCGGCGGCCTCCACCAAGGCCTGGAAGATGCGGCGGTCGCCGGGGTCTATCAGGAACTCGGGATGCCATTGCACACCGAGGCAGAAGCCGTAGCGCGGATCCTCGATCCCCTCGATCACGCCGTCTGGCGCCGTCGCGTTGACCTTGGCGAAGCGGCCGGGGCTGAGGATAGCCTGATGGTGGGCGCTGTTCACCTGCATGGCGTCGGCGCCGATGATCCGGTGCAGCAGGCTGCCCGGCGCCACCGCGACGGTGTGGCCGGGCTGGTCGCGCGGGTTGGTCTGCTCGTGTTCCAGGGCGTCCGGGACGGTGTCCGGGATGTGCTGCATGAGGGTGCCGCCGAGGGCGACGGCCAGAAGCTGCTCCCCGCCGCAGATGCCCAGCACCGGCATGTCCCGCGCCAGGGCACCGCGGACCAGGGCCAGTTCGGCGACCGTGCGGTCCTCCTTGAGGCTCACGGTCGCATGGCGCTCGCCATCCCCGTACAAGGACGGATCCACATCGAAGGCGCCGCCGGTGATGACCAATGCGTCGATGCGGTCGAGGTAGGCGTGAGCCAGCGCCGGGTCATGCGGCAGGGCCATGGGCAGGCCGCCACAGGCCGCGATGGCAGTGGCGTAATTGGCGCGCAGGGCATACCAGGGGAACTTGGAATAGCCGCCAGGCGGCTCGGCATCGAGGGTGACGCCGATGAGGGGTGGGATGCGTGCGGTCATGGCGCGGTGGTTAGACCTCATACGCCCGCGGGGGCAAGCGGCGGCATGATGGGGGCCGCGTTGCAGGAGGCCCGGGCGGCGGCGGCCCGGGGCGAGGTGCCGGTGGGCGCCGTCCTGCTCGGGCCGGACGGGGCCGTGCTGGCGCAGGCCGGCAACCAGGTGGAAGCGGACCGGGACGCGAGTGCGCATGCGGAGCTGCTGGTGATGCGGGCGGGCGCACGGCGGCTGGGGACACCGCGGCTGATCGGCTGCACGCTGTTCGTGACGCTGGAGCCGTGCGCGATGTGCGCGGGCGCCATCGTCGGCTTCCGGGTAGGGCGGGTGGTGTTCGGCGCCTACGACCCGAAGGGCGGCGGGGTGGAGCATGGGGCGCGGGTGTTCGCGGCGCCGGGCTGCCTGCACCGGCCGGAGGTGGTCGGCGGCGTGCGGGAGGGGGAGTGCGGGGAGCTTCTACGGGCGTTCTTCCAGGCGCGTAGATAGCCCCCTCTCCCTCCGGGAGAGGGTTGGGGTGAGGGGGTCGTTCGGCGCTGCCCTCTGAAGCATAAGACGATGGTTTCGCCGAATGGTTGGCACATCGGCACCCCAGCAAGACCCCCTCACCCCGGCCCTCTCCCGGAGGGAGAGGGAGCAGAGTCACACCCCCGTGGCCATCGTGCGGATCGCGGACCCATCCGGGTCCTGCAAGGCCAGCGTAACTTCCGTGACATGCAGCGCCAGGGCCGGGCCGACGCGGGGGTCCGCGCCGTCCGCCACCTGCGCGGCAAGCTGGGCGACGCCGCGGGCGAAGTCCATGTGGTGCCCGCCTTGCGTCCGTGTGGCGCGCTGCCCGGCGGCGCCGGCCAGGCGCCGCCCGAACAGCAGGCCGGGCGTGACGGCGGATAGCCGCTTCTCCAGCTTCCGCATCACGCGGGACCGGGTGTGCACGCCGGTGCGGCTGTGGCGGACGGGGCTATCATATTCCCACACATCGGCCAGCGTCGCCACGCCCTCGGTCCCCACTACCCGGAGCGAGCGGTCGGCGGGCGCCAGGATGCTGTTGGTCAGGCGGGCGCGCATCCCGCCGTCGAACTCCAGGATGCCGGTCGAGAAATCTGGGCTGATGACCTCGACCCCCAGTTCGGCCCCCTTCTCCGGCATGAAGCAGTGGTTGAACGACGTGACCCGGCGGACCGCGCCGAACAGCTCGACCAAGGGCGTGATCTGGTAGCCGGCATGCTCCATCGTGCAGCCGACCTCGAACTCGTCCTTCGCCGGCCAGGGCGCACCGGACAGGCTGCGCCAGTCTTTGTAACCCAGGCCGGGCAGCATGCCGTCGTCCATCTCGGCATAGGCCAGCAGCGGGCGGCCCAGCAGGCCGGAGCGCACGGCATCGCGCAGGGTGGCGACGGCGTTGCCCAGGTGGTTGCACGGCGCCGCGGCCAGGCCCAGGCCGCGGGCGGCGGCCAGCGACACCAGCTCGGACGCCTCGGTCATCGTCATCGCCAGCGGCTTCTCGGAATAGACGTGCCGGCCCGCCTGCAGCGCGGCGCGGCTGACGGCATGGTGGCTGCGGGGGTTGGTGAGGTTCACGACCATCTGCACCCGCGGGTCGGCCAGCAGCGCGTCCAGTGCGGCGAAGGCAGGGACCTTGTGGAAGGCGGCAAAGGCGGCCAGGCGCGCCGGGTCGCGGTCCCACACGCCCGCCAGCCGCAGGCCGGGGTGCGCGGGCAGGGTCTGCATGTACATGTCCGCGACGTAGCCGCAGCCGATGATGGCAATGTCCATGGGTACTCCGTTTCGGGTGGCGTAGCATCCCCGGGCCGCCGCTTGTATCCTGGCCCGGCAGGGTGCGGGAGATAGCGTGGCGGATGTTGTGGTAACGGGCGCGTCCGGCTTCGTCGGCAGCGCCGTCGTGCGGGCGCTGCTGGTGCGGCCCGGCACCGGGGTGCGGGCCGGCAGCCGGCGTGGCGGGGCGGTGGCCGGCGCGCCGGGCGTGCGGCTGGACGTGCTGGATGCCGCGTCGCTGCACGCGGCGATGCAGGGGGCGGACGCGGTCGTGCATTGCGCGGTGGGCGATGCGCGCACGACCGTCGCAGGCACCCAGGCGGTGCTGGACGCGGCGGCCAAGGCGGGCGTGCGCCGGGTGGTCCACCTGTCCTCCATCGCCGTCTATGGCGCCGCAACCGGGCGGCTGGACGAATTGGCGCCGATGGCGCCGCCTGGGCGTGGCGCATCCTATGCGGAATGGAAGGTGCTGGCCGAGCAGGCGTGCAGCACTGCCGAGGTGGCAGTGGTGCGCCTGCGCCCGACGATCATCTATGGCCCGGGCAGCGCCCTATGGATCGAATCGGTGGCCCGCCGCATCCGGAGCGGGCGTTGGGGCACCTTTGGTGTAGCCGGCGCGGGCACCTGCAACCCGGTGCATGTGGACGACGTAGCGCAAGCCGCCGCCGCCGCCCTGGACGCGCCCGGTGCCGGCGGGCAAGCCTTCAACATCGATGGCGGCACGCCGATGACATGGAACGACTGGTTCAGCCATGTTGCGGCAGCCATCGGGGCGCCGCCGCTGCCGGCGTTGCCGCCAGGCACGCTGCGGCGGCGCAGCCTGGCCTCCCTGCCGTTCAAGGCGGCGGCGCGGCTGCTGCCGCCGGTGCGGCGGGCGCTGGGCGGGCTGCTGCTGGCCGCCCCGGCCGGGTCCGAGGTGGCGCTGTTCGCCCGTGGCGCGACCTACCCGGCCGACCGGGCGCGCGCCGGGCTGGGCTGGTCGCCCGACGTGCCGCTGGCGGACGGCTTGGCAGCGTCCGCCGCATGGCTGCGCGACATGGGGCTGGCGGCATGACGCTGCAGGCCAGCGTGGTGATCTGCACCTACAACCGACCGGCCATGCTGGCGGCGGCGGTGCGGAGCTGCTTGCGCGACGCGACCTGGCGCGGCGCCCTGTTCGAGGTCGTGATCGCCGACAACAGCCGGGACGGCCACGCGGCGCCCCTGGTCGCGGCGCTGCTGGCGGAGGGACACCCGGTCCGCGCCGTGCCGGCGTCACCGCCCAATATCTCCATCGCGCGCAACGCCGGGCTGCGGGCGGCCCGGGCGCCGCTGGTGGCGTTCCTGGATGACGACCTGGAGGTGGAGCCGGGCTGGCTCGACCACTTCCTGGACACCATGGCCGCGACTGGGGCGGACGTGGCCATTGGGCCGGTGCGCCCATATTTCCCGGGCGGCGCCCCGGCCTGGGACCCGCACGGCACCCGGTTCACCCGTGTGCTGGACCAGCCGACCGGCGCCACCATCCCGGTGCAGGCCGGCGCCGGGTCGGGCTTCGTGGTCAGCACGGCAAGCTCCATTTGGCGGGCGGCCACCTGCTTCACCGACCCGGCGCCGTTCGACCCCGGCTTCGGCGCATCGGGCGGGGAGGACCTGGACCTGTTCCTGCGCCTGGCCGCCCGCGGGCGGCGCGTGGTGTGGTGCGCGGAGGCCGGGGTGCGCGAGACCATCCCGGCCAGCCGGACGGCGGGGCGCTACCAGGTGCTGCGGGCCTACAGCGGGGCGCAGGTCTATACCGCGGCGGCGGTGCGGCACAGCGCGGCGCCGCGGCGGCAGGCGGCGGGCATCATGGCGCGGGGCGCGGTGCAGGCAGGCCTTGGTGCAGCGGCCCTGCCGGTGGCGGCGCTGCTCGGGGTGGGCGGGGCCGGCACGGCCCGGACCATGCGCGCCCTGTCCCTGCTGGCCAGCGGCTGCGGGAAGCTGACCTGGTGGCGGAAGGTGCCGCTGTATCATTTGGAGAAGGCGCAGCCATGAGCACGGTCTGGGCGCTGGGCATGGCCTACACCGACCTCGAACTTCCGGACGCGCTGCGCCTGCTGGCGGATCGCCCTGCAGGGATGCCGTTCGCCTATGTTTGCACGCCCAACGTCATCAGCGTCGTGAACTACGATAGGGGGGAGCCGCGCTACCGCTCCGGCATCGACGGGGCGTGGATGCGGCTATGCGACAGCCGTGTGCTGGCGCGGCTGATGCGCGCGCTGTTCGGCGTGCGGCTGAAGCTGGCGCTGGGCAGCGACCTGACGCGGGACCTGCTGGAAGGGGTCGTGCAGCCGAACGACCCCGTCACCGTGATCGGCGGCACCGAGGAGCTGGCGGCCCGGCTGCGCGCCAAGTATGGCCTGCGCCGGCTATCACTGCACGAGCCGCCGTTCGGCTTCGCTGCCGACCCGGCCGCATTGCAGGCGTGTGTGGCCTTCGTGCAGGCGAACCCCGCCCGGTTCGTGTTCCTGGCCTGCGGGGCGCCGCAATCGGAGGTGCTGGGGCTGGCCATCCTGCGGGCCGGGGGGGCGGTCGGCACCGGGCTGTGCATCGGCGCGTCGCTGAACTTCGTGACGGGGCTGGCGGTGCGCGCGCCGGACTGGTGGCAGCGCGCCGGGCTGGAATGGCTGCACCGCCTGATCCAGGAGCCGCGCCGCATGGGGCCACGGCTGACGCAAGGGCAGCTTCCCGTGCTGGCGCTCGCCGCCCGCTACCGGGCCAGCCAGCGGCTGAGCCGGACGCAGGGTGGCCCGGACGGCGCGCTCAGCGGTCCTCCTTGAGGAACTCCAGCTCCGCCAGGCCAAGCTTGCCGGCGCCCTTGCTGAGCTGCACGGCATACTTGGCCCGCCCTGTCGCAAGGTAGAGCGAGCCATACACGCCAAGCTGCGCCAGACCGACCGCCATCGTGCCGGCGCGTGTGACGAACCGGTTGCTGCTGACGGCCAGGCGCACCTCCGCCGAATGCCGGGCGCTGCGGCGGACCCGTCCGCTCATGTAGGCCGGCGTCAGGCGGGACGCCTCGTTGTATTCGTGCACCCGCGCATCGGGGCACCAGACATAGCGGCGGCCCTGCTTGGCCAGGCCCAGCAGCAGCCTCGTGTCCTCCCCGCCGCTGCGGCCGAACACCTCGTCGAACGGGGTGGGGCCAGGCAGGCAAGTGGCGGCGCGCAGCATGGAGTTACCGGTGCCAAGCCCCCTGCCCCGCGGCGGCCACCAGTCCAGCGGGCGTATCTCCTCGTCCCGCGCCATGCCGAAATCGACGGTGTAGAACCAGCCGCCGGGGTCCCAGCCCGGCGCCGCGCCGCCCTCGAACACCGGGAACTTCGGGCCGAACGACCCGTCCGCCCCGGTCCGCTCCAGGCAGGCCAGGTGGGCGGCGAGCCAGCCAGGCTCCGGCGCCTCATCGTCATCGACGAACGCCACGTAGCGGCCGCGGGCGGCGGCCACGCCCAGGTTGCGGGCCTGGGCGATGTTGCGGACGCCGGCAGGCACATGGCGCAATGGCACGGACGACTCGGCGGCAAGCCGGGCCACCAAGGGCGCAGCCAGCCGGTCCGGGTGGTTGTCGGCGACAACCACCTCCCACCCGGCGCCCGGCGGCATGTCCTGGGCCATGCAGGCGCGCAGGGTCCGTTCCAGCAATGCCATCCGGTCGAAGCAGGGGATCACGACGGTGGCGTCGGTCGGCATGTCGGCCATGGCGGGGTCCTGTGACGGAGGTGGCGGGGCTGGGCGGAACATTGCTAGATGGCCGCATGGACGGGCAGCAAGGCATCGGGACTCG
>Ga0123339_10001293_pt1 | contig 17572 bp, 18 predicted proteins | sample lystaG_FD_89956 | JGI IMG/M metagenome (GOLD analysis project Ga0123339, IMG submission 89956) | Glacier valley bacterial and archeal communities from Borup Fiord, Nunavut, Canada, to study Microbial Dark Matter (Phase II) -... | ecosystem: Environmental > Aquatic > Freshwater > Ice > Glacier ... | reverse complement strand
TCACCGTGAGCACGAGCACCGGGGGAGCGAACTCCGGCAGCACGATCGAGGCATCCGTGCTGGTCACGGTAATCATGCGACTCAAGCGCGGATAGTAGTCCCGCAGGAATTCGTCCACGTCGCTCGCCGGCACGACAACGGGCACCACCGCACCGAGCAAAGCGCGCTGCTCCTCGACGAGCGGGGCGGATACCGGCGCCAGGATGAACCGCGGCCGCGGGTCGAAAGCCCACGCGTAGACCCCGTGGTCGCCGATCGCACCGGCCGCAGCGGCCGGACGTGCCTCACCATTCACCCGAAGGATCGGCGTGAGACGCAGATCGCCCTCCAGCCGAGCGTCGATGCTCACCGTGACATCCTGGGCGATCGTGACGCTCGTCTCTTTCTTTCCGGAGACCAACGAGATGTCGCGCAATTCGGCATCCGCCAGCAGCTGCCAGAGTAGTGGGCTGTGGAAGTCATCGAGATAGAGCCAGTCCGGTTCCTGCCCGGAGTAAACCTCGCGGGTGGAGCGGTGCAGGGCGGCGAACTGGGCGAACCAGCGCTGCTGGTCGGTCGCGAGGTCGAGGCGATTAGCCTGGTATCCGAGCGAATTCCAGCTGATGCTCCCCCGGGTCCAGTTACCGGTGGCGCTCAACAGCACCGGACGGACACCGAGGCGAATTGCTCCACTACTCGAGGCAATGGCCGGCTTAGCGCTCGGACCGTTCCACTGGCTGCGGGATCGCGGAATTAATTCGCGCAGTTCGAGAAGGAGCCCAATGCGGGCGTTTCCACCGTCGGATTTCGCTGGCCGCTCCGTGAGAGCGACGACAGCGCTCTTCCAGCCGGCCTGCTCCGGTTGCACCGCAGCGGGCTTCTGCAGCTTGAGTCCGGCGAGCTGCTGCAGAGTCGTCGTGTTGCTGTGCAGCAGAAGGGCGGCGATGTGCTTGCAGTCGAATCCGACCGGGCAGCTGCAAATATTGCTTGTCGGCTTACCTGTGGACGCCGAGATGAAAGCACGGCAGCTATAAGGGAATAGCCCCGATCCGATAACAGAGCCGGTGACCTGCCGCGTTACCGGATCCCACTCGATGGCATTGACGGCGCCGCCGCGGGCGTAGGCCAGTCCACGCTGGAACGATGTTGGGCCGACCACTCGTTGAATGTCGGTGATGTCGACCATCGGGGCTGCGTCGGGCATTCGTCCATGTTCTCACGAGGGTGTAACGAAGCACTTCACGCTATCGGTGCTCGGCCAGATCCAGCCCGGCGCAGCGAGGAAACCATCGAAAATTCGCCGCGTTTCTACAATCGCGAAACCCCGCGCCGGGCCAGCCGCGCGAGACGCCCGGCATCTCGGCTCAGGCTGATCCCCACGATTGCTCCCAGCGCGATCGACAGAACCGAGATACCCGCCGTCGCAAGAGTGTGCAGGCCAGCGGCTCCACCCTGCGCCACCCCGCTGAGGCCGATAAATCCGAGAGCCCCTGGCACGAGCAGCCAGAAACAGGCGAGCGACATGACGGATGCGGGCGGCGAGGTGCGAAAATGACTCGCAAAGCGGGTGAACGGCGCCACAACAACGGCTCCGACAAACCCGCTGAGGCCGGCTCCGAGAGAGAACGCTCCCAGCGCCTGGGCCCCGTAGGTGAGGGCAAGACTGAGAAAAATCCAGACCAGAGCCCCCCGTGGCGCCGACATGAACAGCGTGAATCCCACAGCGACGAGCGCGACTCCTACCAGTCCTGCCCACGGGCCGAGAAGTGGCTGCGGAGCCGCAGTCGGCAAGTGCCCGACCAGAGTGGTCGCGGCGAACACGCCGAAGGTGAGCAGCAGCAGTTGTGCCACTCCGAATACGAGACGGCTCGCCCCGGCGATCACCTGGTTGTTAGTGAGTTCGATGGCGGCGATGGTGAGTGTGAGCCCCGGCAGAAACGACACCAGCGGAGGGGCGATGATGCGAAGCGGCTCGTCCCCGGTGACGTTCACGAGCAGAAGCGTCGTCGCGAGGGTGACTCCGAATGCCGCGATCACCGGCACCGTCGAACTCAGCCCGGTGAATCTGCGGGCGAGCAATACCAGCGCGCCGACGCCGGCACCGAGCACCGCGTAGACCCAGATCGCCTGCAGGGTCGGGTAGATCACCATCCCGAATCCCACCGTGAGAATCACGTGGCCAAGCAGCGAGACCAGCGGCCCGAAACGTGGTTTCGCTGATCGGATACGTGCCACCTCCACGACTGCTTTCTCCGGGCTGACCTCCCGGCGCAGCGCGAGGCCGATGAGAGTCTCGACGGCCCCAGTCTGGTCAAGACGACCTCCTCCCTGACGCGCGGACTCGACGCGCACCTCACCACCTGCGGTCGTCGACTGCAACATCACATAAGTGGGAAGCACCACTGTGCGCACGTCTTCGAGCAGGTAGACCTTCGCCACCAAACGGAGGGTCTCTTCCACGTCATTGGTGGCTTGGCCGGTCTCGATCATGGCGAGCCCCAGGCCCTCGAGCATGCTCAGGATGCTGCGGGCGTCCGTCTGCTCTGGCGAGACCACAGGACCCTCGGCGGACTGCTTGAGTAGCCGGCCGACCTGCCGTTCGAACCATCCATTTGCCATGAAACGATCATCCCGTATGCAGCAGGTCTAGGCGCGGTCGAGGGCATCTCCGATCGGATCCCCGGCCGATTCGTCCGCCAGGGAGGGCCCACCCACAGGAGCCCCGGCCCACGATTTGAGTTCCCAGCCATACTCTGGCGAGCCGTCGAGCTCGACTACGCCAGTATTTTCCAGGTAATGAGTTCCGGCGAAGATCGGGGGTACGTTGCGTGCCCGTGCGGCGGTCCACACCCGGATGGCCGCCCCGTGGCTGAAGACCACGGCCGTACCCACGCTCGCCGCCATGCTGATGCCGCGATCGAATCGCTCGAAGAACGCGTGCCCATCGGTTGCGCCCGGCATCGTGACATCCAGATTCCCTGATCCCCAGGCGAAAGCCGTCTCGAGGTAGGTACGCGCGGATGCCCGATCGCTGCGCCCCTCGAGATCACCCGCCTCGATCTCGTGCAGGCCGTCGATCACTGTGGCGGGAGCAAACGGCAGGGCGGTGAGTTGCGTTCGCACGAGAGTGCTGGCAAAGACGCCGTCGATCGTCAGTGCTCGTAGCGCGTCAGCGACCGCATTCGCCTGGCGCTCGCCCAGGGCGGTAAGCCCGGGTCCAGGGTGGGCGGTGTCGAGAAGGCCGAGCACATTGGCGGGAGTCTGTCCATGACGGATGAGCAAAAGTCGCATACCGGCCTCAATTGACGGCTGGCGCCATCGCGCCGTGGTGACCGAGCATCCGCCAGACCACCATGGTGAGCGGGGGATATTCCAGGGCGATTTGCCTCAGAACACGGTATTCACGGGTCGGGGACGGATGCTGTCCGTCATTGGAATTAATCGCATCGGCCCGCAGCAGATATACCGCGAGTTCATCAACGCTCAACAGCTCCTCCATAAACTCCCAGGGGTCTTCCCCGGCCAAGAGGCGCTCATGAACCACAGTCTCAAGCTCCTGGCGTGCTTCCGCTCGCAGCACCTCGAGACTGGTCTGGCTGCGGGGCAGGGGGTGGATGGAAGACATTATTTAAGCCTAGAGGCGCCTCGCTGGGAAAGCACGCAAGGGGGTCACGGCGGGGCCACGACACCGGATGCCCCGCGCGAATTATCCCGGCCGCCTCGGACGTTTCAACGCGGTCCAGCCGCCGCACGTCACGACCCGAGTGCCGTGACGATGGCCTCTGCGCGCGGCAAATACGGATCGTAGTGATTGGGGTCCTCATTAACCTGCACAGCATGGGCAGCCTCACCCGGGGAGAGATTTTTCCAGTCGGGTATCGACACCAGTTTGGTAAAGAAGTTTATTGACGAGATATACGGATCCATTCGATCTTCGTAGGTGCCCCACGCACCATTGTCCCGCTGCTGGAATAGTCCTCGGCTGTCGGCCCCGGCAGCATCTCCGCGGTCAAGCACGCGCAGTCCGGACTCTCCGAGAGCCGTCATCACCCCGATTGCCTGGGTGTGTGGGCCGATGCCAAGAGAGCGCGCCGCCATCATGATGTGAGCCGCGTTGATGAGTCGGTCCTGACAGTAGCCCGCAATGGGACCGGCTGGCACCACGATCCTCCCGACCGTCACAGGAGCTGCTGGAGGGCAGGCGCGAGCGGATGCCGAGGGCGAGTTGCGCACGAATATCCCGGTACCGAACACCACGCTCGCCCCCAGCAGTACGGCGAGGATCGCCGCCAGCAGAGCGAAGACCTTGAGTGTTCTGCCCACGTCATCCCTCCCCGAGTTATCGCGCAAACGAGAGCCAAATCTAACGCGGGCGCCCGGGAAGACCCCGAACGTTGCAGAGACCCGATATCTCCCCGTTGTGGGACTTCCTGGGCTTCTTCGTTTCCGATAGATTCAAGCGGCAAACCCACCCAATCACCCTGAGCACGAAGGAGCGCACGGATGGTGACTCCCGAACTCACGATGCAAGTGAACACACTCTGGGCCGCCTTTATGGCGGCCGGAGTCAGCCCGCTCGACACGCTCGAGCAGATCACCCGAGCGCTCGCCGATCGCAGCTATCGTCCTTCGCAGAACGCGACGCCTGAGCTTCGGACAGCGCTGATCGATCTGCTCGACAGCGCTCCCATGCAGAACAGCACCGTTCAGACAGAGGTCTACGACCACCTGGTGGCAAAGCTGGCGACCTCCGCCCAGTCCGGCCCGAGCGGTCCTGCTCTCACTCCGAATCACATCATGAAACTCATGGTCGACCTGGTGGAGCCGACGCCGGATGACACGATCATCGACCCGACGGTAGGAACCGGCGGCATGCTGGTGGCGGTGGCGGCATATGTGCGCACTCGTCGCCCCGGATTTTCGACCGACGCCGGTGCGAATTACGGCTCCAACGGAGCCCTGTTGACCGGGGTGGCCCCCAATGCGCCCTTGAATCGCATCGCCACGACCAACCTGCGGCTGCACGGGGTGAGAAACGTTGCCGTATCCAACGGCGATCCGCTCGGGGAAGAAACCGGCGTGGGCAACACCGGCCACGGCACCTTCTCCATCGTGCTCGCAAACTCCCCATTTGCGGGTACTCGCGATTCGGTAGCGGCGGCAAAGGATCTCCTTACGGTCGTGAGGACCAAGAAGACAGAACTCTTATTTCTGGCGCATTCACTGCGACTGCTCCGGGATGGCGGGCGGGCCGCGGTCATCCTGCCGGACAGCGCATTGTTCGGAACATCCAAGGCTCACTTGGACGCTAGACGCATGCTTGTCGAAGACCACAAGCTCGACGCCGTCGTGCGCCTCGCGCCCGGCGTGTTCAGACCGCACTCAGCCCTCTCAACCTCGATCCTGCTTTTCCATAAGGCGAAGACCACCGACACCGTCTGGTTTTACGACGTGCGTGCGGATGGCTTCACGCTCGACGACAATCGTGCGCAGATCGAGGCCGATGACCTGCCCGATGTGGTTGAACGCTGGCGAAGCCTGCGGAGTTTGCGAAATATGTCGACCACGGAGGCGGGCGACGGCACGGAGAAGACAGCACACGAGACCGTGCGTCCCAGGACCTCCCAGTCGTTTGTTGTTCCAAAGTCGGAGATCGCGGAACAGGGGTATGACCTCACGTTCAACCGCTACCGGATCGTGCTCGGTGAACGCGTCGTCCACCGTTCTGCCAACGACATCCTGATCGACATCGCTCGTCTCGAGTTGCGCATCCAACAGGGCTCATCCGCCCTCGCCCGCGCTCTGGCCGAAACGCTGTGATCGAAGTCCGACATCGGCTCGCGGACATTACCGAGCCGATCGACTCCGCGGGTCCCGATACGTCAGGCCAGAATTTTATCTTCGTCGACCTCTCCTCGGTTGATCTGAACTCGAAACGTATCGTCGCGCCGAGACAGCTGGGTCTCGACAGCGCACCCGTGCGGGCACGTCAACGGCTGAGGCGCGGTGATGTGCTCGTCTCGACGGTCCGTCCGCACCTCAACTGCGTGGCATCCGTGCCCTCGAACCTCGACGGGGCGATCGCAACGACGGGCTTCAGCGTCTTGCGGCCGCGACCGGAAATCCTCGACGAGCGTTACCTGTTTCGCTGGGTGCAGGGCCCGGAATTTATTGCCGACATGACACGGCTTGCCTCGGGTGCAAGCGTTCCTACGATCTCGGATGCCCTGGTACGGGCATCGGAGATTCCACTGCCGCCTCTGGAGGAACAGCGACGGATCGCGTCGGTACTCGACGAGGCGGATCAGATCCGGCTTGACCGCCGGGATGCCATCGCGCTGTTGGACGAGCTCGCCCGATCGTTTTACCTCAGCGTGGTCGAGGGCGCGTCCGTGTTCGGTATCGTTCGTGATCTGGTCGAATCCGCCTCGTATGGCACATCGGCCAAAACGAGCGCTTCGCCCAGAGGCATGAATGCGTTGCCGATCATCCGCGTCTCGGACATCACCAGTGATGGCGCTTTGAATCTCACGAATCTCAACGTGGCCGAGGTCGACGCCGCGGAGCGTGAGCGGTATTCGGTGAAGTATGGCGACGTGCTCTTTTCTCGGACCGGCAGTGCCGAATCTGTCTCCAAGGCCGCAATTTTCTGGGGTGACCAGGCGTCGGCACACGCGGTAAATGTGATCCGTTTGCGGCCTCGTCACACTGCCAGCGCGGAGTATCTTGCGTATTTTCTGAACAGCGCCCACACGAAGGACACTTTGCGCGTGATGGCCACCATCAATCCGATCAATCTGCTTCTGGCGTCCGTGCCGATACCGTCCTTCGCCGCGCAAGCGCTCCTTACGCAAGAGCTCCGCGACATGCACGTCCTTCGGGTCAACGAGGTTGCCCAACTCGCCCTTTTGGACGAACTCTATGTCACCCTGGAAAATAGGGCCTTCACTCAACGGCTCTGATGAGGATTGCATCCGGCATCTGGCATCCGTTTTCGGGTGTGCGGGAGCCGCGCGCGGAAGAGCCCAAGCAGGTCCGGTTCGGTCTCCATCTTTGATCTCGCTCCGATCGGTCCCAGGCAGACCGTGCGGCAGAGTCTTGCAAACAGCGTGCGACTCGCTCAGGACGCCAAAGCGAGCGGACACACCCGGGTCTGGTACGCCGAACACCACAACATGGCCACAATCGAGTCATCCGCCACCAGCACGCTGATTGGCCATGGAGCAGATCGCACTTCGACCATTCGTCTCGGCTCCGGCGGCGTCATGCTGCCGAATCATTCGCCACTCGCGATCGCCGACCAGTTCGGCACCCTCGCCGAGTTGCACCCCGGACGCTTCGGGCTCGGACGCGCACCCGGCAGCGACCAGAACACCGCACGAGCCGTGCACAGAGATCCCCGAGCGTCTGAGCAGTTTGCCGAAGACGTATTCGAACTCGAGGTCTCCCTGCGTGGCGAATCTTCGTTTCCGGCGTTTCCGGCGTTTCCGGCGTTTCCGAATTGCAGGCAGTGTCGGGCAGTAGTACCGATGTATCCGCCTTCCTCACCACTTCTGAGGTTCGCGATATCGCCGATCTCAAGCGCTACTCCGCCGTCGGAACGGCTTCAGACGGCGGCAGCTTCCGCGAGGGTTTCGCCACCTTCTCCGTTTGGTTCAACTCACCGCTCAGGCGATGAAGTAGCTCTCACCCGTCAAGCAGTAGCTCTAACCCGTCAAGCAGTTGGATGACTAACGTCGAGGTTCACCGTCGCGAGACCCGGTTTCGGCGATCTTTGCGTGCGTCGCCCGATGGTCTGCGGTGTCCAGATGCGTGCTGTCGTCCCGCGTGTTGCGGTTCTGATCGTTGCGGTCTTGCGTGCTGTCGTCCTGCGTGTTGCGGTCTCGCGCGTCTTCGCCGTCGCTGGAGCGATCCCCAGCGCGGTGACGGATCGAGGGCAGATCCGGATCGAGCTGGTCAGCCTTTCGCATCTGTTCATCCGACTCGGCGCGCACATCCTGTGCGTCCGCCTGACGGTCGGCGGCCTCGCGACGCAGTCGCTCGGCATCCACCTCCGCCTGCTTCGCGTCGGCCCCGGCGCGGGCTGCCTTCGCCTCCCGTTCACGCGCACCTAATTCGCCTTCCTGTGCCTTGCCGCGCAGCTCGGCGGCGTGGGCCCGGTTGGCGTTGGTCTTGCGCCTGCGGCCGAAATACACCGCCAGGACGATTATGACGATGACTAGGACGACCGCGACGATGATTGTTACCAGTGTGCTGTTTGACATGCGTTACTCCTCTTGCTCGGCAATCGGTGGTGATGACGGTACTCGCGGCGGCCCTTACCATCAATGGGAAGCGCGACATTCGCCACTAGTCGGCGGGTCAGCGCCGATCGAGCTCACTGCGCCCCTCGACTCACTGCGCTCCCTCAACTGGATGCGCCCCCCTTGACTCACTCTGGGGAAGCGAGTCATCTGGGCACATGCATGAATTTGCGATTGTCCACCAGATCACGCGCCTTGAATCCGCCGCGCAACTCGACCCTGTCGTCAAGAAAGCGGAGACGCTATTCGGTGCGATCCTCAAGCCGCGCTGGCTGCGCGACCTGCTGCATGGTGTGCCGCTCGGGCATCCTCTGCACCCGATTACGGTGCAGGTTCCGGTCGGGGCGTGGGTCTCGGCCGCATTCCTAGACCTCATGCCGGGCGCATCACAGGCCTCCCGAATGCTGGTGGGCATCGGAGTGCTGAGCGCCGCACCGTCAATCGTGACCGGCTGGACGGATTGGTTATTTCTACACGAGCAGCAAAAACGGGTTGGAATCGTCCATGCGGTTACCAACACCGTCGCCCTCGGTCTCTACACCCTCTCCTTCATCCAGCGCGGGCGCGGTGGCGGGAAGGTGCTCGCCTTTGCGGGCCTCGGGGTGGCCTCAGCCGGAGCTTTTCTCGGCGGCCACCTCGCCTACCGACAGGCAGCTGGGGCAAACCACGCGGAAGACGTGCCGCACCTTTTTCCGGCAGGGTGGCATTCCCTCGGTTCACTCGCCGACCTGCCCGAGGGCGAACTGCACCGGGTGGAGGTCGCAGGTCAATCCCTCCTGACTGTGCGGCGCGGCGATACCGTGTCCGTGCTCTCAAACACCTGCAGTCACCTCTCGGCACCGCTTGATGAGGGCACCCTGATCGGCGCGCTCACTGATAATCCCTGTGTGGAATGCCCCTGGCACCAGAGCTCGTTCGCGCTCCGCACCGGCGACGTGGTGCACGGACCAGCGACATCGCCGCAGCCCCGCTTCGAGACTCGAACTGTGGACGGGATCGTGCAAGTGATGCTGCCGGGTGCAGGTTGATGTGCCCGTCCCGTCACCGTCGAGTCGGCCTTGCGCCAAGCGCTCAGTCACCGCAGGCATAATCGACCATGCCTGAAACCGCTGCCTCTGAAACCATCATCATCACCGGAGCAAGCGACGGCATCGGCGCCGCCGCCGCTGGCGCGCTGTCCGCAAGCGGTCGAACCGTCGTCATCGTCGGCCGTTCACCCTTGAAAACGGCGAAGGTGGCGGATGCCCTCGGCGCCGATCACTTCGTCGCCGACTTCTCGAAGCTCCGCGAAGTGCGAAACCTTGCCGCAGAGCTGCGCGAGCGTTACCCCAGAATCGACGTGCTCGCCAACAACGCTGGCGGGATCTTCGGCGACCGCACCATCACCGAAGACGGCCACGAACTCACCTTTCAGGTGAATCATCTCGCGCCGTTTCTTCTTACTACCCTGCTGATGGACCGCCTCATCCTCAACAAGACGCGCGTGATTAACACCTCTAGCGTCGCGAATCTCGGCGGTAGCATCACCGTCGACGACCTCGACCTAGCCACGCGGTTCAGCCCTGGCAGGGCCTACAGCAACGCAAAGCTCGACAACATCCTCTTCACTAAGGAGCTCGCCCGCCGGTTCGGCGGAGAGGGCATCACCACGGCAGCTTTCCATCCGGGGGTCGTCGCCTCGAACTTCGCCAACGATTCCCGCAGCCCCCTGCGCGTAATCTACCGCAGCGTGTTGCGACACATCCTGATCTCGTCAGAGAAGGGCGCCGACACGCTGGTCTGGCTGGCGACCACCACGCCCGGCAGCGATTGGACCTCGGGGGAGTATTACATCAAACGCAAACCCGGTCGCACCAACCGGCAGGTGGATGACGCTGAGCTCGCAAGAGCCCTGTGGGAACGCAGCGCGTCGATGGTTGCACCGAAACAGAAGTAGGGGGCGTTTTCTCAGGAGGATCCGCTCCAGGCCGCCGGAACAATTGTCCAGATGAGCTCGGTGACGTCATCCGAGTTGTTGTCCCAGGAGTGTGGTTCGCGGCCGGCGAGCGTCATCGTGTCACCGGTCTGAAGGTCAACCGTCTTGCCGACGAGTCTCACTCGCAGGGTTCCGCTCAGAACGTGCACGATCTCGACGTCACAGTTGACCGTATAAAGCTCCTCGCCGCCGGTCGCTCCCGCCTCGAGGAGGGAGCGCAATACCTGCACTCGGGACTCGCTTCGCGGCGTAAGCAAATGCTCGACGGCCCGGCTGCCACCCATGTTGATCCGCGGCGCATCCGCGAGCGAGATGACCTCGTTCTCGGGCGCCTCGAACAAGGATCCAAGAGGTAGCGACAGCACCTGGCAGAGGGTGACGAGGGTCGACACGCTCGGCGAGGTCTCGTCGCGCTCGACCCGGCTGATAAAGCCCGTGCTGAGGCCCGTGGCAGTCGCGACATCGGCAATCGTGAGCGCCTGCGCAAGTCTGGTCGAGCGTAACTTCACGCCGATTGCCAGCGGCGCCCCGGAGGGCGTCGGATGTAAAGCTCGCATCATGCTCCCGTTCGTGGACACTGTCCCGGCATAATCCGGATACCGCAGCCCTGCTCGTCATGCCCAGTATCGGGCACAGGAAACCGCGTCGCTCGCAACCGGTCGGATCCGATCTAAATCCCGGTGCGATCCAGTCGTGGCGTCATGGCGGACAGGATTTCATAGGCCACATGGGATGCCGCCACCGCGGTGATCTGGGCATGGTCATAGGCCGGCGCGACCTCCACAACATCCGCCCCCACGATCTTCACGCCACGAAGCGCCCGGATGATCGCGAGAATTTCCCGGCTAGTCAGTCCGCCCGCTTCCGGAGTTCCCGTGCCGGGCGCGTAAGCGGGATCGAGCACATCGATGTCCACCGACACATAGACCGGGCGGTCGCCGAGGCGGGCGAGCATCCGCTCGATCACTTTCGCGAGGCCAGCGGTCTCGAATTCGTGCGCCGCGATCACGGCGAATCCCAGGCGGGCATCGTCTGTGAGATCCTGCTGGCTGTAAAGCGGGCCGCGGATGCCGATATGCAGGCTCGCTTCGAGGTCGATGAGTCCCTCTTCGGACGCGCGTCGGAACGGGGTGCCGTGAGTGACTGGCGCACCGAAGTAGGTGTCCCAGGTGTCAAGGTGGGCATCGAAGTGCAGCACCGCTACCGGACCAGTCTTCTTGGTGACCGCCCGAAGCAACGGCAGAGCGATGGTGTGATCGCCGCCGATCGTGAGCAGGCGGGTGTCACCGGCACCCAAGTGCGTGGCTGCTTCCTCGATCTGTTTGACAGCCTCAGCGATGTCGAAGGGGTTGGCCGCTATGTCGCCCGCATCGGCAATCTGCTGAGTCGAAAACGGTTCGACATCCTGCGCGGGGTTATAAGGCCTTAGCAGTCGCGAAGCCTCGCGCACATGCGCGGGCCCGAACCTCGCTCCCGGACGGTAGCTGACGCCGCTGTCGAAGGGAACGCCGACAACCACGATGTCTGCGTGGTCGACATCCTCGAGGCGCGGCAGGCGGGCGAAGGTGGCAATTCCGGCGTACCGCGGAGAGACGCTCGCGTCGGACGGACCGATGGGTGTGGTGGACATGGGCATTCTTTCGTAAGGAGAGCGGGCACTCAGAGGGACAGATTAAGGGCGACAGCGCGCACCGGCGCACCGTCGGCGGCCTCGAAGGCCAGCGGTAGTAATGAAATGAATGGTTCGGCAAAGTCGATCGAGTGCAGGTTGGTCAGGTTCTCACTGATCACTCCGGCCACGTCGGCGAAGAGGTGGTGCACGGGAAATCCCTCTCCCGGATGCTCATCATCGGGGGTCTCGTCGATATTGAGCGCATCGATTCCGATGGTGCGGATGCCCAACGCGATCAGGTGAGCGCAGGCTTCGGCGTCGAGGAAGGGGTTCTCGAAGTACGCGGCGGTGCGGTAATGCGCGCTCCAGCCGGTATGCAGCAAAACGATCGCCCCGGGAACCAGCTCGGTCTCGTGCGGCCTGAAATACTCCCAGCCGATGCGTCCTCGGGCGCCCGCGGCGCGAGCATCGATGACGATGCCGGTGCCCACGAAGCGCGCGAGTGGCAGCTCGTCCAGCTTGGGTGCGGCGTCATCGAAGTGGTACGGGGCGTCCACATGGGTGCCCGTCTGCGACCCTATGCTCACCGACAGCAGGTTGAAACCATCGCGCTCAATCGTGCAGTGTGCGTCGAATCTCGGCACCGGGTCTCCCGGGTAGACCTGGGTGTCGGCATTGACCACCACCGACAGGTCGACGATCTCTCGTATCCTCATTGTCAATAACTATTGCATGGAAGGCAAATTATCCGCTAGTGTCGGCAAATCCGGAGCAGCACCCGATCGAGAGCGAAGCCATGTTCCCTAACAATGCCGTTGTTGACGAATCCGTGGTGGTCAACAACCGCCCGAGCATCATCGAGGTGGAAACCCACGGTGTTGACACCATCCCCGACGCTGACCGCACCTCCAGTTGGCTCGACCTGCTGCGCATTCAATTCGGCGGGGCCAACACCTTCGCCACCGTTCTTCTCGGTACCTTTCCGATCGTGCTCGGCCTCTCGTTCTGGCAGGCGGTACTCGCCACCGTCTCCGGGGTGTTGATCGGCACGATCTTTCTCATGCCGATGGGACTGTTCGGCCCGAAGACCGGCACCAACAACGCCGTCTCCTCCGCCGCTTTCTTCGGCGTGCGCGGTCGGATCGTCGGATCATTCCTCTCGCTGCTCACGGCGGTCGCGTTCTACTCGATCTCCGTCTGGGTGAGCGGTGACGCGCTCGTCGGAGCGCTCACCCGGCTCGGTGGCATTCCCGACTCTCTCGGTCTTCGCACCCTCGTCTACGGCGTGATCGGTGTGATCGTTATCGTCGTTGTCGTCTTCGGCTTCCAGTTCATGCTGCTCGTGAACAAGACGGCAGTCATCGCCAACACGATCCTGATTCTGCTCGCTATCGTCGCTTTCAGCGGCACGTTCGACAGCTCATACGATCCAGGACCAAAGGGTTTTGCGCTCGGAGGCTTCTGGGCGACCTTCGTAGCCGCCGCCCTCATCGTGGCATCCAACCCCATCTCGTTCGGCGCGTTCCTCGGAGACTGGGCCCCCTACATCCCGCGCAACACGCCGCCGCGCAAACTTCTCGCCGCGACTCTGTTCGGACAGTTGCTCACTCTGATTCCGTTCCTCTTCGGCGTCGCAACCGCCACCATCGTCGCGGGCAAGAGCGACTACGTCGTTGCCCTGATCCAGGCGTCCCCCATCTGGTACGCGGTGCTCCTCATGGTCGTCGCATTCATCGGTGGGCTCTCGACCGGCACCACATCCCTGTACGGCACCGGTCTCGACTTCTCTTCGGTGTTCCCCCGGTTCAGTCGAGTTCAGGCCACCATCAGTATCGGAGTCGTGGCGTTCCTGTTCATCCTCACCGGTCGTATCTTCTTCGACCTGCTCGGCGCGGTGAACGCCTTCGTCGGCGCCATCATCGTGACCACGACCCCGTGGATGGTGATCATGGCCATCGGTTACATCGTGCGCCGTGGCAGCTTCCGCCCACGCGACCTGCAGGTCTTCAACCGCGGTGAGATCGGTGGCACCTACTGGTTCACCAACGGCGTCAATTGGCGCGGCATGGTCGCGTGGCTGGGGGCGGCCGCTCTCGGGCTGCTGTTTGCGAACTATCCGCCGATCATCATCGGACCGTTCATCAACGCCGGCGGCGGTGTCGATCTGAGCTTGGCCGTTGCAGTGGTCGCCGGAGCCGTACTGTACCTCGGAGCACTCTGGCTCTTCCCCGAGCCGCGTTATGTGTTCGGCGAAGACGGTCCGCGCGGAGTTCCGAGCCGCGCGGGTTCGCCCCAGGCAATCGAAATGGATCACGGTTCAACCGCCGCCCGCGTCGCGGCTCGACGAGTCGGAACATCGGCATGACCAATACCGGTATGACCGACACCGGCATGACCACTACTGGCGCGGGCAACGAGGCGGACGCTCTCGCCGCGGCCGATCGCATCATTGGCGACTTCGCACACCATCGGCGCGACGCATACTTCGCCGGCTTCGCGCCCGATGCGTCATTCCTGTTCCACAATGTCGACCACCGGCTCGAGTCGCGGCAGGCCTACGAAACGCTGTGGGCCGAGTGGGAGAGCGAGGGATTCCAGGTTCTGTCGTGCTCTTCGACCAATCGGCGCATCCAGCTATTTGGATCGGTTGCAGTGTTCAGCCACGACGTCGAGACGAATGCGAAACTGGCGGGCGTTGCAGAGATCTCTCGGGAGCGTGAGACCATCGTGCTCGGATTGACCGATGGTGTCTGGCTCGGAATTCACGAGCACCTGTCGGCACGGGAATGACCGGAGCAGTCCCAAACCACTGAACGGCGCGCGCCCTCACGGGATGCGCATCCGGTCAGTACTGTTCATCAGCACCCACGCCAGTGGGGTCGCGCACTGGCAATCAACCCCGCAGACACGGTGTTGGAGATGCTTTCGGCGATCAGTTGCAGCCGACTCCATCATGATTGCGGTCGAGCCCATAGTGATCCGATCCGATCACGGAGACTGTGCCGGTGAGGTAGGCAGGGCCGTCACCACTTCCACCGGCGCAGTCCACGTCGCTCGTGATCGGAACGCACTGGCCGGAATAGTTGGGGTCGCATGACGACGCTGCCGGTGCCACGGGAGCGGGAGCGTGTACGACTACAGGAACAGGCACCGAAGTCGATACGAACGGCGACGTTACTGCGGGCATCGACGCACAATCCGACAGCACTCGCGCCATCGCGGCATGTTCGGCCTGCGTCACCCACAGCCCATAGGTCGCCTTCACCGAAACCTGGTGGCTCACGTAGGTGCACCGAAAGGGCTTGGCAGCGGGGAGCCAGGTCGCGGTGTCGCCATCCCTCTTCTGCGCATTCGACCGGGCGTCCACCGCGAAAAGGTTAATCGGATCGTTGGCCAACGCCACCCGCTGGGCGCCGGTGAGCTGTTGTGCTCCCGTTCGCCAAGCGTCACCGAGAGAAACCACATGGTCGATTTGCACAGCGGTGGAGGTGCGATCGCCTCGAACGAAGTCGATCACCCCGCCGGTGTAGGGGGAGACCAGCCGCCCGCTGAGAACACGACAACTGTCAGATTTGATTAGGGCCGTGAGGTCGCGGCTCAGCATGTCATTGCGGGTGTCGCATCCGTTTCGGTCCTCGTCTAGCCAGGCCGCGCCGAACATCGCGGTGCGCACGTAACCAGTCATCGGAGCAGCACCCTTGATCGGCAAACTTGCAAGCAGAGCGAAGGCAGTCGTTTGATCTGTCGTCGAGGAGTTGATGATGGCTACCGAAGCACCCTCGGCGGGCACGGTGACCGTCTTCGGATCGTTGGCCGACTCGGCGGAGAAGGAGTCCGTTGGCGTCCCCGGCGGTGCTGAGATACGGGGTGTGGATTGTGGCTTTGTTGTGGCATCCAGCGTCTGGTGCGAAGAAGCTGAGGCGATCGCAGCGCCCACCATCATCACGACCAGGGAGCCAGCAAGAAGCACAAGCGGAGCCACGATCCACAACCTTGGCCCGACGGTGACCCGCCGCACGGAAGCTTTTGTCGGCGTTGTAGGCACGGACTGGTTTGGCATTCGACTCTTCCTACTCAGGGAAGAACCTATGCGGTCTTAGGCATCGAGCGCGGTCTGCCACGGGGGGTGTCGCGGCATCCGCCGTCGGTTCATCACCAATCCCGCGGCACAGTATTCGGTGCGCGCTTCGAACCGTAGGCGGTGTAGTCGCCCCGCAGATAGCGATACTCGCGATCCAATGACTTACGCATGAACCGGATGACCAGGCGTACAAAAAGACTGGTCACGAAGGCGGACATGATGAACCCAACAATCACCAAAACGACCCACAGAACGAGGGCAAGCGCCCCAATGCCGGCGAGAGAGGGAATGTAATTCAAATCCATGCTTTAAAACTAACGATTGATCAGATATCGCAAAAGCACCCGTGCGGGGGTGACGATTAGCCCGCGGGAGGCAGCCTCAAGCTTTAGACCACACACCGAGCCTTGCTGCTTGGCCCGCTTCTTGACCGCCGATGCTCTCGTCTACCCGGCCACATTCATGCCGTATTGCGCCGCAGATCCCAGTTCCTCCTGCGCCAGCGCATTACTGTCGTTCTGACCGGATGCCGCGACCAGCATCGCGAGCGTTAGGCTCCCAGCCACGAGCCGGGTGGGACGTGACCATGTGCGACAGGAGTCGGCATCGACAGGCGGCACATTTTCTTTCGCAGAGGGGGTGTCCGGATGTTTCATCACTGTCGACGCCGGAATTCGACGCGCGGCAGCACGCTTCCACGCCTCGGTGTGCGGTAGACATCGACCGAGCTCGGCGGAATGAACCAGGTAACTCCACCCCGAACAGAAATCTCCCATCCGTTCGCATGGACCGCGTGATGATCGGACGAACACAGGGGAATCGCGTTCTTGAGGTTGGTCAACCCGCCGTCCCGCACGAACCAGTCGATGTGATGCAGTTCAGCCCATGAGGCCGGTCGGCCACATCCCGCGCAGGCAGAATGCGTCTCACCGATGGCGAGGCGATGCTTCCTGTTGAACAGGCGCTGTTCCCGTCCCAGATCCAGCACTTCGCTCGGTCCGCCCATCACGATCGGGATGATGCCAGCTTCTGCCGCCATCCGTCGAGCTGTTCCCGCCGAAATAGGCTGGTCGATGCCGTCAAGACGGGCTGCGCCGAGACCAGAGAGCAGATCCTCCAGGGTCAGTCGTACGACGAGGGTTATCTTCGGCAGCGGACTCACCGTGAGGGCACAATTCGAAACATGTCCAAATAGCGCCAGCAATGCATCCGATGCCATATTCGCGTGAGCGCGAGGGTCTTGCAACTCCTCGGCAAGGGTCGGTGGGTTGTCGAGACGATCCCGGATCGCATCCGCCCCGCGTCCGTCCCCACGGTCGCCGTTTTCGTCCCGCCTGCCAGTGTGGAAGACGCTGTCGACGTACCCGTCGACATAACCGCGGACGGATGCAGCGGTGAGCGGGTCCATCTCCCAGATCATTCGGTGCATGCCGTTGGCCAGTTCGGTGATCGACAGTTTTCGTCGACGAACCAGTTCTTCTTCGCGGGGTTCAATGCCATCGGTGTCGAGGCGGTCACGGCACTGGATCGCCAACCTGCGCACCAGGTCTGCCGGGGCTGTGCGAGCGAAGTCGACCGTCACCTCTTCTGCATACGCGACATCGCCAGGATGGGCTCGAGCG
>Ga0123339_10001292_pt1 | contig 17575 bp, 13 predicted proteins | sample lystaG_FD_89956 | JGI IMG/M metagenome (GOLD analysis project Ga0123339, IMG submission 89956) | Glacier valley bacterial and archeal communities from Borup Fiord, Nunavut, Canada, to study Microbial Dark Matter (Phase II) -... | ecosystem: Environmental > Aquatic > Freshwater > Ice > Glacier ... | reverse complement strand
GGCCATAGCGAGGTGGCCCGGATGTCGAGGGGCGGCCCGGGCTCTCGCCGAACCCCGGCTCGGCTTCGAGCTAACCTAGGGGCACGCGAGTGTAGTTCAATGGCAGAACTCCAGCTTCCCAAGCTGGTAGTGCGGGTTCGATTCCCGTCACTCGCTCGAAGTGTGGGTTCTCACGGCTGTGAGCCTTTTCGCAGCGAAGTGAGCCCACGTAGTATCTGGTCGGTCGCTTCAACTTCGGCCTAGACACTGGGCGTCAGTTCTCAAGCAACTTGAGATCTCTCACTCGAGTTGAGACTCCGCCGTCAGCCCCCGGACGATCAGGCACGTCTGGGGGCAGCCTGCCCACACCGGCGCCGGCGCAGCGATAGGTGTGCTTCGGGGACACCAACTCGGTGACCGCCTCCGTGACCGTCGGCAGCGGCCCGTTCCGGGTGGCGGTGAATGAGGCCACGAACATCGTTTACGCGACCAACAGCAGCGAGGGCGCGGTGTCAGTGATTGCTCCGGCGGCTTCGACACTTGGTGCACCGTCAGGTGCACGATCTGGATTGCTCGGGTCGGGGGTGACTGGATATTGCACGAACACGATCTTGTCGAGGGGGATTTTTTTGAGCGTGAGGGCAATGGAGACGAGGCTTGTCGGGTTGGTGAGTGTATCGGATAGCTGCATGTTTGACAGCGCCGCATTCGCGAGTTTGAAGTGCGTGATCGGGTTGTTGAGAGTCCCCAGGCTCGTAATTTTCCGCGCCAAGGCGGAGAGGAAGACTTGCTGGTTGCTGATCCGTCCAAGGTTGCTTCTGCCGCGATCGCCGCGTCGACTCCGAAGGAAGGACAGCGCATTTGCTCCGACCAAGTTCCCCAGGACGTGAGGGCTCGTATGCTGCCAGCCTCCATCACGGGGCCGGCCGCGTTTCAACCTTTGACGGCGCCCGTGGACAGCCCGTTGATAAAGAACTTTTGCAGGGCGAGGAACAAAACGACCATCGGCAGGCTGCTGATGAGACAGCCGGCGGCGGCCCTTTCGACGTAGCTGTTGTATTGCGAGAAGAACGAAGACATGCTCACGGTGACTGTCTTCACGTCGCTTGCATGCAGAAAGAACAGCGAGAAGTTGAAATCGTTCCAAATAGAAATTCCGACTATCACGAACACTGCGGCGGTCGCCGGCGCCAGCAGAGGGAAGAGCACGGAGAAGAGGGTGCGCAGCCGCCCTGCCCCGTCGATGGCCGCTGCGTCGTCGAGTTCTCTCGGAATGCTGCGCAGGGCGCCGGCGTAGAGAAAGACGATCGTTGGCAGATTAAAGGTGATGTGAAGCAGGATCACCGCCCAGCGCTCATTGACCCCGTGGATATCGACCATAAACCGGTAGAGCGGCACCAGTATCGTGAGATTGGGAACCATCATGCAGGCGATGATGCTCGTGTACACAGCACCGTTCCCGCGGGTGAGGCGGCGCGCGAGGGGATAGGCAGCGAGGAGGCCAATCACGGATGCTCCCACAATCGAGCAAGCGGTGATGATGAAGGTATTGACCAAGCCGCTGCCGAGGTTTGCACCTTCCCACGCTCCAGAGAAGTTCGGCCAGTTGATGGTGCTCGGGATGGCCCAGATTGAGCTTGTTGATCCCGGGGTGCGTGTAGCGAGGACGATCAGCAGGTAGAACGGAACGAGGTGGGCGATCGCGACGATCACAAGCCCGGCGTAGAGCATGCCTCGACGTATGGTCATGACAGTTCCACCTCTCGGCGACGAAGGAAGTAGAGGGTCGTCAGGCCCAGCACGGCAGCGAGGGTAAAGGTAAGGATGCCGAGCGCGGCTGCGTATCCGGCATTCTGCTCACCGAAGTAGAGCTGGTAGGTGATCGTGCCGAGGGATGCGCTGGCATAACCTGGCCCGCCGTTAGTCAGCGCGACGATCACGGCGAAGATGTTGAGGCCACCGATGACGTTGACCACAGCACTAATCGTGACCGAAGGCGCCAGCAGCGGGAGAGTCACATTCCAGAATCGCCTCCACGGCGAAGCCCCATCGATTTCGGCTGCCTCCATCAAGGAACGGGGGATCGCCTGTAGCCCGGAAAGGTAGAGGATCATGGCAACACCTACATACTGAAAGGTGTTGGCGAGGACAATCACCAGCACGGCCAGGTTGCGATCGGCCAGCGGATTGACGGGACCTTGACCGATCGCGCCCAGGAACTCGTTCAATGCGCCACCGTTGAACCGGACCATGAAATACCAGATGTAACCCATGATCAGGTTGCTCACGATAATCGGCAGGTAAACGATGGTGCGCACCAGTTTCGATCCCCGCAACTTCTGGTCAAGCAGCAGCGCGTACCCGAGACCGAGTACATTTTGGAGGATTGTGCTGCCGATCGCGTAGATCAGCGTATTCAGGAGAACAGTCACCACTCGCTGGTCGGTGAGCATCCGGGCGTACTGGTCGAGTCCGACGAAAGAGAAGGTTTGCGAAAAGCCATCCCAGTCGGTGACGGAATATGCAATCCCACGGATGAACGGGTACCCGATGAACGTGACAATCAAGATCAGTGCCGGTAGATAGAACACATTGATGCTCCGACCGGTGCTGCGCCGCCGTCGTGGTGGTGCTGGGCGGTCGTCCGCTGCCAGCGCAAGCACGGCCTGTTTTTCTGCTGTTGATGTCATCCTCGGGTACCCGTTCGGTGCGTGAGCGATCAGTTGGAGCTGCGGAGCCGTTCGTACTCTTTCTTCGTGTTCTGACTGACCTGGTCCACTGTCTGCCCGCCAGCGAGCAACTCCTGGCCGTTTGCGCACATCACGTCCCACATGCCGCTAGGGAAGTACTCGCGATCGAACGCCGGAAGCACGCGAATGCTCTTGTCTGTGGTCGTGTACGCATCCCCTTCTACGGCAGCCACCGTAGTCAGCCCCGGCAGCACCGGGCTGTCCCCGATGATGGCTTTCACCATCTCAGGCTTCGCGAAGAAGTCGAGGAGCTTTTTGGCCGCGGCGACGTGACGGGAGTCTTTCCAGATGGCGAGAGTTTCGCCTTCACCCCCCGACCATGTAGGCGCGTCACCGGGTTGCACCGCGGGGATCGGCATCATTTTGAGCTTGATGCCAGGGTTCAGACGTGCCACCTCCGGTACAACTCCCTGGCCGTAGAAGGTGAATGCGACCTTGCCCTCGGAGAGGAGCTGTGAGGAGTCGACGTACTTCGCTGTCACGGCGTCCTCGTTCAGGAGCCCTGCGGTCTGCAGGTCCTTGAGCTGTTGGGAGACGAAGTTCCACTTCTTCCAGTCGAAGGAGCCATCCAGAAGTGAGGAGGTCTGGTTGTCCTTCGGGCTGACCAGCGTCGGGATGGCGAGCCAGTTATAGAACGCCCCAATTGGCCAAGAGTCACCGCCGGCGATATGAATCGGGGTAAGGGCCCCTCCGCTCTTCTCCTTGATGGTCTTCGCGGCGGCCACGAACTCGTCCCAAGTGGCAGGTACGTCTATCCCGTACTTGGCAAGGATGTCCATGTTCACGTTGATCCCAGCCTTGTTCTGGGTGATCGGCAGCGCGAGGAGTTCGCCCTTGTCTCCCGTCACAAGTGGGCGGATCTCAGGCGAGACGGCGGCGTCCCACGGAGAGCCGCTCAAGTCGAGCAGGTACGGCTGATAGCGCGCCTTCGTCCAGCCATGAGTCTGGAAGACGTCGGGCAGGTCATTGGCCGCCATCTGCGTCTTCAGGAGCGTCTCGTAGTCCTTGCCGGGGTACGTGATCTTGACGTCGATGTTGGGATTCGCCGCCTCGAACTTCGCGATCACGTCGTCGTAACGCTGTATGGCGGCGTCCTCGGATGCGATCGAGTAGACCGAGAGAGTCTCTTTTGCTGAGCCTGCGCCGGAAGACGAACAGGCAGATAGCGCCAGCAGGGCTACGACGCCGAGCGGAACGATCTTGTACATGTGATTGGTCCTTTCAGGTGGATGGGTGCCGACCCGATGACGTCGCAAGGCTTCGTTCCTTACTCGCACCGCGTCGTGCAAAACAGACTCTCGCCGAATTTCTTTCTGCTGTCAAGTATTTCGAACGAAGCGTCTAAGAGCGCGTCGCGTACACCCGGGCCTCCCAGGGCTCGAGCAGCGCTAGGGGCCTTTCGCTTGTCCCGTAGTTACATAGCACGGGCTGGCCCGTCGGGGCTTCCCAGGGCACCGCGTGGCCGCTCAGGTTGCAGACGACGAGAAGTGATCGGTCCGGCGAGTTTCTTGTGAAAGCGAATATCTGAGGCGATTCTGAGGCGATTGCGGCATAGCTTCCCTCGGTGACCACGGGATCGGTGTGCCGAAGCCGGATGAGGGCTCTGAAGTAGTTGAACACGGAGTCAGGATCGTCATATTGAGACTCAGCGTTCAGCCATGTGTAGTTCGGATTTACCTCGATCCATGGCACTGAGGATGAGAATCCGGCGAATTGTTCGTCGTTCCACTGCATCGGTGTGCGCGCGTTGTCCCGGCTGGCTCCGCGGAGACCTTCAAGGACGAGCGGGAGTAGTACACCACGATCGGCGGCCTCCGCGGCATAGTTGAGCGACTCGACATCCCTGAACTGCCGAACGGCATCGAAAGGGAAATTAGTCATGCCTAGCTCCTCTCCCTGGTAGATGTAGGGGGTGCCCCTGAGTAGGTGCAGCATGGTTGCAAGGGCTGTAGCGGACTGGTGCCAGTACGTGGTGTCGTCCCCGAATCGAGAGACCGCCCGGGGTTGATCGTGGTTGCTCAGATAGAGGCTGTTCCAGCCGACCTCACCTAGCCCGGTTTGCCATTGATCCAGTGAGTCGGTGAGGGATCGGGAGTCGGTCGGCCGCACGTCGAACTTGTGTTCACCGTGATCAAGGGAGACGTGCTCGAACTGGAAAATCATATCGACTTCGTGGCGGGAGGGGTCGGTGAATAGGACGGCGTCGCTGCACGACGCGCCAGGTGTCTCGGCAACAGTGAGGTAATGGTTCGGGCGCTTTGCGAAGACCTCCTGGTTCATTTCCTTAAGAAATTCATGTACACGTGGCCCGTTGATTACATACGGAAAGCAGTCGCCGAGCAAGGTGTGTGGGCCTCGCCGTTCACCGTCTGGCAGATCGGGGTTCTTGGAGATGAGGTTGATGACGTCCATCCGAAACCCGTCGACACCCCGGTTCAGCCACCAGGCCATCGTTTCGTGCACGGCGCGCCGGACTGCGGGGTTCTCCCAGTTCAGGTCTGGTTGTTTCGGGTGGAACAGGTGCAGATAGTACTGACTAGTCTCCTCGTGGTAGGTCCAGCTCGGCCCTCCGAAAAAGGATTCCCAGTTGGTGGGCTCGGCGCCAGGCTGACCCGGTGCCAGTCCATCTCGCGGATCCCGCCACCAATACCAGTCCCGATAGGGATTGTCTTTCGAGGATGAGGATTCGGTGAACCATGGGTGCTCGTCCGAGGTGTGGTTGACCACCAGATCCATGATCAGCTTCATGCCGTGCCGGTGAACTTCGGCGAGCAGGACGTCGAAGTCCTCGAGAGACCCGAAGATCGGATCGATTCCCCGATAGTCGCTGATGTCGTAGCCATTGTCGGCCTGTGGAGACGGGTAAACAGGAGATAGCCAGAGGACGTCCACACCCAGCTTCTCCAGATGCGGGAGGCGGCTGATGATCCCGCGCAGGTCGCCAATTCCGTCGCCATTGGAGTCCGAAAAGCTCCGGGGGTAGATCTGATACACGACGGCCGATTTCCACCACTCAGGATCTGACAGCTCAGGCAGGGTGGGACTCCTTCATTGACGTAGACGCCGAGCCGATGGCTGGTTCGATCGTCTCGGGCGGTGCGGCGGCGATCTTCGAGAAACTGAAGAGAAGGGCCTGGCTCGGATTGAGCAGGGGGAGCGGAATGCCCACATCCGTAAGGAACGTCCCGGAATAGACGGCCCCGCGATCGGTGCCAGCCGCGCCCATCCATTCGGGTCCAGACACTTGATGGAGCGCTGCGTTGTCGAACTCGTCGTGCAGCCGGATGGAATAGTCGTGGAGCGGACAGAGCCCGGGAACCCGGACGCGCTCCGTATGGGCGACGGCTGATGTCTGGGTGCGAACCCAGGCGAACAGTCCGCGTGACTGATCGGGTGCGACAACACCGTGCAATGACGACCCGTCGTTCACCTCGCTCCGCCAGGTGCGGCCTGAGTGCAGTAGCGGCCTCTCTCGCTTGTATAGCGATGCCCAAGCCTTCAGCTGCTCCAGCTCCTGCTCGCTGCATCCGGTGATGTCCCACTCGATGCCGGCGTGTCCGAACAACGCCGTGATCAACCGGAAGCTGAGACTGCTGGTGCGGTGCGTCGTGTGAGCCGTGGCTGGCCCGATGTGGGTGCCGATGACTTCGGGGGGTAGGAGCACTCCGGTCCACCGCTGGATGTCCTGGCGATCGATCGGGTCGTTGCTGTCGGAGGGCCACACTCGCTGCGCGTGGCTCATCATCCCCAGGTCGATGCGGGCACCACCGCTTGCACAGGACTCGATCTCGAGTGCAGGGTGCCGAGCACGAAGCACGTCCATGAGGCGATACACCGCCCTGGTGTGTGCGCGAACGGCGGGGCGGCCTGAGACGCGATCGATCGCTTGATGGAGGTCGCGGTTATGGTCCCATTTGATGAAGTCGATGCGAAGGGTTTCGACCAGAGTGTCGATCCGGTCGAGCAGATAGCTCCATGCCTCCGGATTCGAGAGGTTGAGGACGAATTGGTGACGCCAGGGCAACGCGTTGTCGCCGAGCGGCGACAGCAGCCAATCCGAGTGCTCCCGAGCGACGTCGGAGTCGAGGTTAACCATCTCCGGTTCGAACCACAGCCCGAACTGCATACCTGCGGCGTGGACGGTGTCGCTGAGAGTGTTGAGGCCGTCCGGCCACAAGCCCTCGTCAACGTACCAATCGCCCAACCCGGCAGTATCGTCGCGGCGGTCCTTGAACCACCCGTCATCTAAAACGAAGCGCTCCACGCCAACGGCTTCGGCCGCCCTGGCAAGTGCTCTTAAGCGGTCAATGTCATGATCGAAGTAGACCGCTTCCCACGTGTTCAAGACCAGCGGGCGGGGTGTCGACGGATAAGAATGGAGATCTCGTACGTAGCTGTGAAGCCGGTAACTGATTCCATCTATTCCGCAGTCGGACCACGTGAACAGGACGTCCGGACTTTCATAGGACTCGCCAGCGCGGAGCCGGACTTCGCCCGGGAGCAGGAGTTCGCTGCCACCGAAGAGAGACGCGAGAACTCCAACTCCTTCCGGCAGTCTTTCGACCAAATACTCCTGATTTCCGCTCCAAGCAACGTGGGCCGCCCAAATCTCACCCTCACCAAAAGTGAAGCCCTTCGTGCCAACCATGGTGAGAAATGGGGAGTCATGCCCGGGGCGACCGCGGCGGACGGCCCTCAGATGAGTACCGTCTGTTACAGCCGTGCGCTGGGGGCGGCGCTCTGAGGTCCATCGGCCAGTAAGGTCAACGATTTCTTCCGCCCGTTGCGGCAAGGGCAGAAGCAGTCGGAGCGCGGCGACTTCGACCACACGGTCGCTGTCCAACGAAACATTGGCGATCGTGGCTCGTGCACTCAGCACCCCGTGATCGTCAATCGAGTAGTTCATCTTCAGCTCGACACCGCAACCATCCCGCAACCGTATCCGAAGGGCCGAGGAGCCGATGAGGGTGGCTTCCATCACCTCGAAGGGTGCGGTCGCAATGAGACCTTCGTTCCGCCACGCTGCGCCGGGCGTCCCTGACCATCCCTCCTCTTCCCCGGGAAAGACCGACACGCGTCGAGGCGAGTCGAGCGAGCTATTCATCACTGCCGGTTCGCTGGTGAAGGCGATCTGCGCTGCAATCGCCTCTCCATCCGGCCCCAGATCTCGTCCCCAGTAGACCACCGTCGGCATCAGACCCTCGGCCAGCTTGACCACGAGAGCTACTCCTCCTCTGTGCAGATGAAGAAGGTCTGTCGACCGGGATTCCATTGGCGTGATCTCTCCGATGAGTTTATTGACGGCGTGAAGTAACCTACCGTACGATCGCAATCCTAAAGAGATCTCCACCTTCTTCGTCTCAGGAAAGTAGGTCAACGATGATCGCCAACAGACAAATGCGTGTTCGTCTCAGCGCCGGAATTTTCGCAATCACCCTTCTATCAGCCGGGATTGTAGGCGTATCAAGCTCATCAGCTAGCGCACTGACTCTCCACACGGTGTCGTCGCCAGACGGCCAGACCAGCCTCACCGTGACTAATGAAAGCGACGGCACGCTGACCTACGTCGTTTCACAGGACGGCAAGTCGGTACTCAATACGTCGCGCATGGGTTTGGTGACCAGTGATGTCGACCTGTCCGTTGGCTTGTCCTATGTCGGCGCAACCACGCGCACGGTGAACGAGTCCTATTCGCTGATCGAAAGACGTGAGACGACGAGCACCTCGCAGGCCAACGAGATGACCTTGAGTTATACGAAGAACGGCGTGCCGTTGCAGGTCGTCGTGCAGGCACACAATGACGGCGTCGCCTTTCGCTATGTGATGTCCTCCTCGACAAGCAAGACGATCACGTCTGAATCGACGACCTTCAATCTTCCGGTCGATACCGGGACGTGGGCCAGTCGGCTCCGCGGCGACAGTACCGGCCACACGGACTACGAGGAGACCTACCCGTACCGCTCTGCGGAAGCCCTCGGAACGGACGATTACGCCTTTCCCGTCCTCGGCTCACTTCGTGTCAACACCCAGTGGACGCTCATAAGCGAAGCGTCCGTATATAATCTCGCGGGCGCATACCCAGCCCTCCACGTAGTGGGGAGCGGCAATGGAAACCGCACCCTCTTGGCGAAGTTCCCCCTCGACCAGACCACGCCCGTTGTTGTGAACGGCCCGCTGACCACCCCTTGGCGCGTTGTGGTGGCAACCCGCAACCTGCAGGAGCTGACATCGACCAGCTTGATCACCGACCTCAACCCTCCATCGAAAATCGCTGACACCTCCTGGATCAGACCGGGTCGCGCCCTATGGTCGTGGTGGTCGGACAACAATTCGGGCGATTCGCTCGAAACGCAGAAACGATACGTCGATTCTGCTGAGGCGCTGGGCATGCAATACGTCACTGTCGACTGCTGCTGGCAAACCCTCACCACCCCACCGACGCGCGTCACCGACATCCCTGTCCTCGTCGAGTACGCCAAGGCACGCGGGATAGGGATCTTCATCTGGATCTTCGCGACCGACGTCGACACCCAGGCCGAACGCGACCAGTTGCTGCCGCTCTGGAAGAGCTGGGGCGTAAAGGGGCTGAAAGTAGATTTTTTTAACAGCGACTCGCAGCCAATCATGGGGGCGTATACCGCCTTGATGGAAGCCGCCGCCGCGAACCAGCTGATGCTCAACTTCCATGGGAATACCAAACCATCGGGCGAGAACCGGACCTATCCCAACGTCATCACTAGCGAAGCGGTCTGGGGGGCGGAGTACTACAACTTCGGGCGCGTTCCTACGGCGCAGCACGACGCAATACTCCCCTTCACCCGCAACATCCTTGGCGGAATGGATGCGACTCCCGTGGTCATCTCCCCCGGTGACGGTGCAACGACCCAGGCCCATCAACTCGCGCTGGCTGTCGTGTTCGAATCCGCGATGCTGCACTTCGCCGACTCGGATGCAACCTATAAAACCTGGCCCGGCCGCCACTTCATGAGTGCCGTGCCCACCGTTTGGAATGAATCGCGACTCGTAGAAGGATTCCCCGGAGACTACGCCACCTACGCGAGGCGTTCTGGTGGCGACTGGTACATCGGCGCTATCACTAACGCTGCGCGTACCGCGTCCGTTCCACTCAATTTTCTCGACACCGGCACTTACACCGCAACCATCTTCAAGGATGGGGGGGCACAGCAACTTGCGATCGAACAGAGAACAGTCACAGCGGCCGACACCCTGAGTCTCCCGCTTCTCACGCACGGAGGGGTGTCGATTCACATCTCGCGAGCAGCGCTTCCTCTCAATGGTGTGGCAGACCGCACCTATGAGGCCGAAGCTGCGGGCAACACCCTCAGCGGCGGCGCGGTTGTTAGTAGCTGCCCAGGCTGCTCAGGCGGCAAGAAAGTGGGCTACCTCGGTGGCGCGGGCACCCTCTCGGTGAACAACGTCACGGCCGCGGCCGCGGGCCCTCATGTCCTCGAGGTCGGATTTACTACGGCCGAACCGCGGACGCTATCTGTTGCGGTGAACGGCGGCGCTGCTGTCAATTACGCGTTGCCGCCGGCAAGCCATTGGGCGGGCGCCTGGAATAACACCGCGACCACCAAAATCGCTGTCAATCTACAGCAGGGAACCAACACGATCATGTTCTCCAACCCGTCGGGCAACGCCCCGGACATAGACCGCTTCGTGGTGTCTCGATCGTTCGAGGCCGAAGCGGCCCAGAACACCCGCACCGGGTCGACGAGCGTTGCATCGTGCGGGCCCTGTTCAGGCGGGAGCAAGATTGGAAACCTCTTCGGCGCGTCGACCCTGACATTCACGGGAGTCACCGCTTCGAATTCCGGTTCCACGACTGTGTTCATCACCTACGCCTCCGCTGATCCACGAAGTGCAAAGATCCGCGTTGGAAACGGACCGTCAATCGACGTCCAGTTCCCCGCAACTGGAGGGTGGAACACCCCCAGTGTGAAGACAATTGCACTGCCGCTGACCGTCGGTACCAACACCATCACGATCGATTCCGCCAACGGGTATGCCCCTGACATCGACCTGATCCGAGTGAATCAATGAACGCGGGAGCATCGAATGCAGGGGTGCAGGCGCATCATGTCGCTGAGGGGGCACCGTCGGAGGTCGTTCGTGTGCAGCAAGGCGATATCGAAGCGGTCGTGACCTTGGGCGCGGACGCCCTCAGGCTCTCGATCACCCGGCGAAATGAGACGGTTCTGGAGGAAGTGCGTCTCGGTTTTGATCTTGACGGCGACCTGATGGGCCCGGGCAGTACCGTGCTCGAAGTCTCTCAGCGCACCATCTCCGAGACCTTCGCCATGAAAACAGGGAAAAAGGTCGGGGAGCACGCGTTTGAGCATCGCCAGGCGAGGATCGATCTAGAAGACATTTCGACCGGGCGTGAGTGGGCGCTGCTTGTGAGGGTGGCCTCTGACGGAGTTGCTTTCGCCTACGGGCTTCCCTCGGACTTGGCCATGATGCAGCTCGGTGCAGAAGAGACTGCTTTCCCGTCGCCAGCGGGCAGCCGCGCGTGGATGCTTGAGTACCAGACATGGTACGAAACAGAGCGGATCGCTTTCGACGTTGAAGACTTGCCATCTGGCGACTACGGGTTCCCCGCACTGCTCCGAGAAGGAGAGGCAGGTCCGTTCGTTCTCATCACTGAGTCCGCCATCGACGGGAACTCCTCCGGAGCGCACCTGCGGTACTCGGGTCCGGAAGATAGCCGGTTCACTGTGGTGACCGCCGACGATGTTACCGCCTGCTCTGCGGGTCACCAGACTCCGTGGCGGGTGTTCATCATCGGCACATTGGACGAGATCGTGAGCTCAAGCCTCGTGGACGAACTAGCGCCCGCGGCCAGCGGCGCCCCGGGGCTGTACGATTTCGTTAGGCCAGGTCGAGCAGCGTGGTCCTGGTGGTCGAGCCAGTACTCGGGCGCCGACTTCGAGGAGCAGAAGCGACTCGTTGATTTCGCCCAGTCCCAGGGTTGGGAGCACATCCTCGTGGACTGTGGGTGGGATGGCACTTGGGTACCGGATCTTGTTGCCTATAGCAGCGCTCGTGGGATTCAGGTTCACCTGTGGAGCAAGTGGGCGGACCTCGATTCCAGCAACATAGCCGCGACGCTCGGACTGTGGCGATCGTGGGGCGTCGCGGGAATTAAAGTCGACTTCATGGAGTCCGAGGCGCAGGCACGATATGTCTGGTATGACATGGTGCTAGAAGCAACGAGGCAGTTCGGCCTCATGGTCAACTTTCACGGGTCCGTCATCCCCAGAGGGTGGGCAAGAACGCACCCGCAGGTGGTGAGCTTCGAGGCTGTCCGCGGCGCGGAGTACTACACCTTCTACGAACATCCCCTCACCGCAGCACACAACGTAATTCAGCCATTCACTCGCAATGTGGTCGGCTCCATGGACTACACGCCCGTGACCTTCAGCGCACCCCGTCGTGTCACGAGCGCAGGTCACGAGCTCGGCCTGAGCGTGGCCTACGAGTCCGGGATCACCCACTTTGCGGACAACGCCGCAGAGTACGAATCCCGCCCGCTCGTGACCGAGTTCCTCGCAGAATTAGCTCCCTTCTGGGAGGAGACCCGACTCCTTTCCGGCACCCCGGATACCGAAGCGGTGATCGCCCGCCGTCACGAGGACCGCTGGTTCCTCGGATGCATCGCGACCGGCTCCGAACGGAGCGTCACCATCGACGTTGCCGACTTGCTTTCCACCGGCTTCAACGCCTGGTTCATTCACGATTCACTCTGTGACGGAGAGGAACTGATTGGCACCTCATACTTCGATCACCGCGACACCGTCATAACGCTGCCTATCGCCGCCAACGGCGGCTTCGCCGGCATCATCGCCCCCCACGGATCCGACGTGAGCCGTCGGAAGAAACGCCCCATCGCAGTCGGCCCCACAATTTCGCCCGCAACTGCTCGTGCACCCGTCGGAGAGCCCGTCTTTCTCGTCACTCAACCAGACGCCTTGGTTGGTACGCCTCCCGGGTGGCACGCCTCCCGCGTCGACGAACACGCGGGGACGTGGTCCATCACCGCACAACACGATGCGGAACCTGGTTCGACGTGTGTGGTCTCCGCGACCGTCGCAACTGACCGGTTGCCGGTTGTCGCTCATGCACGACTCTTCGTCCCGCACCGCGGTACCTCGATTCCACTATCGACGCTCCCCATGATCTCCGCGACGAATGGCCTCGGCCCGGTTGAACGGGATCAGTCAAATGGCGGCGGAGACCCGCGCGATGGCCACATCCTCACCATCGACGGCGAACAATTTCTTCACGGTTTCGGCGTTTCCGGCCATTCTGCCCTCGTCTTTTTCCTAGGCGGAGACGTGACGTCGATCTCCGGATTCGTTGGCATAGACGAGGAGACGAGCAATACATCGGCCGTCGCTGCGATACTGCTCGACGGAGTCCAGCAGCTCTCCATGCCCATTTCGTCGACCGACGCAGCAGTTCCCTTCACTCTCGACGTGCGAGACGCGCAAACCCTCGAATTGCGGACGGTCCCGTCCCCGCCCTTCTGCCCCAGCTCGGTTCACATTGATTGGGCTCACGTGTACCTCCACGCCGAGCAGGCTCCGAACTCTCAAGGCAACGCTGAGCCGAAAAATCACTAATCCAAGCGATGAAATGATGGAAAACTGCTGCGCGAGCGGCCACACTGCTGTTGATGATCGCCGGTCGCGCGGGGTGGGACACCGACGGTGTATTTGCAACGTCGATGCAATCGATATCGGTCTTCATCGCGATGCATCCAGGCACCGTCTCTGCAAAGCCTGAAGCGTAAAATGAAGGTTGGAACCCGTGAACGAGTTACCCGTACTCTCTCCAGCGGCCGTCTCAGTATTTACCCGAATACTGACCCACGGCCCGATAGCGCGCGTCAGCCTAGCGCAAGCGACGGGGCTATCCCAAGCGGCCGTGACCAAGGCCGTCGCGCCCCTCATAAATACCGGGTACGTGGAAGAGCAGCCGGTGAGCCAGCTCAACCTTCGCGCAGGGCGCCCGGTGAGTCCCCTCGCCGTGGCTCGCGAACGCACGCACACCATCGGCATCAAGATGACCTTCAACCGGGTATTCGGTGTGCTCGTCAACCTCGGCGGCGAGATCCTCGCACGTACGGAGCTCGACCTTGTGACCTCGGATGAGGATGCCGCCGTGGCCATCATTTCTCAGGTGGTGGAGAGCCTAAAGGATCAGCGTCCAGGCGCAGCTATCGCCGGGGTAGGGGTGGCTGTATCGGGCGACATCGACTCCCGGCGTGGAGTGGTGCGCGACTCACCCCTCATGGGGTGGCGAAACGTGGCACTGCGAGAGAGATTGATGGCCTGTCTTGACGTCTCCGTGATTGTCGAGAACGACGTTCGGGCTCTCACGATCGCCGAGCAGGTCTTTGGCATCGGATGCGACGCGCAGTCGTTCGCCGTCGTCACGATCGGCACCGGAATCGGGTGCGGACTGTTCGTCAACGGCCAGGTAATCGAGGGTGCCCAGGGCGTGTCGGGGGAGATCGGACACTTGCCGCTTGCGCCCGGAAACCTCGTCTGTACGTGCGGGAGGCGTGGATGCGTAGAGACTGTCGCGTCGTCGGCCGCGATCCTGGCCCGAATTCGTAGCGGCACCGGTCGCCCAAACCTGACCCTCGACGAAGCTGTCGATCTCGCTCACAACGGATCGGTCATCGCGCGTGATGCGTTCTTTGAGGCTGGCGGAGTTATTGGAGCTGCCCTCGCCGCACTGGTCAACCTTGTGGGTCCTCAGTTGGTGATCATCGCGGGAGACGGCGTGAGCGGGTACGACCTTTACGAAGAACGCATCCGCGAAGTTTTCACCGAGCATGCTTTCGGGGCGGCAGTGGAGTGTGAGATCGTCGTTCGATCCCACGCCTTCGATGACTGGGCACGAGGGGCCGCGGTTACGGTGATTAGAGCAATAACTCGCGGTAACCTGAACTAATCCGCGTGGGCGCCCCGCAGGTGCGCCCACCGTTCTTCGCTGAACTCGCCGATCGCATCCAAGAACGCGCGCATCGACGCGGCCGCACCCTGCGTATCGACCAGACCGGAGGCACCCGCGAACGCGAGCTTCTCGTGCGCGAGGTTTACCGTTCGCCCCTGGTCGACGGCGTCATATTCAGCCCGCACTCCCTGAGCATCGACGACCTCCTTGAACACGACGTCGAAGCACCCATCGTTCTCCTCGGCGAAAAAATCGAAACCAGCACGTTCGTACACGTCGGGATCGATATGGTAGCGTCGCGCGGGACGCCGGCCGCATCGACGCCGTCTTCTGCTTCAGGAAATTGACAAGGCTCAAAACGATCGTTTGTGGGCTTTAGAACTCACACTCAGGTTGTAGAACGCTTCGATCCATTCGAAGATGGTGTTCGCGAGCTCGGCTCTCGTCGCCACTCAGCCTGAGGATCCTTTCAGCGCCACCCTATTGATGACAGCTCACCTAGGCTGTCGGCAACGCCTAACGGAGCACTCCTGGCCTTCCGGTCATCGCGGCCACCGGTAGACATCACCGGCCGTCGCGGCCGATCTGGCGATAGGGCGTCGACGCGGGAACTCGAGTACGCGACGACTTGCCCTTGCGGCCACCCTGCACGGCCTCGCGGGGGTGGCGTGCTTGGTCGACGTCGGCCTGCTTCCATGCGGTCGCCGCGGCGACCTGCCCGGGGCCGGCCTTGATGCCTTCGACGTGCAGCTCGCGCCGCTCAGCCGAGTCCCACGACAGTTCCGCGTCGTGCTCGACAGCATCTTCGAAACTGGCGGCGAGGTCGCGGAGATCCTGCGCTTCCTCAGTCTCGCCAAGATCCGCGGACACTTCGAGCACTTCGGCGCCGACCACGAGGCCGGCGGCGAGGTCTTGGGTCTCGCGAGCTTGCGCCTGGCGCTCGTCGCGCTGGGCCCGCTCGGTGTCGCGGTCCACGAGCGTCGCGCGCACCACGGCGGGATCGGCGCCCGTCTCCAACACATCGACGTCGTACCGGTCGCGTAGCTCTTGGCGGATGCGGCTCTCGGCGTCTCGAGCGGCCTGGTCTTCGTCGCTGAACGTGACGGCCGTCTCGTAAGCGCGGGCAACGTCGCGCACCTGCGCCTGGTCCCACCACGACGCATTGTGCACGGGTGCAAGCTCGGCCCGGGCGGCAACCCTCTGCGCGTCGAGTTGTGCCTGCAGCTGACGTGCTTCCTCGAGGTCGCGTCGCGTCGCGCGCTGGGCGGCGCCCTGCCGGGCCTGGACAGCCGTGCGGGCCAGCTGCGCGGCAGTCATGAGCTGTTGGCGAATATTCCCTTCGGCTTCTTCGAGCACTCCATCGGACTGTAGCTCTGCCATGGCTCTCCCCTATCGCTGTATCTGTCTAACGCTGTGCGCCGCGCTCGGGCGGCGTAGTCGGTACCTGCGGCCGCGGCGTGAGCGTCGTCGGGAGCGGGTTGCCTGCCGGTCGTGCCGGTGCCTGCCCTCCGGTGGCCTGGCGCAGCGTCCAGGTCTCTGGGCTCTCGGCCGCGACACTGCCTGAAGCAACAACTGCGAGTTCGGGCATCCGGGCTCTCACGGCGTCCAGTCGCGCGCCGAGCGCGTTGCGGATTTCCGCTGCACGTCGTGACTCGTCGACGGCTTGGTGCATCGAGTAGATCGCCTGCGCCGTTCGCATCAGCTGACGGAACAGCATCGCCTCAGCCTGGGTGCCCTGGCCATGCGTGGTCGCCATGGCCAGGAGGTTCGCCGCACCCGCGATCGAGCGCGGGCCGGCCGTGTTCTTGCGTCCCACGTCGCGGGCTCGGATCTGAGCCGTGCGGGCGAGCGTCCGCGAGCGGCCCCGGGGTCGCCTCGACACGCTGCGACCATGCGGCGAATGCGCCGCTGGTTTCGCGAGCGACCCACGCCCACGTGGCGCGGTCGGTCGGGTCAACGGCACTGAGCTGGTCGCGCAGCTGCGTCACCTGGTCGGTGTACTCACGCCACAAGTCGGGGCCGGGCTCGCGCTACTCCCGGCCGGGGGCGACGGGCGTGTACCGCATCGGGTTTCGCCAGGTGGCTCGCCACTCGTCGACGCCGGCCTGCGCCGACTGTGGAGTGTCCGGCCAGCCGTCCCGAAACCTCGGCAGGGTCAGGTCACGGGCCAGTCGCCCTCCCCCGTGCCAGACGATCGTCTCGTCTCGGTTGCCGGGGCGCACGGCGACGGAGTAGCCGGCCACAACATCGTCGCGGTCGGCGACGAAGCGTGGCCGCACGAGCACGCCGGCCTGGTGCAGGCGGCGCACGAACTCGCCCTCGTCGAGTGATGCTACAGCGGCGGCTCGCACGCTCCGCTCGAGGCGTACGGATGCCACGCTCTCGTCGCCGCGGCGCTTCGCCGATTCGCGCTCCCCCGGTCGCTCACCACGCATGGCCATGTCCGACCCGCGCGACTCGAGCAGCTGTAGCCCGTGCTCCTGGGCACGGGTCATCTACGAATCACTCGCGCGGTCCTTCGCGGAGGCCTGAGGCAACTCACAGCGCCCTCAGCCCCAGCCGTAGCCGTGACGCTCAGGCGATAAGCCGCATCCAGAGGAGAAGCCGACGGTCAGGCCAGAATCGCCGGGATGGCGCGTGCACGGCCCATGAACCGCAGCACGTCCTCGTCCACGATGATGTCACCCGGTCGGAGCGGCCGCGTCAGGTACAGGCCGTCGAGCGCGCTGATCCGGCTGAGGGCAACGTACGTCTGCCCCGGCGCGAAGGCCCGCTCGCCGAGATCGATGATCGCCCGGTCGTAGGTCTTACCCTGCGACTTGTGGATGGTGATGGCCCACGCGAGCCGCAGCGGGAAT
>Ga0123339_10001286_pt1 | contig 17583 bp, 14 predicted proteins | sample lystaG_FD_89956 | JGI IMG/M metagenome (GOLD analysis project Ga0123339, IMG submission 89956) | Glacier valley bacterial and archeal communities from Borup Fiord, Nunavut, Canada, to study Microbial Dark Matter (Phase II) -... | ecosystem: Environmental > Aquatic > Freshwater > Ice > Glacier ... | reverse complement strand
GTCTCAGACTCTCATTTAGGGCAATACCCCTCTCTGTATGGGATTCATAACCTTAAGTCAGCCTATTAAGTTGCGAACACCCTGACATGGAAAAGAAAATCGGCATATCTATAATATAGAGCCTATTTGGTATCTTGGATGAGGAGCTAGAATTAGAAATAAATGGGATATTCGAGTAGCTTAACCGACGCAGAATGGGAAATCATCAAGCCCCTGTTGCCTCAAAAGAGGCAAACCAGACCGCCGATTTGGACAAAGCGACAAATCTTAGATGGAATCTTCTATCAACTCAAGAATGGCTGTAACTGGGGAGACCTCCCCAAAGACCTCCCGCCCTACTCCACCGTATTTTGGCACTACAAGCAGTGGCGAGCCGAGGGAGTTCTGGAACAAATTAGAGAGGCTTTACACGCTCAGGTACGGGAACAAGTTAAAAAAAACCAAAATGGACAACGCTGCTGCTGATTGACTCGCAAGCCGTGAAAAACACTTGTAATGCCAGCGTGGAATCGAAAGGGTTTTGCTTCTATAAAGCGACGAATGGGATTAAGCGCCATCTGGCGGTAGATACACTAGGATTCCCGTTCTTCGTCCATTGCACGCAAGCGAACGTGTCCGATGACCAGGGATTGATTGAGATGCTGGAGCAGAACATGGATTACTTCAAAGACCGACCAAGTGACCTGCCGAAATTGACGATTCTGATGGACAACGGGTATCATCCCACCGTGCTTATAGCAGCACTAGAGCAGCTTTATCCCCAAATTATGACTAAAGTTCAGTTTGAAATCGCTCCCAAGCCGACCAAAGCTGAGAAGCAGGCGCAAGGAAAGGCAGGATTTGTCGTCATTCCGACGCGCTGGGTCATTGAGCGCACAGCCCTGGAGGAGGGTTTCCCTCCGTAGGGGACTGTGTAAGAGAGCGCTCGAATGCGTGGGTAGAACGGTGTAAGAGTTTGGTGAAGAATTTTGAGCGGACACTAGACAATGCGACTGCCAAAGTCAATCTGTGTTTCATTCGTCTGATGCTTAAACGTTTAGCGAAGGAACAGTTGGTCATAGCAACCAAATAGATCCCAAATGGGTTCTATCAATGACAAAGAGTTCACTTTATACAAACTTTGCCTAGAAATAAAACAAAATCTCTTTAAGTCAGATAAGAGAGAATGTGTTCCCTCTAACCCGATTAAATGTCAAAAGATCTAAATCACCTGATACAGAATTTCGCCTAGCCCTGCTTTTATCTAAATCATCTAAGTAGTTTTATTAAGGTACACTCCAATTATCTAAAAATTCTATCAAGACTACACTTGCTAAACTTTGACAAGATAAAAGAAACCCTATTTCCTTCCCATTTTTTTCGCCATTGTTGTCTTATCGAAAAAGGAAGGAACAGGACAAATGAAATAAAAAGATAGCCTGTTATATCACTCAATCTTATGATCTGACGATACATTAAATTCCAGACAGCCATTAAAACTAGTATTTGGAAGCCATAAAAAACAAATCGGAATAAATACAACTGTAGATCATAAAATCTTAGATAAGTGATGATAGCAGGAAGATGCCCATCGGGCGCAGAAATGTCGTAAGTTGTATGTTTAATCTGGATGTATTTACTATTAACTCGCCATCCTACTCGATTACAAAACTCTTTCCAAATCTCATCGCCAGGATATTTGGCATCGAGATTCGCACCACATTTCGTATAAATTTCTTTTTGTTTACTGAAGCCAAATTTGCCGCCACTGTTTTCTGACCAAAGACGATTCATTATCTCTAAGTCTTGACAAGGAAAGTCAAGAATATCTTCAAAGTCAACATCAGACCAACTATGTTTACCTATTGCTTGTAGCATTCGTTCTGCTGTCTCTTGATCGGCTTCTTTCCACTTACGTGCTCTCAGTAAGTCTTGCAGTTCTTGATAATTAACACCCCAGCTTGATACAAGACTATTCTTTAAAACTACAAGCTCAGGTTTTGAGCTAATACCATGCTCTTTCAATAAATTACACCATTGTTGATCGGTATAAATTGTCCACAACGGAGATGCCTCTAAGGATGCAGATCGTTTTGGATTTTGATGCCGACTCTGAACTGCTATTACTAATCCATCACACGCAATTGCAGCTCCCGATACCCCTTCCCATTCAGAATTTGCTGTCGTGGCTTCGGACGGTAGTCGTTGGGCTTCTAAGACCAGTAAGCCATCAGGTGAACGGTCTGCCAGGTAGATGATACCTTCAACCTGCCGTCCTCCTCCTGCTGTTTTCCCTTCGTCCCGTTGCGTTCTGCCCCAGCGCGGCCATCCATACATCTGAAACTCAAGCTTTTCCCCTACTTGTGCTTCCGGCAAACGACCCAGGACAACAGATTGGCAAGCAGGAACACTTGAAGGCAGGACGATCAGAGCAATATCCCATCCCTGAGCCTTCCAAACAACTTTCGCATCCACTTCTCCAAAACTCTGCTTTGCTCGGACACGACAGGCAGAGCCGACTTCAGCCAGGAGATGATCAGCCGTCAGCACCAATCTGCCACCAATTCGGTAGCCAGAACCGTACTTGGGGAATATAATCTCTAACGCTCGTCCAGGTTCAAACTGTCTGCTCATAACCGATCTTGCTTACGTTTATTCTAGAACTTTCTATTCTGGAACCTCGTCACTGCCTGTTAATACAGGCTTACCGTCCCGCCGGACAGGTTTAAGGGGGATGCTCACTTTATGACTGGCCTTGTCTTTCTCCCCGCCGCCACCACCCAATTCAACCACCCAGAATTTAATTCCACCTTTTGCTTCTAGACTGCGTTCCACTTCAACATGCAGCTCTACCGTCACTTCTCCGACTTCAAATCGCAATCCTTCCCCTTGGGAAGCATAGATTGACGCAACCAATTCTCGCCGCAATGCCCCAATCGTCTCTTCTAACCCAAGTCGCCTTATACCGTCAGCCATATGCACCACCTTTTTCTCTTAATCTATTTTATGCGACCTTTGGCGGCTTCCACGTTATGGTGGAATGTGGGGGCGGCCGCTTTACAGAAACGATCTGAGTTGGGGTAGGCTAACGATTATATAGAACCCATTTGACATCTTTTGCCGTGGTGCTTAGCTTTGAAGGAAGTCGTCATCCAGTAGCGTTATGGCAAAGCCTATTCAGTAGAGCGATTTTCTACTAGCTAAGGGCAAATTGGTCTAGCTGTAAGGCTTGTAGCTTCTGCTTGAGATCTCAAATGGGTTCTATAGACAGAAAGCTTCCATCTGTTATCCCACAATGAGTGTAGGGTAAGATGATTCAGCATAACACCCTACACTCAGTACTTAGGTAGAACTTTCTCAATATATTACTCTGCTGAAGTGAATGGCCAGGATCTTTCCACATACTTTGTCGTTTAACACGCTTTTTGTCCTGATTAACACATTAAGTGTCACCCTTGAAAATCACTGAAAGCTTTATCCAGTAGTCTTTTTAAGACTACCTTCTCAAATTTTAGAATTAACACATTAGATGTCCGAAGTGTGCAAAGCACTCGATCAATGCCTGGATTGGACGTTTAATGTGTTAACTTTCGATCAAAAAGCAGCGATGTTTCTGGTTCTGTAGCACTGGGGAAAACGCTAGAGCTTTGCCCTGCTTACGTTGCAGGTTTCTCCCCGTAAAGTAGCGGACATTTAATTTGTTAACGAGGACAAAGAGCGTGTTACGCGACATCTGGACTAGAAGCGTTGCAGGTGCTCGATCTCTTTATCCCAGATGTAATTGTCAGCGATATCGGGATGGCAGAAATGGATGGCTATCTGCTGATGCAACAAATCCGTTCGCGCCCATCCACTCAGGGCGGAACCGTTCCTGCGATCGCCCTTACTGCCTATGCCGCAGAACTTGATCAACAAAAAGCCCTGCAAGCCGGGTTTCAGCGGCACCTCACAAAACCGCTGGAGCCAGAACAATTCGTCAGCAACATCGTCCACCTGCTCAACCCCAACCGAGTCTAGAGACTATACTTTATCGCCAAGACAGTGATTCAGCGGCTGAACTCTGCATAGAGTCAATTAAAACTTCCACGGACATTCACCGTGTTAACGCTATTTGTCCTCTGAAATTTCAATGCTCTGCTAGGAGCCTATTTCAGCGGTAGGAGACTCCCAAAATTAATCACCCATCGACCCTGATCCTGAAACTTCTTGCCAAAATGTCCTTTGTTTAGAGGTTATATCGAATGAGCAGTTCAGTCACTAGACGACAGATACCGCAAGATCGGGGTCAATTATCGCAAGACGCGACACTAGGTAATTCGCTTACTGGCGCGAATTGTATGCCACAAGCGGTCAATTAGTGTGTGACGTTTCATCTCAATTCCGTTCGTCAAACGTTACTGAAAGCAAGAGTTTGCTCTCCGTTAGATTTACATTCCAACTCAGAAGCGGTCAAATTGCGCCAGATTTTGAAACCAAAATCTGCGGTCAAATTGCGCCGAACGACAAAAACTATCCATACCATAATACTCAAAGCATTGCTACGCCTATATTTCAAGCTCTCACGATCGCGGTCATGTATTGCCGGATCAAGGTCAAATTGCGCCGAACGCGACACGAGATTATATTTGTGACATCTGCGATCGTCTAGCCAATTCGTAACACACGAAGCAAGTTTGAAAGGCTGAAATGGGTCATTAAGTTCGATTGAGAAGTATCTTGAGATGCTCGCTCTGTCTTTGTTTTAGCGAGTCTAATCTACAACTGTCGTAATAGAGGAAGGAGTGTTTTCAGATTGACGCTCACGCTCTTCCCGCTCCTTTTCCTTTCTCTCAGCCTCATGATCTACCAACTCGCCATATTCACCCAGATATTTGTCGCTTTGTTCTGCAAATTCGTTAAACAGCTTCACAATTGAATTGTTCGCGGTTGGCATTCCTTGTATAGCCAATATTCGATTATTTAAGTCAATTAGAGGAAGAATAATGTCAGTTGTTGGTTTTGCGATTGCGAAGCTTAGAATGCACGGAAGCAGTAAAAGTTTAGAAAGTGCCATTCGGCTGTTCTTCTTTATTTCTGCTTCTTTCAGAATTTCTTGAAGTTTAGTTTTTGCTTGATCAATAATTGGAGAAATTTTATCTAAAAAAGCTTGATCAATTGTGGTAGGAAAATTATGTTCAAGATTAAGTGCTTTTGAGGCAGAAGAAGATGAAGAAAGTGCAGAAGATGCGATCGCTGCTTGTAGAACATCGCTGCTTAGATTGCTGAGTGCTGACTGAAGTTTATTTACAATTAGAATTTGCTGATTTAGGAAAGCAATGCGATGAGCGCATTCTGCTTCAGTCATCTGATAACTTGCGGCTAGATCGCTAAACGTCTCCTCGAAAATATAAAAATTCTCATCTCTCCACACTACCTTGAGGTTTTCCCATTGATTGAGAACGCCTGTCCAGTCGTGCTGAATTATCTCTTGTAACTGTTGAAGCTCAAATAGAAAAGCTTCAGCATCTTCAACATTGAATGAGGTGTTTGTTGACATATCTAGGATGGAGTTTATATGCTCCTTTAATCTAGAAATTAAATGGAATTCAGTTCTCCCAAACGGCTATTACTAGGAACCGCTTGAATCTGCTTATCAACTTTGAAGATATAACCTTCGCAATCATCCTCAACCACACAATAGGTTTCTTTTAGGGCATCAAATAGGGGTTCAAATCGAGCAAATTGTTCATCATGCCAGACCGATTTTAGATTCTCCCACTGATTGAGAACTTGCGACCATTCATCCGTCAGTGTTTCTTTGAACTGTAGCAGGGATTGATGTAGCTTTTGTGCGTCTTGAAGATCAAAACTAGATTGCTGTCCGACCATGTTTCTTGCCCTCCTTTGTTGAAATTAGCGTCGTTCAAATTCTTCAAGAATTTCATGAAGTTTCTCTAACCATCGCACCGCCTGGTCGCCGTTTTCCAGTGCATCTGAGATCGCTTGTCGGGTTTGCTCAAATCCTTGAGTAAAGTCTTGCTTGGCATCGCCTTTCCAAGACGCATCGCAAACCGTCCAGTCGGCTTCTACTGCCTTAAATCGATCGGTTGTTTTTGATTGAAACTGTCTTAGCGCATCGACGAAGCTTTTGAGGGCATCGATATCAACGTCAATCTCTCTTGCCATAAAATCTCCTGTTGGTTAGCGACGGTGCTTTAAGCGTTCACCATACTCCCAGATTTCGGAATCAGAAGGCACAGCGTATGGCTTAAATTTTTCAAGTCCCGATGCCGATGCTGCGTCTGAGAAGTACGCCCGCATTGCAGGGAGATTCTGAGCAAAGGTTTCTCCTAAAAGCTGCCGGGAATCATCAGCAGGCATCTGTAAGGCAACTCTGAGATCAAAGTGAGTCAAACTCGCCCGGCTGTCTCCACTCAGTTGCAGGAACGTTTTTGTACTATCGAGCCAAAGCAACAAATGGATGCCTAACTCAGAACCGTATTCTGCGATCTCTAGCAGCTTGTGTGCATCAGGCGACATCTCCATCCGGCTTTTACCCATCACCGGGCGTAACATCTGAGCGCGGTTGAGTCCACCGATCGCGACGACCAGAAAGATCGATGCGCCAATCTGCAATTCATCCGGGTTCGCAGTCCGATATTGTCGCCGTCGCTCCAGTTCGGCATGAGCAGTGTTGAGAATGGTTTCGGCACGCGCAATATTATTCTGAGGGTCAGGAAAGCGTTTTCCAAGTCTCACTGGAAACAGCGGTTGAACTGCGTCTCGAAAGGCGATCGTCATGCCTGCCCAGTTTGCTTCACCTTCGTCATCCGCATAAGAGAAATCCATGATGTGAAACTCCGCTTGCTGCGTGGAATAGGAATGAACGAGGCTCAGTAAGCATCCTTCAAGAATTCCGAAAATTGCTTCTTCAACGCTGCCGATCATCAGGAGATTACTGCGGGGTCGCCGTCGAAAGATGGCGCGAGTGTGGTTGCCAATTCTCATCGCCTCGCCGAGCCAAGCAATCCCAGGATACTCTTGAGTCATCCAGTCGGATTCTTGAGCGAGTCGCTTCAACTCCGAGGCAGTTGCCCACTGATTCATTGCAACAAGCTGGGCTAGATGGGCATTGTGTCTTAGTTTTGTTGGGCGATTGCCATTAAATAAAACTAATGGTTGCTGTCTTTGATAGCCTTTTTGCTCAACGGTTGATTGAATCTGATAAAGCGCTTGCTTGCGTTGTGAAAGGGAGACATCCGCAACTTGTCCGATGGTGTTACTGCCCTTCTTGCCAAGTTTAGGGTTATAAATCAGTCTGCCCGCACGATCGAGCAAATCAACGGAATCGGTGTTGCCTTCTGCAAGAACGGAAGTTGCAGTGTTTTGATCCATCTGCATCGCCATCCGTAGATCGATGAATGAGTAGATAAAACTGTTCATGTTTCTAACGCTGGGAGACTGAGATGCAATCAGAAGGTGAATACCAAAAGCGCGTCCACGGCGAGTAATGTCTTCAAATAGCAGGTTTAATTGCTGTGTGATCGCATCATTTTCCTGAAACATATACTGGAATTCGTCGATCACAACTAGAATGCGAGGCAGTTTTGTCCCAGTCTTTGTGCGGTAATCATGCAATTCACTCACACCTGCTGACTTGAACAAAACACCTCGGACTTCAATTTCTTTCTGGATATTCTGTAGAACGCTGAGACCGAACTCGCGATCGCTCTCGATTGAAATCACTCTGGCGTGAGGCAGTGCCTTGAAATCGCTTAAATCATCCGGCGGGCTGGATTGCTCAGAACGATCTGGATCAACATAAACCTGAAATTCCACGCCTTCTTTGAAGTCGAGCAGGTACATTTGTAGCTCATCGGGCGAGTACTCCATCGCAAGGCTAATAATGATGGCGTGGAGGGTGTAGCTTTTCCCAGCCCCTGGTTTTCCAGCCAGCAGTCCACCACTAACAACCAAACTTTCTTCGTTTTCACCCATCCAAAACTCGATTCTTTCTCTGGCTCCAGTTATCCCAATCGGAGCGGAAATAATTTGGCGGCTGTCTTTGCTCCAGAACTCTTCAGGGTAGAAATCGGAGAAGGAAACAGTCTCTGTTTTGACTTGTTTTGCTGCTTCGGTAATCAGCGCGGTCAGTTGATTGAACTGGTATGAATTGGGAGGCTGATCAAGAGTGAGTTTACACGACAATGGGTAGCGTCGATTTGAAGATTGCGGCTCAATTCCCTTTGGAAGCTGCATCTCGAACAACTGTGAGCCTGTGGGAAGCTGCATCTCGAACAACTGCGAGCCTTCGTGGTATTGCTTTGTGGGGCGTAAGACAGTGCAGTATTCATCAAAAATACTGTAATCAAAATTGCGAGGCTTCTCCAGGGTTGAATTGATATGCAGAACTGCATAAACTCCAGCCCTGGAGCCATTTGAAAGCAAGCTTCTGAGATCCTCTAAGGCTTGATTACTAAAGTTTTTAGGAAAATCTGCCACAAATAAATAACGGTAAGCTTCTTCGATCGAGGACTTCACCGAGTTGTATTCTTCGAGGGTGTCGTAGTCGCGACTGAGATAATTCTGAATGACTTGTTGAGTATGAACCGTCAGTTTTCGGAGTTGCTCTTGGACATCATCACTGCGCGTGTAAGTTTGTTGTCCAACGATGCTATTGGGCAAGCTTTTGAAGGGGAAGACATCGCCCATACTGACTGGATCGATGAAAATACCTTGCAGCTTCCGAACTGGAAAGGTACAAATGGCTCGTAGCGCGATCGATTCTAAAGCTCTGACTGCTGCCTGTCGTGAATCAGCACTGTCACTAAAGATAACGATGTGACCGGGTAAGCGATCGTTGATTCCGGTTTTTAGCGATCGAATCGGGAGAAGAGCGGGAGCCTTGCTGTTTTGAGCTTGGCGGAGAACAAATTCTCCAACTCTAATTACGCTTGGTGCTAGACCCTCGATCAAAGGTAAATAAGGGGGTTCGTTAAACGATGTGGCTGTCCAATAATCAGCTTTCCAACGCAATGATAAGGGACGATAAGTATCGGTGCTTGAACTTGATGGAGTGCTATTCAGGCGATCCAGCAACGATGATAGCGCTTGTCGCTGTTCCCGACAAACTTGCTCTAAGCGTTTAGGAGCCTCTTGCGCTTGACGACGTGCCAATCCTGTAGATTCTGCAACACGCTCGAGCGCAGATAGCGTTGATCGTTCTGCCTCATCTAAATCTTTTTGAAGGTCACCAAGCTGTTTTCGCAATGCTTCTTCAGATTCAGCGATCTCTGCTTCTAATTGCTTTCCTTCTTTGAGCGACCTCAATCGTCGAGTATTCTCGCGTTCAAGCTGCTCTTGCTTTAATTCCAGTTTATGAACCTTTCTAAGAAGCGCAAATAAGTTTGCCATAATTACTCTGGTTGAGAAGTGGCTAGTTAATGATAGAGCGAATGAAAAATATAACTACTGCTGTGAATGCAATAACCCAAGCGTTTTGAGAAAGCAAAGCTGCACACAGAGAAACTCCGAAGACCCATACAACCTCCCATACTGCTTGCTTGTTTAGTTGATCAATCTCTTTTGCAATTTGCGATCGCTCGGATGAGAGATCCTCATGTGATTCGTCAGCTTGAAGCTCTTCTAGTTGTTTCTCATGCTTGACTCTAATTGCTTCTAGCTGTAGCCGATGTTTTGCTTCCACCTGAACAAGCTGATTCTTAAGTTTCTTTGCTTTTTCGTACTGCTGTTTTCCTTCATTCAATGTGTCTAAAGTTACGTTTTGCGAAAGTAAACTAGCTGATCCTTTTATGTCCTTTGGAACTTCTAGCGAAACATAATTAGAAGCTTCTCTAAATCTCGCTTCATACCACTGCAATTCTTGTTGAGCGTTCAGCAACTCTTGATGTTGTTTATCAGTCATCAGTAGCGCCTTATAGTATTCCTTTAGAGCATCTCCATCGCCTGTTGAGGTAACAGCATTCTGTACTTCCTCTAATTGTTGCTCTACTTCTATTCGCGCTTGTAATGATTGAAGACCTTCATGTCCATTTTCGAGAGATAGGCGATACCACTTGTTTGATTCGTTTGATTCTTCCTCATTATGCTCAACGCCTGTACCCCCTGAGTGCAGCATTGCTAGGGCGAATTGAGCATGAGCGTTTCCTTGTTCCGCAGCAAGACGGAACCATTTAGCCCCCTCAACACCATCTTGTTCAACTCCTTCACCAGATACATATGCTTGTCCCAGCTGAAGTTGAGCTACAGCATGTCCTTGTTCCGCAGCAGGACGAAACCATCTAGCTGCTTCAACATGATTTTGCTCAATTCCTTCACCCAGAGCATACACTCGTCCTAGCCTGAATTGCGCTTCAGCATATCCTTGATTGGCAGCAGAACGGAACCATCTAATTGCCACACTATGATTTTGTTCGACTCCCTCACCTAACGCATACGCTAGCCCTAAATTACACTGCGCCTCAACATGTCCTTGTTCCGCAGCAAGACGAAGCCATTTCACTGCTTCTACATAATCTTGCTCAACTCCCTCGCCGAACCTATACGCTAGTCCTAGCATATGTTGGGCATCAACATTTCCTTGGTTCGCAGCAAGATGAAACCACTTAGCTGCTTCTGCATGATCTTCCTTAATTCCATTACCCATCGCATATGCTAGTCCCATCCCCAACTGAGCCATAGCATACCCTTGCTTTGCAGCAAGGTGAAACCACTTAGCTGCTTCTGTGTGATCTTGCTTAACTCCTGCACCATTCGCATACGCCAGTCCCAATCTATATTGGGCATCAGACTCCCCTTGCTGCGAAGCAAGATGAAGCCACTTAGCTGCTTCGGCAGAGTCTTGCTCAATTCCTGCACCGTAACTATACGCTACTCCTAACATATGTTGAGCGTCAGCCTTCCCTTGTTTCGCAGCAAGATGAAACCACTTAGCTGCTTCTGTATGATTTAGCTCAACTCCATCACCGTTTGCATATGCTAGTCCCAACTTATATTGAGCCTCAGCCTCCCCTTGCTGCGAAGCAAGATAAAACCATTTCACTGCCTCAGCAAGATCTTGCTTAACTCCTATACCGCCCCTATACGCTAGTCCTAGCCTACATTGAGCGTTAGCATTTCCTTGTTCCGCAGCAAGCCGGAACCATTTCACTGCCTCAGCAAAATCTTGCTTAACTCCCTTACCGTTCGCATGCGCTAGTCCCAGCTCGAACTGAGCCACAGCAAATCCTTGCTTTGCAGCAAGACAAAACCACTTAGCTGCCTCAAAATCATCTTGCTCAACTCCGTTGCCAGAATTATAAGCCAGACCTAGAACGTGTTGAGCATGAATGTGTCCTTGTTCCGCAGCAAGCCGGAACCATCTCACTGCCTCAGCAGGATCTTGCTCAACTCCCTCACCGATCGTATACGCTCGTCCTAAAGCGAATTGGGCATCAGGATCTCCTTGTTCCGCAGTAAGCCGATGCCATTTCGCTGTCTCAACATTATCTACCATTTTGTTTAACTTCCTCGCTCAACTTATGTGCTCTCCCACACCAAAACTGAGCATTAGTACTTCCCTGCTCACCAGACAGACGGTATTATTTGTCGATAGTCAATTAACTGATGGCGGTGAGTCTGGAGGTAAGCACAGAGGTTGAACGCTAATTTTGTCTCTTTTGTTATTCATGCAATAACGCCCATTTGTCTTAGCGCAGAGTGAGCCTGAACATCGCCTTGTTCCGCAGCAAGACAAAGCCATTTCACTGCTTCTGCATCATCTTGCTTAACTCCCTGACCAACCAGATAAAACAGTCCTAAAGCACTTTGAGCCTCAGCATCGCCTTGTTCCGCAGCAAGACGGTGCCATTTTGCTGCTTCTACATTATCTTGCTTAACTCCTTTACCAGTCATATAAGCCAGCCCTAAATCACTTTGAGCCTCAGCATGTCCTCGCTCCGCAGCAAAACGAAACCATCTCACTTCTTCTACATAGTCTTGCTCAACTCCCTCGCCAACTCTATACATTCTTCCCAATTTAGATTGAGCCCCAGCATGTCCTCGCTCCGCAGCAAAACGAAACCATGTCGCGGCTTCTACATAATCTTGCTTAACTCCCTTACCGCACCCATACAGTAGCCCTAGACTATATTGAGCAGCCGCGTCTCCTTGCTTTGCAGCCAGAAAGAACCATGTCACGGCTTCAGCAAAATCTTGCCCAACTCCTCGACCGAATGTGTACGCCTGTCCTAACTTAAACTGAGCCTGATCAAATCCTTGCTTTGCAGCCAGAAAGAACCACTTAGCGGCTTCTACATAGTCTTGCTCAAACCCCTGACCGGACTCGTACACGATACCTAGAGTGCACTGAGCATGAACATGACCTTGTTCCGCAGCAAGTCGGCACCACTTAGCGGCTTCTACATAGTCTTGCTCAACTCCCTCACCCAATCTATACGCTCGCCCTAACATATACTGAGCCTTAGCATTTTCCTGCTTGGCAGCAGAACGGTACCACTTAACTGCCCCTACACAGTTCTTTGAAACGCCTAATCCTACGTCAAAAGCAAGCGCCACTTTGTATTGAGCTTCTGCATTACCTTGCTCTGCTAGAGGAATTAGTATTTCGAGTGCAGTTTTGTAATCTTTATACTCAAACGCTCTAATCCCAGCCTCAAGATCCTTGGGTTGCATAATGCGTGTACACCTTAATTACTGGCAATTTAGATATCAGAAAACGCACAAGTTGCCGTGCGTAAAGATGCTCTTCAACGAGTAAACAACTTGAGGGTCTGGTAACGATTTCCCAAACTGTGCTTATTCTACGGACAAACTGCCTTAATGCTATATCCTTTACAAAATCTACACGCTTTTTACCGTAGATTCACAGATGCTCAATATATGAAAAATGTCGTGGTGCATGGCGACCTGAGGTGGACTCGTAAAAACCCAAAATATCTCTTGTGCATCGATTTTAGTTGTGTTACAAGTCGCGAGTTGACACAAAAATAAATACAGCTCCAAGAATTTTGTTTGAAGAAGGTCGAGATTACGCCTTATTTCACCAAAAGTTGGGAGAGATTGATGATTGTCGCATAATATCTAACAAAATACCTAGGCTGCGTTGAGCCTGCGCCTGCCCCTGTTTTGCAGCGAGCTGAAGCCATCTCGCTGACTCAACATAATCTTGCTCAACTCCGTTGCCGTGCATATACGCTAGTCCTATACCACATTGAGCATCAACATCTCCTTGTTCCGCAGCAAGCCGGAGCCATCTCGCTGACTCAACTAGATTTTGTCCAACTCCCGTACCATCTGCATACATTACCCCCAGATTATATTGAGCCTCAACATGTCCTTGTTCCGCAGCAAGCCGGAGCCATCTCGCTGACTCAGCATCATCTTGCTTAATTCCTCTGTCCAATGCGTACGCTACCCCCAATCTGTATTGAGCCTTGACATATCCTTGCTCCGCAGCTAGCCGGAACCATCTCGCTGACTCAGCATCATCTTGCTTAACTCCTATACCCAATGCGTATGCTGCCCCTAACCTGTATTGAGCTTTAGCATGTCCTTGTTCTGCAGCAACTCGATACCATTTAACTGTCTCAACAGGATCTTCTCGCTTAACTCCCATACCGTTTGCGTATGCTATCCCTAGCTGATACTGAGCTTCAGCATGTCCTTGTTCCGCAGCTAGCCGATACCATTTAACTGCCTCAGCAAAATTTTGTTCAACGCACTTACCGCTTGCATACGCTACTCCTATATTATATTGAGCACCTACATTTCTTTGCTCCCTAGCAAGCTGGAACCATCTCGCTACCTCAATGTCATCTGGCTCACCGTCATCTGCAAGCAGTAGATCTAGATTTTCCTGAGCGCTAGGATGTCCCCTTTCCGCAGCAACTTGATACCATTTAACTGCCTCAGCGCGATCTTGTTCAACGCCCTCACCCGACGCATATGCTTTTCCTAGCTCATATTGAGCAATAAGGTGTCCTCCTTTCGCAGCAACTTGATACCATTTAACTGCCTCAGCGCGATCTTGTTCAACGCCCTCACCCGACGCATACGCTTCTCCTAGACGATATTGAGCAAAAATTTGTCCTTGTTCCGCAGCAAGTTGATACCACTTGACTGCCTCAGCAAAATTTTGTTCGACCCCCTCACCCGACGCATACGCTTCTCCTAGAAGATGTTGAAAACTGCGATGTGCAAGCAGTAGCTCTAAAATCCGTTGAGCATCAGCGTGCCCTTGTCTCGCAGCAAGCTGGAACCATTTCGCCGCTTCAATATGATCTGACTCATCAACTCCTGTACCGTTTTGATACGCTAATCCTAGATTATACTGAGCATCTGCATTTCCTTGCTCCGTAGCAAGCTTGAACCATCTTGCTACCTCAACATTATCTATCATTTTGTCCAACTCCCTTGCCAACTTGTTCTAATCGAGATGGAGCAGCATTTCCTTGCTTGACTGCGAAACGGAGCCATTCAACTGCTTTTACATAATTCTGTGCAATAGCCTCACTACAGGCAATTCTCACTTATACTGAGCGCCCGTACAGCCCTACTCCGTTAGAGGAATCAGAATCTTGATACCTGAACGAATTTCACAATCAAATTGCTATAGAGTAAATTTTGTCCTTCTCGGAAGTTCAGTTGATTTTCAAAATTATGAAAGTAGTATCTACCAAGAGCGCTTCTGTTGATAGCTTTGCTCAGCGTTCGTCAAAGAACGTTCACGCCAATTACCGTTGCTTAAAACAAAGGCAGCAATATTAAATCCTTCACGGTCTCTAATCAATAGATGGTACTCCCCATATTCCTGATAGAAATGATGATGAATCTTGTTTGGGTTACCTGAAACAGGTTCAACAATAATTCGGCTTCCATGATCAACAAGTTTGACTGTAATTTCGTCCCCTGTGGGTAGCGTCAGGCGAGCAGATGTGCTGTCCACTGTTTTTCTATATAAACTCCGAGTTTTATTTTATACAAAGCATCAAGAATGTAGATAAATATTATGCAAAGATTCAACAAAGTAGCAGTGAAGTTGTCTATTTTAAAGAGATTTTCTATTGCTCAATAGACTTGTTGGGAAATAGGGATAATAACCAGCAGTTGCCTAATGTTCTACCCATGCTGAATCTAGAACGCATTCTCCAGAGTGACCGCCTGATGCGGGCAATGACGGGACTTAACCCCAAAGCGTTTGAGGAACTGCTGCCCAGTTTTACAGAAGCTTATCAACAAAGTCAGGTCAAACCGACCGTAAAGCGCAAACGTGCCCCTGGAGGAGGACGAAAAGCGACCTTACGGACAAGTCGTGACAAGCTGTTTTATAGCAACGGACGGGAGGCTTAGGACAACGATCAATTCATAAGGTATGCAGTCGTTACTGTCTACCATCAATCTGTCCTAACTCACTTGGCAACCGCTATACATTCTGTTCTACTGCAAATGCTATCCCACCTTCGACGTGATGAGTGTGTTGTTTGGCTTTGACCGCTCCTGTGCCTGGGACTGGGTGCATGGACTGTTACCGATTTTGGAGCAGGCTTTGGGGCTCAAACAGGTTTTGCCCGAACGCAAGTTGCGGAGCATGGAGGAGTTTCTGGAACGCTTTCCCGATGTCGAAGCGGTGATTTTGGATGGGACAGAACGTCCGGTGCAGCATCCCAAGGACTCAGAAAAACAGAAGGAGCATTACTCCGGCAAAAAGAAACGGCACACCCGCAAGCACATTACGGGCAGCACGCGAGAAAAGCGGGTGATCCTCCTGACTCAGGCGAGAGGGGGCAGAATTCATGACAAGCGGCAATTGGATGAAGCGGATCTGGTAGGCAACATCCCTGATGCCGTTGCCGTTGAGGGAGATTTAGGATTTCAAGGATTACAAAATGAGTTTGACAATATTCATCTGCCCCATAAAAAACCGAGAGGCAAGGAATTGAGCGAACAACAGAAGCAAGAAAACCGAGAATTGAGTCGTCAACGGGTCAAATGTGAACATGCCCACGCAGGCATCAAGCGGTACAACGCCGTAACAAACGTGTATCGCAATCGTGTGCCTGATTTTGATGATCGCTTGATGTTAAATGCAGTGGGCTTGTGGAACTTTTATTTGGATGCTGCATAGATGGGAGGAGAATTGGGAAAACCCTGTCCCAAAGCTGGTTTTATTTCCCAACAAGCCTAGTGAAGCAAACTGGCTCAGAAACTTCATCCTCTAGGCAAACTGCTTCAAAAGTCCTGATTGACCTTGCTGAGTATGACGTTTATCCTCGAAAGACTCTAGAGTGTAATGAACTAGTTGTCGAGGCGATTGAACGTTGGCTAAAAGCTTCTGATGCTTTCGATTATCAATATTCTCCATTAGATGTGCTAGATCCGGTATTGGCTAGAACGTTTGAATCGAGCCAGACAGAAGGGTTAACAGTTACAATGCATGAGTTTTACGTGAACCAAGAAGCTACACAGACGATTCGCGACAAAGCCCTCCAAATCATTAGTCAATGCATTGCCTCTGAACATCTCAAAGTTGTTTTGCAATCGCTCACGAGCCTCAATAAAGCGTTAACAAATCCGGGTAATAGATTGAGTCAGAGAGCAGATACCCGATGTAAACAATGGATTCCTGAGCAACTCAGGATCTTGGAGTTGATTAGTCAATTAGTTAAACGAACAACTGAGCCGCTGATCCATTTAGAAGTGCTTCAGATCATGCATCAACACATTCACCATGCCTATTCTGAGACAGTAAGACAAAAGATGCAGTCGATTATTATCTCAATTCCCGTTAATGACCAGTTGAGGCTAACGGGAGCACTCATGCACAGTAACAATCTAGCATGGTTGATTGAGTCAGTTGAGCAAGTCGAATCTGTTTTTGAAAATACAATCGAGCTTTTTGAGAGCAAATTGCAACGAGAGCAAACTCTGTCAAAAGACATTTGTAAGACTGCTGTAAATCAATTTTTTGAGGCTTTTTCAAATCCTTACGAGGCGGTTAACAGCATTTATGCACAACTAGATACAGCAATAATTGCAGGTCTTCAACCAGACTTTAGTAATTTTATTGAGTTATTTGGTGATTTGGCAGAGCCAACTTACTTGGCTCAAGCTTGCGAAGCAGTTATTCAAACACCAACATACCTAGCACCCTATCTAGGTTTATTACTGTGCAAATTAAGGAAGCAGAATCTTGAAAGTGCAATCGCTCTTGCACAAACAGCCGTTAATACTGGAGACCCAAACCTCTGTACTGCTGTGACTCAAGGATTCTGGAATGGAGTGAACAATCTTTTGCCTTCAGATATTAATTTAATTCAAAGGCTTGCTCAGAATGAACATCCTGCCGTGAAGAGACAGCTATTCAATACCTTGCGATTAATTAGTGAAGCGGAGCCAGAATTAGGAATAAACATTGCTTTAGCAATGAAAATAGGTAAATCTTCTGAACTAGCTGATTCGCTGTGCAGATTTTTTGTTTCTAATAATCAATACTCCGGACATTTTTTGAGGCAGAGGCTGAAACCCGCATTCCACCGTTGGTATTTGCCTCAGTGATGATGCTGAAACCCGCATTCCACCATTGGCGATTTAAAATTGTCCGGACTG
>Ga0123339_10001282_pt1 | contig 17608 bp, 18 predicted proteins | sample lystaG_FD_89956 | JGI IMG/M metagenome (GOLD analysis project Ga0123339, IMG submission 89956) | Glacier valley bacterial and archeal communities from Borup Fiord, Nunavut, Canada, to study Microbial Dark Matter (Phase II) -... | ecosystem: Environmental > Aquatic > Freshwater > Ice > Glacier ... | reverse complement strand
GTTGCTGTCCGACGCCCGGACCCGTTTCGCCCCACCCCGCCCCACCCCACCGACCGTTTGTGCAGTTCGACCATCATGCGTGTCTGTCGTGCACAAACGCTCGGGAAGCGGTACCGAGGGCGGACGCCGGGAGGTTGGAAGATGAGCGCCAGGCCGGTGGTAGGGATCGGGGTCATCGGGTTCGGGTGGATGGGTCAGGCGCACAGCCGTGGTTTCCGCCGCGTCCCGTCGTTCTTCCAGCAGCGGCCGGCTGATCCGCGACTCGTGATCTGTTCCGACACGATCGCCGAGCGGCGCACCGAAGCGGTCGAGGGCTTCGGCTTCGAGTCGGCGACCGACGACTGGCACGACGTCGTCGACCATCCGGACGTGCAGATCGTCGTCATCACGACGCCGAACATGCTGCACCTGCAGATCGTCCAGGCTGCAGCCGCCAACGGCAAGCACATCTTCTGCGAGAAGCCCGTCGGCGGCACGCCTGCGCAGACGGTTGCCGCCGAACTCGCCGCACGCCAGGCTGGCGTGATCTCTGGCGTCGGGTACAACTATCGATGGGTGCCGCTGGTGCAACACGCCAAGGCGATCATCGACGCCGGCCGCATCGGCACGATCACCAATTACCGCGGCCGCTTCCTGTCGAACTATGGATCGGATCCGCTGGGTCTGCTGTCGTGGCGGTTCCTCGTCGACCAGGCGGGCTACGGCGTCAGTACCGACATCCTCAGCCATTCGATGGATTTGGCGATGTTCCTCAACGGCCCGATTGCCAGCGTGACAGGGCTCGGTCATACGTTCATCACCGAGCGACCACTGCCGACGGTCGGAGGGACGCATTACGACCGTGGCAAGGCTGGCGATCCCACCGGTACGGTCACCAACGAGGACTGGTTCGGGGCGATCACCCGTTTCACCAACGGCTCGGTCGGAACGTTCGAGGCGTGTCGATCGATGGTCGGACCGGAGAGCCAGAATGCCTTCGAGATTTTCGGGACCGAGGGGTCGATCACCTGGAACTTCGAGAAGATGAATGAGTTGCAGGTGTACTTCGCCAATGGCACGAAAGAGACCGGCTACACCACCGTCTTCGGCGGCGACCGGTTCCCGTTCCACGGCAACTTCGTACCAGGCAACGCCAACAGCATCGGCTTCGAGGACCTCATCACCATCGAGGACAGCGAGTTCCTGCGTGCCGTTGCCGAGCACCGGTCGTTCCACCCGGGTTTCGAGGAGGCGGTGGACTTCGTCAGTGTGCAGGACGCATTGCTGCGCAGCTGGGAATCGGGACAGTGGGTCGATGTGAGCTCGCTTCGTGCCCCTGACGGAGCACCGGCATGAGCGGCGCAACCAGGTTCTGTGGACCGTTTTGCACCGCCGGCGGTGCATCAGTGGACTCAGTTCCGGGAATGGGGGGCTGATGGAGACGGTTCGGCTCACCACGGCGCAGGCGATCGTCAGGTTCCTGATCGCCCAGCGGATCGAGGACACCTCCGCAGCAGGAGCGTCCGCCGACTCCGGCGAAGCTGACTCCGACTCTCACTCTGACTCTGACTCTGACGCTGACTCTGGCGGGGATCTGCCGCTGTTTCCCGGGGTCTACGCGATCTTCGGCCATGGCAACGTGACCTGCCTCGGTCAGGCGTTGCAGGAGGCTGCGGCTGAGCTGCCGACGTGGCGCGGGCAGAACGAGCAGGGGATGGCGCTCGCCGCCGTCGGCTACACCAAGGCGAAACTGCGTCGACAGATCATGGTCGTCACCTCGTCCATCGGACCTGGAGCGACGAATATGGTGACCGCCGCCGGGGTCGCCCACGCCAACCGCCTGCCCGTCCTGCTGCTGTCCGGCGAGACGTTCACCAGCCGAGTTCCCGACCCGGTGCTGCAGCAGGTCGAGCACTTCCATGATCCGACGCTGACGGTCAACGACGCCTTCAAAGCGGTGACCCGCTACTGGGACAGGATCGTGCGACCGGAGCAGATCGTCCACTCGCTGCCCCATGCCGTCGCGACGATGCTCGACCCTGCGTCGTGCGGACCGGTGTTCCTTGCACTTCCGCAGGACGTGCAGGCCGAGGCCTTCGACTTCCCGGTCCGTTTCTTCGAGCGGACCGTGCACCGCATCGCTCGTCCACGTGCTGACCGTGGGCAACTCGCCGACGCCGCGGCGGCACTCGCCGCTGCGCGCCGGCCGTTGCTGATCGCCGGTGGCGGCGTCCGATACTCCGGAGCGTCGGCGGAGTTGACGGCATTCGCCGAGCGTCACAACATTCCGGTCGTCGAAACCGTCGCCGGCAAGGCCTCGCTCGTCGGTGCGCACCCGCTCAACGCGGGGCCTGTCGGAGTCACCGGCTGCACGTCGGCCAATGCACTTGCCGCTGACGCCGACGTGGTGATCGCCGTCGGCACGCGGCTGCAGGACTTCACGACCGGTTCGTGGACGATTTTCCGCAACGAAGCGGTCCGTTTTGTCGGTATCAATGTCGCCGGCTTCGACGCCATCAAGCACCGCGGGCTGGCAGTCGTCGGCGATGCCCGTGAGACGCTGAGCGAGCTCACCGGCATGCTCGGCGACTGGCGCGGCGAGGACGATTGGACGCTGAAAGCGAGCAACGAGACAACGCAGTACCAGTCCTACATCGACAAGATCGCTGCCCCGGCGCCCGATCCGGCAACGCCGGACAGAGCACCGACGTATGCCCAGGTCGTCGGTGTCGTCGACCGCGACGGCCGTGCCGACGACTACGTTCTCACGGCGGCGGGCGGGTTCCCCGGAGAGCTGCTCAACGGGTGGCGCTCGAAGGGCCTCGACACCCTCGACTGCGAGTACGGCTTCTCCTGTATGGGTTACGAGATCTCTGGAGCGTGGGGGGCGAAGATGGCGATCCCCGACCGCGAGGTCGTCGTCTTCGTCGGCGACGGTTCGTACATGATGATGAACAGCGACCTCTACAGCAGCGTGCTGTCCGGTCACAAGCTCATCGTCATCGTCTGCGACAACGGTGGGTTCGCTGTCATCAACCGTCTGCAGATCAACCAGGGCGGCGTGCCGTTCAACAACCTGATCGCCGACTCGCGCATCGTCGAAGAAGTCCGCGTCGACTTCGCAGCCCACGCTGCGTCGATGGGTTGCCGAACCGAAACCGTCACGACGGTCGCCGAACTCGAAGCAGCCTTCCAACGCGCCAGGGCAAGTGACCGCACCTACGTGATCGCCCTTCAGACCGACGCCTATTCCTGGACAGAGGGTGGTGCCTTCTGGGAAGTCGGGGTCCCGGAAGTCAGCGGCCGCCCAGAGGTGGTCGCCGCATATCAGGCGATGCAAACCGGAAAAGTCGATCAACGAGTGGGATGGTGACCGCTATGTCGCACGGCGTGAGCATGGACGCAGCTGCAACGAGGGCGTCGCGGGTCGACGGCAAGGTGATCCTCGTCAGTGGAGGGACGCAGGGGCTCGGCGCGGCAACGGCGCGGCTGTTGGCCGCGCGCGGCGCAGCCGGTCTGGTCCTTGCCGGGCGGAGCAGGGCGGACGGGCAGGCACTCGCAGCGGAGTTGACGTCGAAGATGACGAAGGCGATCTTCATCGAGGCAGAACTCGCAGACCCCGATGCCGTTGCCGAGGTGATCGCCACGACCGACGAGACTTTCGGCGTCGTCCACGGATTGGCGAACATCGCTGCCTGCACCGACCGCGGCGACGTCTGGAACACCGACGTTGCTCTGTGGGACCGGTTGATGAACCTCAATGTGCGCACACCGTTCCTGATGCTGCAGGGCGTCGCCAGGATCATGGTCCGGGAACAGGTCGCCGGTTCCGTGGTGACGATCGGCAGTATGACCGGTCACGGCGGGCAGCATTTCCTGTTCCCGTATGCGGTGTCCAAGGGAGCGCTGCATACCTTCACCAAGAACGCCGCCTATGCGTTGATGCGCGATCGCATCCGCGTCAACCTGCTCAACCTCGGTTGGATGGATACTCCGGCGGAGCACAGCATCCAGGTCGGCTTTCACGGACTGGCGCAGGACTGGCTCGTCGAGGCCGAGGCCGCCCAACCGTTCGGCCGGCTGATCAAACCGCAGGAGGCAGCGCGGGTGATCACGTTCTTGCTGAGCAACGAGTCGGGGATGATGACCGGCGTGTCGCTCGACTACGACCAGGCCGTCGAGGGCGCTGGCGACGCGCCGAAGCCGCCTCCGAACCTCAATACGCACTCCACCTGACAACCGCGTCCATTGCCTGTTGCCAGTACCGAACCACTGAATCGAAAGGGACTCATGTCTGATCCGGCTGTTGCCGTGAAGCCGGTGCGCATCGGCGTACTCGGCGTAGGAAGAATCGGAGCGATGCATGCCGAGTTGATCGCCCGCCGAATTCCCGGTGCAGCATTGGCGTGCATCTACGACGCCCATGCCCCCAGCGCCGACGCCGTCGGCACCCAACTCGGAGTGCCCATCGCTGCGACAGCAGAGGAGGTGTTGTCGAATCCCGACGTCGACGCCGTCGCCATCTGCTCGAGTACCGACACGCACGTCGATCTGCTCATCGCTGCGGCCAACGCTGGAAAGGCGATCTTCTGCGAGAAGCCGATCTCGCTGAATCTCGCCGAGGTAGATCGTGCACTCGCCGTCGTCGACGCCTCGGGCGTCCCGATCCAGATCGGGTTCAATCGACGCTTCGACCCGTCTCACAAAGCGGTCCACGATGCCGTCGCCACCGGCCAGATCGGCGACGTCCACATCGTACGCATCTCCAGCAGAGATCCAGCCCCGCCGCCCATCGCCTACATCGAGGTGTCTGGCGGGATCTTCCTCGACATGACGGTTCACGACCTCGACATGGCCCGCTATCTGACCGGCAGCGAAGTCCTCAGCGTCTTCGCCCGGGGTGCAGTGCGTGTCGATCCGGCAATCGGTGACGCCGGCGATTTCGACACCGTTGTCGTGGTGTTGGAGCACGAGAACGGAGCGATCACGACGATCGACAACAGCCGCCGAGCCGTGTACGGCTACGACCAACGCGTCGAGGTCTTCGGCTCCTCAGGCGTTGTCGCTTCCGACAATCCGCGCACGACGACGACGACGTTGAGCAACGCCGCCGGAGCGCACATGTCGACGATCCCGTACTTCTTCCTCGACCGGTACATCCCCAGCTACCTGGCTGAATGGGCTGCGTTCGTCGAAGTGGTCAGGGACGGTGCGCCGTCTCCCGTCGTCGCCAACGATGGTCGCGCGCCGCTGCTGATCGGCCTGGCGGCGTTGAAATCGGTGCGCGAATCCCGGGTCGTGCTGATCAGCGAGATCGGCTGATGTACCGCCTCGGCGAGATCGGACTGGAGACGATATGAGCGTCGGACAGCATCTCCTGAGACCGGATGCGGATGCGCAGACGCGTCTGTCGGTGACGCCGGCAACCGCCGGTTGGGAGTACCTCAGCTTTGCCGTGATCTGCCTCGCCGCCGGCGAAACCCACGAGGTCATGCTTCCGGATCAGGAATTGGCGATCGTTCCGCTGTCCGGCGCCGGGATCGTCGATGTCGCCGGCGGGGCATCGGTGTCGCTGGAGCGGGACAGCGTGTTCACCGAGATTCCACGGGTGCTCTATGCTCCGCCGCGAACGGCGCTGACGGTTTCGACCGCAGACCGCTTCGAGTTCGCCATCGGCTCGGCGCCTGCAGCAGGCAAGTATCCGCTGCGCGTCTTCGAGCCTTCGGAGATGAAGAGCGAACTGCGCGGCGGCGGAACTGCTTATCGGCAGGTCAATCACATCCTGGCGATGCCGCTGCCGGCGGAACACCTGATCATCTACGAGGTCTACGTGCCCCGAGGTACCTGGGGTGGTTGGGCACCGCACAATCACGATGGGCGCGATGGATCTCCGTATCTCGAAGAGGTCTACTACTTCCGTATGGATCCGCCGGACGGTTTCCTGATGCAGCGCAACTGGCGTGATGACGAGGACTTCGATGAGGTCTTCGTCGCCCACGACGGCGACTGCGTGCTGGTCACCAAGGGGTATCACTCGACGGTCGCCTGCCCGACGAGCCACCTGTACTTCCTCAACTACCTCGCCGGGAACCTGCTCGACGAGCAACGCATCACGCCGCCGTGTTTCAATGCCAAATACACGTGGATACAGGACGACTGGGACAAGGATGCGTGGAAGTTGCCGGTGGTGGCGGTGCCATCGACGTAGACGATCGAGGTAGTGCCCGCCTGAGGACCGGTGCCGGCGACTATTCTGTGCTTGTCGCCTGTGATGGCGGCGCTCCTCGATCCGCCTGAGTCGGGATTTTCCCGCGTGGTCGCTCGAAATTCCAACCCAGGCCAGCGTCGCCTCGGCCGAACGTGCTGTTGTCCGGTGCCGCCGGACTCGTGGCCGTCGGGTCGTCGGCGGGGCGATCGCCTTGCAGCATCTGCAACGTGATCTGACGAGTACCGCCCGGTCTAAGCTCGCCGACTCCGGCATTTCCGGAGTGGCAATCCGTTTTTCCGGCCAGGACGCAACGCTGACCTCTGAGGCATCGCTGAGCGACCCCGCCAGGGTGCGTCAACTCGTTGCCGCTCTGCTCCGTGTGGGTGTTGTCAGTCTTGATGCCGGCTGCCTTGCCGTCGCCACGATCAGCACGCCGCCGACCGTATCCGTGCGCCACGATGATGCCGGTCAGCCTGGGCGTCAGCATGATCACGGTCGGCGGAGTTCCGAACAAGTCCAAGAGCCGACGCGTCGAATTTGCCGTCACCGCCAATTGAAGCGTCGAATCACCCCACACGTCGAGCAAAGGAATCATCACACGTGCCGTACCTCGTGAGTCAATGGATTCTCTGGCTCGTCGTCGCAGCGCTGATCGGCGGCGTCGTCGGCTTCCTGCTCAACCGCACGACCAAGGGGTGCCAACCGCCGACACAGATGCCGAAATCGACGCACATGCGGATGCACATGCGGACGCGAACGAGGGTCGTTCGGCATCGTCTCCCGAACCGGAACCGGCGGCGGACCACGAGCCACAACCTGCGCCACAGTCCCGCACGGTTCTCGGGATCCCACGTCCGCAACACGACGAGGTCGTCGCTGAACGAGATGAACTTCGAGAATTGCTGGAGGCACGCGAGGCGTTGATCGACACGCTCTACGACGCAGTCGAGCAGCGCGATGCGAAGATCGCCGACCTCGATGCTGCGCTCGACGGAGCGAATGCGCCAGGCGTGCCAGCAGAGGAATTCGACGCGATCCGTTCGGCGCTCGAAGAACACGAGGCCGTAATCGATGCCCTGTACAACGCCGTCGACGAACGTCAAGCGGCGATCGACGCCTTGAACGACGAGGTGTAGGCGCGAGATTCCGAACTGGATGCGCTCTACGACGCTGTCGACGAGCGCGATCGGCGTATCGAGGAACTTCGTCGCCGCGTCACCTCCGGCGACGGCGGTCGATAGCGCGGGGCGTCCTGGTGTCTGAGGTACCAGACGTCAGCGCGGCGCCCAGGCGAAGCGGTGCGTGTGGATCCCGAAGTAGATGAACGATTCGACACTTCGTACGCCGTTGATCGCTCGGACTTCGTCGTTGATCATCCCCAGGAGCGCCGCTGAATCCCCTGCGAGCACCTCGACGAGCAGGTCGAACGATCCGGACGTGAGCACGACATAGATGACGCCCTCGATGTCGGCAATGGCATCAGCGATGGAGCGGACGTCGCCGCTGACCCCGATGCCGAGTGCCGCCATCACCGGGTAGCCGAGCGCCAAAGGGTCGGTGACACCGACGACCTGGACGACGCCACTGGTCGTGAGTCGTTGGACGCGCTGGCGGGTTGCCGCAGCAGAGAGGCCGATGAGCGGGCCGAGGTCGGCAAAACTCGCCCTTCCGTCGCGTTGCAGTTCGGTGATCAAGCGGCGGTCGATGTCGTCGAGTGGGATCGTCTCGGCAGCTTCTCGTAGCTCGTTGGGGTTCTTCATTGCTCACTCACGTCTGTGCGCACACTCCTACTCGACTCGCTGCTCGGAAACATTCCGGCACACCGATGCAGCGCTTGTGTCGCCCTCATCGCAATATCGAAGTCTGATGACTCGTTGTACCACCCCAGCGTGTGCGGCGCACTGATCAGCCCGGCAACCACGGGTGCGCCGACGTGGTCTGTCAGGTCGAGCCACTCGACGAAGTTCGTCGGTTTGTCGAACCAGCGGAAATAGCCGTTGTCGTCGTGCGGCCACCAGCGTTCGGCGAAACGCAGGACGACCTTCTCGACCGTCCCGAGCCCGATCCGATCCAGCGCGCGGCGGTGGCGGTGTGGCAGCGAGGGTTCGAAGGTGATGGCATCCGCTTGGAGGATGCTGATCGGGACGGTGACGATCGCCCGATCGGCGCACATCGTCCCGCTCGGTCCACTCACGACGACGCCTTCGTCGATGCTGCCGCCGTGTTCGATGTGGGTGACGGGCCAGCCGAGGCGGACGTCGATACCTGCGACGAGCCGGGACAAGACATCGCCGTATCCACTCGGCAGCCAGCAGTCGCCCTCGCCGACGCCTGGCTCCGAGAACACCCATTTCGAGGAGATATCGGTGGTGGGCGCGCCGGCTTCGATGACGATGTCCCCCTCGATCATCCGCGATGCAGCCGCCCGTTCGGCCGGTGCCAGTGAGCCAAGCCACGGACCGGGATCGAGCGGGACCGAACCGTCCCAACCGTCGCCGCCCGCTTCGGCTCGGATGAATGCGGCGCAGGCCGCCTTCAGCGCCTGATAGTTCTCGTGTACGACCACTGCGTCGTTGTCGATGCGAGCGCGAACGATCGGTCTGGCGAAGTCCGTCGGGACGCTGGCGATATCCAATGCACGGACCCGTTCGGCGACTGCGTTGTCGCCGTACTGCTGCATCCATGCAGCGCCGAGATCGGCAGCGGCATCACCCAGCATGACTGTGTCGATCCTGCCGCCGATGCGGTCGCGGGCCTCGACGACGACACAACGATCGCCCAACACCTCGGCCGCGCCGATACCGGCGGCACCGGCCCCGACGATGATCACCGACGAGGCGTCGCCACACCATTCGGCTGCGGCCCGACCCGCCTCATAGGCGCCGTGGACCATCGCCGGACGCGTCCGGTGAACGGCTTCCCCCGCGAGGATCACACCATCGCTGATCGGCTCCGCAAGTACTGCACGATCGTCCGGCGATCCGCCAGGACGCAGGTAGGACCACGAACCTCGTGAGTATGGATCCGCACCCCAGCGGCTCACGGCCCAGTGCGTCGGTGACGGGAAAACGCGTGGAGGGTTGGTCATCGGACCGTCACGAGATTCCCGCCGACAGACCGAAGTCGATCGAGATGTTGGCACCGGTGATCGGCACAGCGGCTGGCTGGCAGAGATACCAGATGAGCTCTGCAACCTCGGCCGGCTGGATGAAACGAGCCAGCGTTCCCTGCGCGTACCCGTCGAGCAGTTTCTGGCGATAGGCGGCGGGATCGGCCGTGCCGAAGATCTCCGCCTGAGATCGCAGCATCGGTGTTTCGACGTCACCAGGGCACACGGCGTTGACGCGGATGCCACGTGGGGCCAGTTCCAGGGCAAGTGCCTTCGTGAGGATCGAAACGCCGCCCTTGGAAGCGCAGTACACCGCTGCACCGGCATTGCCCTGTATCCCGGCATCGCTGGAGATGTTGACGATCCCGCCGCCCGTCGCTTCGAGGTGCGGAATCGCCTCGGCGCACACGAAGTACAACCCCTTGAGATTGAGGTCGACGACGCGGTCCCATTCCTGTTCAGTGGTCTCGTCCGCCGGGCCCTCTGTCCATACCCCTGCAGCGTTGATCACCGCATCGAGCCGGCCGCCCCACCGCACCGCCTCGAAGACGGCCCGACGACATTCGTCGACCTGGCGGAGGTCCGCAGCGATGGCGACAGACCGGAAGGTCGATGGCTCGATCGTGGCGATGTCGACCATCGCCACGCGCCAGCCACCTGCAAGAAACCGTCCCGCAGTGGCGCCGCCCATACCGCCGGCCGCACCGGTGATCAAGGCGACGGGCAGCGGTGCTGCTGCGGAATCCGGCGTCGTCGTCGATACCGTCGGCAGCGACGCAGCCGTGTCTATCGCTGCTGTGGCTTTCGCTGCCATGTGCGGTCCTCCGGAAGTGCGTTGCCGCCATCGATGACGAGTAGTTGACCAGTGATGTATGCCGCCGCCGGCTCAGCGAGGAAACGGATGGCAGCGGCGATTTCAGCCGGTGTGCCGGAACGTCGCATCGGCGTTGCGTTCCCGGCGACGACCTCGCCCGTCGTCTGCGAACCGGTGGCGATCCATCCTGGCGCGACCGCATTGACAGTGATGTTGGCGGAGGCGACCTCGAGCGCGACGGCACGCGTCAGGCCGACGATCGCGGCCTTGGCTGCATGATAGGCGGCATCGCCGGCGAAGGCCTGCACCGGTCCGCTCGTCGAGGCCACGTTGACGATGCGCCCGTAATGTGCATCACGCATAATCGGGATGACCGCCCTGGTGACGTTGAAGCATGTCGTCAGGTTGCGGCTGATCGTGTCGTCCCACTCCTCGTCGCCGATCGTCTCGACGGAAGCGTCGAGCATCGTGCCGCCAACAGCGATCATGCCGGCATTGTTGACGACGATGTCGAGCCGTTCGAGGCCGGCGAGCACGTCGCCGAGCACGTCGCTGACCGCTGACGAGTCGGTGAGATCGGCGATGATCCCCGTCGCCTCGATACCTGCGCCGAGCAGTTCGGCAACCCGCTGTTCGATACGGTCTGTCGTCGAGGCGATGATGACCCGCGCCCCGCATTCGCCGAGTTCGACCGCAGCGGCGAAGCCGATCCCCGTGGCGCTGCCTGCGCCGGTGATCAACGCGACCTGTCCAGCCAGCGGTGCCGCCCGGTTGCGTCCGTGGCGGGAGTCCAATGAGGTCACGCCAGCAATGCTCCCACGGCGTCACCGAAGACGTTGCTATGGACGTCGACATCGTGCTCGGAATGATGGGGCGAGAACAGCGCCATGTTGTGGAAGGGGGTCAGCAGCACGCCACGGTTCAGTGCCCACAGGTGCATGAAAGCGTCGAGCTCGAGGTCGCTCGCGGCAGCGGCCTCGCCGCCGTTGCGCGGCGGAGGGCAAAACCAGTACTCCGCTCGACATCCGAGTTGCTGTACGTGCCAGTCGAGTCGATGGTCGTCGATGACACCTTTGACACCGGCAGCCCACCGCTGGGCCAAGGGAGTGGCGAGGGCGAAATCCTCGTCGCGCAAGGCATTCGACATCGTCGCCCTGACAGCTGCCATCGCCAGCGCGTTGCCCGACAGAGTTCCCCCGACGCCGCTGACATCGACCGCTTCGTCGCCGAGGAGCGGTGCCAGGCGAGCGGCGACCTCATCGGTCATCCCGTAGGCGGCGACGGGCATGCCGCCGCCGATCGGCTTACCGATGACGAACAGGTCCGGTTGCAGTTCCCAGGCTCGCGTGGCACCGCCGGGTCCGACGCAGATCGTATGTGTCTCGTCGATCGCCAGGAGTGTCCCGTACTGTCGTGTCAGTTGACGCAGTGCGGTGTGGAAGTCGGGATCCGGCATCACGATGCCGATGTTCGTCAGCGCCGGCTCGGCAAGTACGCAGGCGATCTCACCCGTTGCCAACGCCGCTTCGAGCGCAGCGATGTCGTTGAACGGGACGACCGTCGTGGTGAGCGCGAGGTCGAAGGCCGCACCGATGTTGCCTGGCCGAGAGATCTGTATGCCGTTCGGGCCGATGACGGCGAGGGTCTCGTCGACAGTGCCGTGATAGCAGTAGTCGAACACGAGCACCTTGTTGCGGCCGGTGAGGTGTCGGGCGAATCGCAGGATGAAACGGTTGGCGTCGGTTGCCGTCATCGCCATCTGCCACGTGGGCAGACCGAATCGGCTGGCGAGTTCGCGTCCGACCCAGGCTGCGTCGTCAGACGGCAGCATCGTCGTGATTCCGCGCTTGGCCTGCGCGTACAGCGCCTCAGCGACAGCCGGCAGTGCATGGCCAGTCATCGCCCCGGTATCACCGAGCAGAGGTCGATGTAGTCGATGCCATCGACGTCGACGACATGGGCGCCGCGCGCTTCGGCGACGGTGATCGGAAACGGTCCGGGCCACCGTGTCATCCACGCCATCGGTGCGCCGCAGAGGAGATGCTGCCCGGCGATGTCCGCATGGCCGGCCGATCGCGGATGGAGGGCGATGAACGACTGCACTTCCCGCTGGTACAACTCCGACAGGCGTTGACGATCGATTCGAAACAAGAACATCATATACAAGCGATTCGATCGCAAAAGCATCTGATAGTTGAGAAAGCGCTCGCCTGAGGTGCTGAGGTGCTGAGGTGCTGAGGTGCTGAGGTGCTGAGGTGCTGAGGTACGGTCAGCGTTGCCGCCAGAGGGATGCGGCGATCAGTTCGGCAACGATCGTCTCGGTCAACAGTGCGACCAACGGGTCGTCTGATCCCGGATAGTCGATCGTCAGCAGGGAACCGGGAAAGTCGCCACCGATCGAGACGACGGTCGAGCGTCGCTTCGTCAGCCACTCTGCGGCCTGTCGATCCCATCGCGATCCAGCAACGATCAGCGCGCGATAGTCGAGGGTCGAGGTCAGGTAGACGTGAACGTGGCTCCAGTCGCCCGTCTCGCACCCGACCGCTGCCCGCCGAGGACCCTCGCGCATCATCAGCGCTCCCTGCAGCGCGGACGACACCCGTTCGAGTGGGGCGAGCAGCCAGGTGCCATTCGGCCCGGCGAGCAGTTCGACAGCGCTGTCGAGCCACTGATCGCGACGTTCGAGTAACGACTCGGTTGCGTCCGCTGCTCGTCGTACGATCCGTGCGAGGTCGGAGTCGGGGTGCTGGTCGCTCATGCTCTGACCCTCGACCACTCCGTGATCGCCGGTTGGTGCTGCGACCAACTGTCGTTCGAGCGCCAGCAGGGCAACAACCGTGTGCACATAGGTCCGGCAGGCGACTCCGCCGCGTTCGTCGTCCGCATGGATATCGATCGTCGACACGCTGGCGGGGGTCCCGGCCGCGGCGGCAATCCGACTGATCCCTGAGCCGGGGCTGTTCGTCACGGCGATGCGTCGACCGCCGCCGGCGGCCGCGAACAGTCGATTCGTCTCGATCGATTCGCCACCTGCGGAGATGCCGATGACGAGTTCTCCCGGACCGATCGGTCCGATCGACTCGGCGGCAGAACTCTCGGCAACAGCATCGACACCGGCAACACGCAATCGCTGCGCGGCCGCCGTCGCTGCGTAGAACGACGACCCGATCCCGATCAGCACGACCCTCGACGGAGGACGGAAGATCGGCCACTGGAGTGCGCCGCCGTCGATCAGATCGGCAAGTGTGCGCAACACCTGCGGCTTGCGTTCGATGTCGTCGAGAAAGTGGTCGGGATCCATATGGTTGTCGGCAGTTCCATTGGTGTTGTATGTGGGTGGATCGGCGTGGGGCGTCGAGGCAAACGGCCACGGCACTGGATGCGTGGGGTCGCTATCGGCGCGGGAGCAGCGACGCCAGTGCAGCTGCCGGGACATAGTTCCAAGACGGTAGCGAGCGTCTGGCGTGGACGAATTCGTGCAACTCCTGGATGATGCTGAGGGTGAACAGTGCTTCGACGTTGATCGGTTGTTCACCTCCGAGTTCGCAGGTGTACCCGCCGAGTGCCCGGATCGGAGCGTCCACCAGGAACGCATCGAGCGTTCGAGCACGGGAGGGTCGGCGGCGGGAAACGACCCTGGCGACGTGGTCGATCGACTGCAGCATCGAGGCGAGGTCGACGAGAGTGCTGCGCGGCTGCAGGCGCGCAGCGGCTTCGGCGACCGGGCTGCCGTCGAAATCGTTGACGAGCATCGACGTTGCGGAGCGCAGGATCTGGCCGACATGGAGGTCGCCGTGCACCGGCTGCACGGGCAACGGGTGGGTAGTGAGCCGCTCGAGCATGCCGGTGATCTCGTCTGCCCGCTCAGCCACGATGTCTGTGCGGACGGCCTCGATGTCCGTTCGGTGGTCGCCAGTGGCGGCTCCCCTGTCGGTGATCGCGCCGTCTGCGAGGCAGACGACCGGCTCGAGCGCCTCGGCGAGCAGCAACATGCCGCGGGTCGCCTCATCGGTGAGGGAGCCGGTCTGTCGCGGCATCGGGATCGTCAGGCTCGGTGTTGCCAGTGAATGATGCAGCCTCGCCGTCAGTGCGCCGATCCGCTCGGCGGACGCCAACGGCACCGAGACATCGCCGGACTCCACGGCGATCGACAGTTCATCGACGTACCATTCCCAGCCGTCCAACGCGCCGGTCACGAACCCGGTGATGATCGCCGTCGTGAACTCGCCCTCGACGAGCGCCCCATAGAAGATCGGCATCTCCGTGAAGCCGACGGAGCACAGATGTGTCATCGATCTGACCGTCGGATGGGTGCCGTGAACGGGCGGTAGCAGCCACTTGACGACGACGAGTTCACCGACGATCACGCTGTAATTCGTCTGGTCGACAGTGATCGGACGTTCGACCGCATCTGCGCTGACTGAGCCCGGGGCAAACGCTGCGGCGACCGCTGCTGAACGCCCCGGTCGCGGCAATTCGGTCATGCCGGGCGGAATCCCTGTCGCGCGGCAGGTTCTGCGTGCTTCATCATCACATGATGCGCGACCGTGAAATCGATGACGCTGTCACGACCCATGTCCTTGCCGAATCCGGATGCGCCCCGTCCGCCATGCGGCATCTCGCTGGCGATCGGCAGATGATCGTTGATCCAGGTGACACCCACCTTCAGTTGATGGGTGACGCGCAGCGCTCGGTCGATCTGCGGTGTCCATACGGAAGACGCAAGGCCATACGGCGTGTCATTGGCAAGGGTGATCGCCTGCGCCTCGGTGTCGAACGGAACGACGACGAGAACGGGCCCGAAGATTTCGTCGCGCACGATCTCGCTCGACTGTGCTGCGTTCGTCACGAGTGTCGGCGGATAGAACCAACCGTCCCGGTCCGGCACGGTGCCACCGGTGACGACAGTGGCGCCATCGGCCTTCGCTCTGGTGACGAAACCGTCGACCCGCCGGCGGTGGGACTCGCTGATCAGTGGGCCGATGTCGCACTGCTCGTCAGGCCCACCGAGGGTGACGCCGCCCATTGTTTCCGCCAACGCCTCGACGAGTTCGTCGTGCATGCTTCGTTCGACATACACGCGTGTCGCCGCCGTGCAATCCTGGCCGGAGTTGTAGCTTGCAGCGAGCGCAGCGGCCTGTCCGACGGCGTGCGGATCGGCATCGCCGAAGACGATCAGCGGTGCCTTCCCGCCGAGTTCGAGATGCACCCGCTTCGGTCCGGCCGCCGCCAGCGTCATGATCCGACGGCCGGTCGCCGTCGAGCCGGTCAGCGTGATCATGTCGGTGAGCGGATGCGAGACTAACGCCTCACCGACATCGGCATCGCCGGTGAGGATCGTCAGCACGCCGTCCGGAAATCCGGCCCCTGCAACCAACTCGCCGAGCCGGATCGACGTGCCTGGCGTCGCCGGTGCCGGCTTGAGTACGACCGTGCAGCCGGCGGCGAGCGCCGCGCCGACCTTCCAGATCGCCATCACCAGCGGGAAATTCCACGGCGTGATCGCTGCGACGACGCCCGCCGGACGGCGCAGCAGCATCGATGTGTAGCCCGTGCTGAACGAGCCTGCGGCCGTGCCGTCGACGTTGCGCGCCGAGGCAGCGAAGAATCGCAGGTTGTCGAGCGCGAACGGCATCTCACCGTCACGCATCACAGTCCACGGCTTGCCGGTCTCGGCACATTCGACGCGGCTCAATTCGTCGGCATGCGCCTCGATAGCAGCGGCGAGGCGCAGCAGCGCAGCGGCGCGGTCCGACGGGAGCGAACGCCCCCACTCGGCACCCGCCGCCGCCGCCCGACGGATCGCCGAATCGACCTCGTCCATCGATGAATCAGCGACCGTCTTGAGGGCTCGCCCGGTGGAAGGATCGATCAGTACGCGTTGCATCGACGCCGACCGTAGCCCAGCTCGGACGGTCTGGGTTCTATGGTGAAGGGGTGGAAGCCAAGACGTTCCTGTTCATGCCGGAGAGCGCCTACGGGCCGACGAACAACTGCATCGGGATCGGTAACGTACTGCGCAACCACGGCCATCGCGTGGTGTTCGCCGCCGAGGCATCGTGGGCCGGAAAGCTCGACGCGCTGGGCTTCGTGGAGGATCTCGTCGACCTCGCGCCGCCTGCGTCAGCGGATGCGACAGAGCAGTCGGCCGGACAATTCTGGACGGATTTCATCCGTGACACCTCGCCGGAATTCCGCAAGCCGACCATCGAACAACTTTCGACGTTCGTCCGACCGACGTGGCAGGCGCTGATCGACGGTGCCATGTTCTGTGAATCGCAGCTGCGCGAGATCATCGACCGCCAGCGGCCGGACGTGATCGTCGAGGACAACGTCAACGCCTTCCCGGCACTGCTCACCGCCGGGGTGCCGTATGTGCGCATCGTCAGCTGCAATCCTCTGGAGATGCGCGGACCCGATCTGCCGCCGGTCTTCAGTGGCTATGCGATCGACGACCGTTCAGGCTGGGCCGAGTTCAGTGCCGAGTACGCGGCGACGCACGAGGACATGTGGCGGCACTACAACGACTGGGTCATGTCCTGCGGTGCGCCGTCGTTGGCCCCACTCGACTTCGTCCACGTCAGCGAGCACCTCAACCTCTACACCTATCCCGAGATCATCGACTACACGGCTCGGCGATCGCTCGGCCCGACGTGGACGCGTGTCGATTCTTCGGTCCGCAGCACCGACGCCTCGTTCGAGTTGCCCGAGCCGTTGCGAAGCGGCGATGGCGCGCTGATCTACCTGTCGTTGGGATCGCTCGGCTCGGCGGACATCGGTTTGATGCGTCGCCTCGTCAACATCCTCGCCACGACGAGGCATCGCTTCATCGTCAGCAAGGGCCCGCTCGCCGACGACTATGGACTACCGGACAACATGTGGGGCGCAGAGCAGGTTCCACAGACGTCGGTGCTGTCCCTCGTCGACCTGGTGATCACCCACGGCGGCAACAACACAGTGACAGAGTGCTTCCACTTCGCCAAGCCGATGATCGTCCTGCCGCTGTTCTGGGACCAGTACGACAACGCCCAGCGGGTCCACGAGACCTGCTTCGGACGTCGGCTCGCGACGTACGATTTCGCTGACGAGGAACTCACCGGAGCGATCGACGAACTGCTCGCCGATCAGGCGCTGCATTCACGGTTACGCGAGATCGGCACCGTCATCCGCCGTCGTGATGGCGTGTCGGCTGCGGCTGCAGCCATCGAAGCGGTGTAGTCCCCGAGACCGTGCGTCCCCTGGATGCCTGCCCTCAGCAGAGCTGTCCTATCGCTTGCGGATGACTGTCAGGCCGTCGGCAATCGGGAGGATGTAACTCTCTACCCGCGTGTCGGTGGCGATCAGATCGTTGAATGTCTTGATGGCGGCGGTGTCGGCATCGTCGTCTGCGCTCGGCGGTTCGGCGGCCGTGCCACCCCACAGTGTGTTGTCGACGAGGATCATTCCGTTCTGGCGCATACGCGGCAGCAGCGCTTCGAAATAGGCCAGGTAGGACGAC
>Ga0123339_10001281_pt1 | contig 17620 bp, 16 predicted proteins | sample lystaG_FD_89956 | JGI IMG/M metagenome (GOLD analysis project Ga0123339, IMG submission 89956) | Glacier valley bacterial and archeal communities from Borup Fiord, Nunavut, Canada, to study Microbial Dark Matter (Phase II) -... | ecosystem: Environmental > Aquatic > Freshwater > Ice > Glacier ... | reverse complement strand
GCTGGTAGGTCTATCCGACGTATTTTTTGTAGGTCATTTGAGCCTTGAAGCCTCCGCCAAACTGGGCTACGGAGTCAAGGAAGCTCTTTCCGCCGCCGCTCTCGGCAACTTTTTCAACTGGTTAGCCCTGGTAATTTTTAGCAGCCTAAGTATTCCAGCCACCGCCCTCATAGCACGGGCTTATGGGCAAGGCGAACGTCAGAAAGCCGCCAATATCGGGCGACAGGCGATGGTGTTAGCCCTGATTTTAGGTTTAATCACTGGTATTCTGATTCATTTCTTAGCGGCTGATTTAATCCGCTCCTTTGGCGCAAGCGAGAAGGTAGTGGAAATCGGCACAGTTTATCTCCAAACTACCTCTTATGGAATGGTTTTCTGGGCATTAATGATTGTTGGCAGTGCTTGTTTGCGCGGGTCGGGTGATACTCGCACCCCCCTGTTAGTGGTGACGCTGGTAAACGGGGTAAATATCCTAGTAGGCGCGTCGCTAGTAAACGGCGCATTTGGCTTGCCGACTTTAGGGGTCGGCGGGGCGGCTATCGGGGCAGCAACGGCCTGGACGGTAGGTGGGTTGGTGGTAATGGCCCGCCTGTTTGGTTGGTTTGGCAAACGTCGGCTGGGTAGTCCCAACCAACCACTTTATCTGGAGATGAAGTGGAAACTGGAAAGGTCAGTGATTAAAAGCCTGAGCAAAATTGGCCTACCAACTTTTGGTGAGCAAATAGCCTTCCAGATTGGGATTTTCTTCTTTGCCCGGCTGGTAGTGGGGCTGGGTGAGGCCGATTACGCCGCTTACAATGCTATTATTACCATTGATAGTATCGCCTTCTTGCCCGGTATTGGTTTTGGGATTGCCAACACGATTCTGGTGGGGCAATGTCTGGGGGCGCGACGACCTGATTTAGCCGAGCGTTACGCCATGACCGCTTACAAAATGGGCTTACTTTTTATGACGGTGATGGGTCTGACTTTTATCTTCTTCCCGGAATTTTTCCTGGGCTTGCTGGTCAGCGACCTAACAGTTATTAAGACGGCGGCTGACCCGTTGCGCTTTGCGGGAGCCTTTGACCCCCTTCTGGCGACAGTTTTCATTTTTATTGGAGCTTTGCGCGGGGCGGGTGATACTCGTTTCCCGATGTATGGGCGGATGGTTGCTACCTGGGGAGTGCGTTTCTTGCTGGGCTATCTCTTTATTGAAATCGCCAGTTTTGGCCTGATTGGGGCTAGACTGGCAATGGGCCTGGATTCGCTGGTACTGGCGATTATGGTCTATTGGCGTTTCAAAAGCGGACGCTGGAAAACTATTCTCAAGGCTGAACCAAAGCCCATCGAAATAGGGGCCGTCCCCCTGCAAGCAGCTCCCGCACCTTCCGACGAGTAAGGATGAAGGATGAGGAAAACAGTGGTAAGAATAATTGTAGGGGTAGACCAATGTGTCTACCCTTTTTTTTATTTCCTATTTTAACTCGTTACTCGATACTCGTTACTTCTATTCCGTTTCCCCTTTACAAAGCGGCTTTAAACCGTTAATATGAGCTTAATGTAACACCAATTAATAACACCAGCACTACTTCTTTCGTCCAAAAATCCTTAACCTAAAAATATCTAATTAATATCTGAAGGAGATTCTGCCAATGGATGCCCAGGCTCTGGAAAAAGAGTTAAATGATTGGATGAACGACCACCAAACTGACATTTTTGATTTAATCCGCGAGGCTACCGAAGAATTCGAGTCAGCCCATCCCGGTTTGGATGTAGATATGGTGCGGTTAAACGCCCTCTCAATGGCTGACCGCCGTTTTATGGCCCGCGCCGTCGCTGAAGTTTTCGCTAAACACCTAAAATAGGGGATAGGATAGAGGGAAAGTTTAACTGTAGGAGGACGCTCCGTCGTCCGATTTCGCAGGACAGAGCCTGCTCCTACGAATTTAACCGACATCCTACAACCATTCTCAGGGGAGAAAATTATGGATTTAGGTCTAAAAGGAAAAGTGGCTCTGGTAGCCGCGTCTAGTACCGGGCTAGGTAAAGCCGTAGCGATGGAGTTTGCCAAAGAAGGGGCAAATCTGGCGATGTGCGCCCGTCATGAGGGAGTATTACTAAGTGCGGCTCAGGAAATTGGCACCGCTACCGGGATAGACATTATGGCCCTGCCCACCGACGTAACCAAAGCCTCGGATATAGATAGCTTAATTGAGAAAACGGTGGCCCGCTTTGGTCGAATTGATGTATTAGTCAACAATGCTGGTGGCCCTCCCACTGGCACATTCGAGAGCCTGAGTGATGAAGAATGGGCCAAAGCTATCGAACTGAACCTATTCAGCACCATCCGATTATCGCGGGCGGCTTTACCCTACTTGAAAAAATCCAGTGGCGGCAGGATTATTAATATCGTTTCGATGTCGGTCAAACAGCCGATTGACGGATTGATACTTTCCAACTCGGTACGGGCCGGCGTGATCGGTCTGGCAAAAACCATGTCCAGCGAGTTTGGCAAATATAATATTACGGTCAATAATGTGTTGCCGGGTTGGACAGCAACGGAGCGGGTAGGTGAAGTGTTAAAGGGTCGGGCAAACCGCGAACACCGTAGCGAAGCCGATATTCGGGCCGAAACCGAAAAACTTATACCGTTAGGGCGAATGGGTACTCCCGAAGAATTTGCGGCAACGGTGGTATTTTTAGCCAGCAGTCGCGCCAGTTATATTACCGGGACATCACTATTAGTAGATGGTGGTTGGTATAAGGGGATAATGTAGTGGGTGAAGACAAAGAACAACAGGACGGGGCAATGAACGGGGTTAAAAATGCCCTGAATAGCTTTATGGGCTTATTTGGCAAAAAAGACCAAGCGAAACCCGAACCCGCGCCAGTGGTAGCGGCCCATGTCCATCACCACCCCGCGCAACCCGAAGCGAAAGAACCACCTGCTGAAGTTCCGCCAAAAGTCCCCGAAGCCAGCAGCGAAAAGAGTAAAGAAAGTGCCGCCCCTACCCCTGGTCCGGTAGTTCCCCGCGAGGATTTTGACGGGCGAATGAAAATGCTGGTCGAGCGGTTGTACGAGGATGAATCTTTGCGCTCTGACCTGACCGACGATGAGGCTGGCCCCTTGCTGGATTGGGCTATGAATGACCTAATGGAACGGCTGGAAAAAGTTTACAAGACCGCCACTTCTACCCAGGAGTTAGAGCAGGGTATGGAGACGCAGTATGACCAAACCAAAAGCCTGATTATGGCTAAAAAGAAAAGCGATAACCCTTAAACTAATCGCAATTTTCACAAACTCTTGATGAAAATGTAGTATAATATACTTCTAGTAGCAACTGCTTGATTATCTTCAAAAAATAGAACTCTCTGGAGGTGTGGTGTTGTCTCTCACAGTCATTAATAGCGGCGGTGGTGGAAGCATCGAGCTTGCTAAAATAAACGGCATCATTGATAAATACGAATCCTGGGACATTAAGCTCGAAGCCCTTATTCCTTGTCTACAAGATATTCAACATGAACTTGGCTACGTTCCAGCCCCGGTAGCCGCGCTCATCAGTGAGCGATTCCACATTCCCCTACCCTCAGTTTACGGCGTTAGTACCTTCTATACTGACTTCAAAGTGGTTAAAAAGTCTGAACATCGGATTCTGTTGTGCGAAGGAATGGCCTGTTACTTCTGTGGCTCGCAAAAGCTGGCCCAGTTTGTAAAAGAGAAGCTTGGCATCGAGAATATGGAAGTAACCGCCGACAAAAAGTGGACGATAGAGCGAGCCAATTGGTGCTTTGGGGCTTGCCAGGATATGCCAGTAGTGGAGGTTGACCACTCTATTTACACTAAAGTCACCCCTGAACGATTGAACGAACTAATCGAAGAGGTTAATGCTGGCAAAACCGATCACGAACATCATGATAGTAGCGAAATGTGAGAAGCTATTAGGTATTAGCAAAAATCAAGAAAAGCTAACGCCTAGTGCCTAACACCTAACTAGAGGAGAGCAGTAAAATATATGAACCGCCAGGAATTTCAGGAAATTTCCGCTCGTCTCGCCGAACAGCGCAAGACCTTCTACAATACCAAAACCGTTATCGAGGTAATGTTAGATGGAGGCTCGATTATATCGGGGGCAAGAGATACGCTGGCCTATTTTCAGAAAGAAGTTGAGAGTCGCAAACTCGATAATGTGGTAGTGCGGATGGTTGCCAGTCTGGGCGCGATGTGGGCCGAACCCACCGTGTTTATCACCAAACCGGGCCAACCCCGCGTGTTATATGGTGAGGTTACTCCGGCGCGCGCCAAAGATTTGCTGGATAAATTTGTTCAGGGTGACGACCCCTGTGCTGACTGGTCGTTAGGTTGGCTCTCCAGCGACCCCTATCACTATCATGATTTTGCCTGGGCGCAAGCTCCTGATGAAGAATGGCGCGGCATCCCCCCGATGGGTCGCACCGAGTGGGGCAAACTGCAACAGCGCATTTCCTCCCGCTTCTGTGGCTATGTTGACCCCGAAAGCATTGAAGATTTTATCGCGGTTGGTGGCTTCAAGGGTCTGGAAAAAGCTCTGCTGGATATGAACACCCAGCAGGTAATTGACGAGGTAAAAGCTTCCCAGATACGCGGACGGGGCGGGGCGGGCTTCTCGGTTGGCACTAAATGGCAATCCACTCACGATGAAAAGCGCACCCCCAAATATGTAGTGGTCAACGGACACGAGGGCGAGCCAAGCGTTTACAAAGACCGCCGTCTGTTCGAGGGCGACCCCTATTCCGTTCTGGAAGGTCTTATTATCGGCTGTTACGTGGCGGGCACTCCGCACGGCTATATCTATGTTGGCTCCGAACACCCCCTGGCTTTCAAGCGGATGGGGCAAGCGGTAGAACGGGCTCGTAAGCTCGGCTTCCTGGGCGATAATATTCTGGGAAGCGGTTATAGCTGCGACGTTAAGGTTATTATCGCGGCGGGGGCTTATATTTCGGGTGAAGCCAGCGCAATGCTCTTTGGTATTCAGGGGGGTCGGGGGATGCCTCGCGTCAAGCCACCCCGTTCCTACGAAGCCGGCTTGTGGGGTCAGCCTACTACTGTAAATAACGTGGAAAGTTTTAACAATATCCCCGAAATCCTGCTACGGGGTGGAGCTTGGTATTCGGCTTTTGGCTCGGAAAAGAGCAAGGGCACGAAGATTATCATGCTCTCCGGTCCATTCAAACGGCAATGTTTGGCGGAAGTGCCCTTTGGCGGGCCGATTTCCGATGCCATAAACATCGTGGGTGGTGGCCCCGCCGACCCGGCTCATCCTATTCGAGCAGTCCAGACTGGTGCAGTATCAGGTGGTTCTTTCCCAGCTTCAATGTACGATATCCCCTTTGATATTGACACTTTCGGCAAATATTTCTGCCTGTTGGGAAGCGGGAGTCTGACAGCCTACACCGACGAGCAATGTTTGGTGGATGCCTGTTATTACATTCTGCGCTACAATCGTGACGAAAGCTGTGGCAAGTGTATTCCCTGCCGAATCGGTTGCGAGGGTTTAACCGAAATGTTCTGGCGTATCAAGAATGGTGATGGCAAGGAAAGCGATATTGCTAAAATTGACCAGCTTTCAGACTTGGTAATCGAACACTCAATCTGTGGTTTGGGACAGGCTGCCCCGCTGCCCGTCAAAAACATGATGATGATTGAGGAATTCAAAAAGGAACTAATGGAACATATTCAGGCTGGTTTCTGTCGGGCTAACGTTTGCTCGATGAAACATCACCCCACCAAACAGCTCGGTTATGGTTCGGGTGTCACGGCTGACCACGTATACGAATTCCAGAAATAACCCAACCCCCTAGCCCCCTTCCCTATAAAGGAAGGGGGAATTTTACTGACAACCGACTAGAGGAGTATATAAGATAATGGCGGATGCAACGGCTAGTGTCGCCCAGGTAAAAGTAATAATTGATGGTATTGAGGTAAGCGTTCCCAAAGGCACTTTTGCCATTGAAGCGGCAAAAAAGGCTGGAATTTATATCTCTAACCTTTGCGCCCACCCCGATATGCGGCCTTTTGGGGCTTGCCGGATGTGTACCATCGGGGTACAGGGGCGGCGAGGGATGGACTATGAAATCTCCTGCGCCTATGAATGTAAAGATGGGGCGGTACTTTTCACTGAAAACAGCAATGAGGATGTGCGCGAAGTAAAGCAATTTATTCTTGAGTCGTTGCTGGTTGACCACCCGCTGGATTGCCCGATTTGCCCCGCCAGTGGGGCTTGTGACCTGCAAAACGCTACCTGGCACTATGGCATGCGGGAAAATCGTATGAGCCGCGAAAAAATGTGGTACGAGCAGGATTACCTGAGCCCCGCCATTATTATCAAGCGTGACCGTTGTGTGTTGTGCGGACAGTGCGTGCGGGTTTGCGAAGAACTAATTGGAGCAACCGCTCTGGCTTTCGTCAATCGCGGGGTCGAAACTTTCATTGACTCGGCCTGGGGTGGCGACCTAACCAAATCTACCGCTTGTACCAGTTGCGGTTTGTGCGTGGAGGTCTGCCCGGTGGGTTGTTTGATGCATGCCCAATACGAAAATACCGGGTTACAGTGGACCATGAAACGCACCTCCACCACCTGTAACTATTGCGCCACTGGTTGCCAAATGAACTTTGAGGCCGAAAATAACACCGGGTTAATCGAAAAAGTTACCTTTAACGAAGGGGCGGGCATCAGCGACGGGCGCAGTTGCGTCAAAGGTCGCTACGGCTACCAATATGTTAACAGCAAAGACCGCCTGAAAGTACCCTTGATGCGGAAGGGCGAGGAGTTTGTAGAAATTACCTGGAAACAGGCTTATGACGAAATTCTAACCCGTTTTGCTAAATATAGCGGCGACCAGTTTGCCGCCATCGCCAGTGGCAAAATCAGCAACGAAGAAAATTACCTGCTGCAAAAGTTCACCCGCGCCATCATGAAATCCAACAATATTGACAGCCCAATCCGCTTCACCCACGCCCCCGGTATGCTGGCTCAAAGCGAGCAGTTCGGCTTGCACGGCATGACCAATACTGTCCACGACATCAAGGATTTCGCTGGCTGTTACTTTATGGCGGGTTTGAATATCGAGGATACCGCCCCGGTTATCAGCTATCAGCTACAGGAATCGGTAGTCCGCCGCAAGGTTAAAGCTATTCTGGTTAGCCCCCGTGCCAATCGCTGGGTTGACCGGGCGACTCTCTGGCTGAAAATCAAGCCGGGAACGGACGCGCTGCTTTATAACGGTCTGGCCTATATTATCGTGAAGGAAGGGTTGCAGGATAGCGACTTTGTAAACGCCCGCACCGAGTCGGTGGATGGTTGGAAAGCGTCGTTGTCAGAATATACCCCAGAGCGGGTGAGTGAAGCCACTGGAATCCCGGTTGAGCAGTTGTTTGAAGCCGCCCGCTTATACGCCACAGGTGGGGCAGGAGTCAACAATAAGAACAGGGATGGCAAATACCCAGCCTCCGCCATACTCTATGGCACAGGCGTAACCCAATGGGCGGGCGGAGTTGAAAATGTCCAGGCTCTGGCAAATCTGGCTCTGATTACGGGTAATATCGGGCGCAAGGGGAGCGGTTTGAACGGGATTCTCGATCAGGCTAACGAGTTAGGAGCGGCGGATATGGGCTGCTTGCCGGACTTCCTGCCCGGTTATGCCCCCGTCACTAACGCCGAGGCTCGCGCCGCTCTGGAAACCTCTTGGTTTGGCAAGGCTAACGGAGCTATCCCAGCCCAACCCGGCCTGAAATATCTGGATATTTTCAAAGCGGCAGAAGAAGGCAGCGTTAAAGCTCTCTATATTGTGGGCGAAAACCCACTTGTCACCACGCCCGACCTGCAACTGGTGCAACGCGCTCTGAAAAAGGCCGAGTTTGTGGTGGTGCAAGACCTGTTCCTGACCGAAACGGCCCAATACGCCGATATTATCCTCCCGGCTGGTGGTCACGCCGAGAAAGATGGAAGTTTCACCAACACCGAACGCCGGATTAATCGCACGCGGCGGGCAGTGGCAAGCCCCGGTTTCGCCAAGCCCGACTGGAAAATTCTGTCCGAAATGCTTGACCGCCCCGGTCTGCCCGCCACCTACAAAAATCCCGGCGAGATTATGGCGGAAATTGCCAGAACCAACCGCCTTTACAGTGGCGTTACTTACAGTAAATTAGACCGCAGCAAGCAGATTATGACCTACAAGCCCGGTCTGTTGTTTACGGGGGCAGACTATAGCCGAATGTCACCCTTCTCCCTCACCCGCATGGGCGTGCAGTGGCCCGTCACTCCTGATGGTCTGGCAGAAGATGGCACACCAATCCTGTTTGAGAATGCTTTTGCTACCGCCAGTGGTAGAGCCAAATTTATCCCGGTGCGGGTACAGGTGCGCCCTGCCGTTACTAACCGCGACTTCCCGCTAATCCTGTCGGTTGGTCGCGCCCTTTACGCTAATGACCGCAGTGGTTCAATGTTACGTCGCAACTACGTCACCGAAGCCCTCGACCCTGAACCAGAGTTGGAAATTCACCCTAACGATGCTGCCAGCCTCGGTATTGAGAGTGGCGATATTGTGAAGGTTAGCTCCATCTTTGGTGGGTTGGAAATCAAAGCAAAAGTCAGCACCGCCCAGGCCGAGGGGCAGGTCTTTATGCCCTGGATGTTCCGCGAAGCTCCCGGTTTCGCTATCACCAGCCGCACCCAAGACCCCCGCACTGGCATTGTTGAGTTAAAATATACTCCGGTGGCGGTAGAATTCGTGCGTAAAAGTCTCTCAGGGTTACTTTCGGCGGGCGAAGGTTTGCAGGTCGTCTCGGCTAGATAATTTAACCTACCCGTCCCCCTTCCCGACACAGGAAGGGGGAATTAATTTGAGGAATATTCGGTGAGTATAGACCTTGAACGCGCCCGCCGCGAGACCCTTGGTTGCGAGAATGTGCTGCATTTCAACAACGCCGGGGCAGCCCTGATGCCTAGCCCGGTACTAGAAGTGATTATAAATCATCTGCAACTGGAAGTTCATACTGGCGGCTACGAGGCTGCGAAACAGGCCAATTCTCAAATCGAAAGGATTTATCAGGCTCTGGCGACTCTGCTGAATTGCGGGGCGGACGAGATTGCGATTGTCGAAAATGCCACCCGCGCCTGGGATATGGCCTACTACTCCATCCCCTTTAAATCCGGCGACAGAATTTTGACCTCACAGGCCGAATATTCCAGTAACTATATCGCCCACTTACAGGTTGCCCGCAAAACTGGGGCGGTAATTGAGGTTATTTCTAACGACGAAAACGGTCAAATCTCTATTGAAGCCTTGCGGAAGGCCATTGACGAACGTACCAAATTAATCGCCCTGACCCATGTGCCGACCAGTGGTGGGCTGGTCAGTCCGGCGGCAGAGGTGGGAAAAGTGGCGCGAGAGGCGGGAGTTCTGTACCTGCTGGATGCCTGTCAGTCGGTCGGACAAATGCCCCTAGATGTTGAAACCATTGGCTGTGATTTTCTCTCGGCGACAGGACGCAAGTTTCTGCGAGGGCCACGCGGTACAGGCTTTCTATATGTGCGACGAACTATTCTGGAACAGCTTGAACCACCTTTTCTTGATTTGCACGCGGCGGAGTGGACGGCGAAAAACGAATACACTATTCGTCCCGATGCCAGGCGTTTCGAGAATTGGGAAACCAACTATTCCACTAAAATCGGGCTGGCAGTGGCGGTAGATTATGCCCTATCATGGGGTCTGGCAGAAATCAAGGAGCGAGTGCAAGCTTTGGCCCAAACCCTGCGCGACCAACTCGCCGTTATTTCCGGTGTAACTGTCCATGACGTTGGGGCGGAAAAGTGCGGAATTGTAACTTTTCAGGTAGCAGGCAAAGATAGTACGGAAGTCCAAAGTTGGTTGGAAGAACGCAAAATCAACACCTCAGTTTCAGCCATGAATTATGCCCGGCTAGACCTGGAGGAGCGCGGCCTGAAGAGTCTGGTGCGGGCTTCGGTGCATTACTATAATTCCGAGGAAGAAATCGCCCGTTTCTGCGAAACATTGGCTAGGTTTTAGTTGTTGGTTGATTGAATGAAGAAATTATTCCCTCTTTTTATAACCTGCCTACTGCTGACCGCCTGTGCTGACGGTTTACAATCTAACGATGTTGCCCAACGTTACCTGGAAGCAGTACGGGATGCCAACTATGGGGCGGCGTACGATTTGTTAACCGCCGACTCCCAACTAAAAGTCAGCAAAAGTGACTATACTGACCGCCTGACCCGCGCCAAGCAAGATAGCAACATTATCAAAACCACCATCGTGTCGGTTAACAAAGACTCCACTGTCGTTGGCAAACGGGCCAGCGTGACCTACCAACTTGAGCTAACCCTTCAAAATGGGCAAAAACTATCGTTATTCGAGGCGATGGTACTACTGCAACAGGAAAGTGGCTGGCGGGTAGTCTGGCCTCCTCAGTAAAGAGTAACGAGTTGTTGGTTGTTGGTTGTTAGTAATGGTTCACATAGCTCTCTCATTCTGAACGAAGTGAAAAATCTTGCTATTATCAACCAGACCCTTCGCAAGCTCAGGGTGACAAGGCTGTGGAAGGATTACGATTTTGGATATTCGATTTTAGATTTTGGATTTCCTAGCATCCTGTGTATCCTGTTCATCCTTGTAAATATTCTTGTGACTTTTACCTTTGACTTTTGACCAATTACCAGTCGAAACTACTAATCCCCCATTAAGCCTATTTTGTGAAACTACTTCCAAGATTAAACGTAGATGTGAAGGCAACTGACAACTCAGGGTAGGTTTGAGATTAATTAAACCCATAACGCCCTTAACTTGCTAATAGACGAAATGGAGCGATAGAATGCAAATATTGGTAGTGGACGACGACCCGGAAATTTTAGATATGCTCTCACGCGGTCTAAAATTTGAGGGCTATGATATAAAAACCGCAATGGATGGCGAAAATGCCTTGTCCCAATTCAAGGAACTAGCCCCCGACCTGGTATTGTTGGACGTGATGATACCCGGCATGAGCGGTCTGGAAATTTGCCGGGAGATGCGGAAGGTGCGCGACACCCCCGTGCTGATGATTACGGCTAAAGACGCAGTGACTGACCGAGTAGCCGGACTCGATAGCGGCGCGGATGATTATATCGTTAAACCCTTTGCTTTTGATGAGCTGCTAGCGCGGATTCGGGCCCATTTGCGGCGGACGATGCCGGGTGAAGCCCAGATATTGCAGTTTTCCGACCTGACGCTGAACACCGCCACCCACGAAGTCCGGCGGGGTGAGAACCTGATAGAATTAACCAGCAAAGAGTTTGAGCTACTCCAGCTTTTTATGCAACACCCCCGTCAAGTGCTGGGCAGGGAATTGATTTACGATAAGGTCTGGGGTTATGATTTTGGTGGTGAGTCTAATATTATTGAGGTTTATGTGCGTTACCTGCGAAGTAAACTTGAGGGTATAGACCGTACCAAACTCCTGCACACCGTGCGGGGTGTCGGCTACGTCCTGAGAGACCCGGTAAACTTCCAAACCGAATGAGTCAGGAAGATGCGACCCAACTAATTTTAGATATTCAATTTTAGATTTTCCGACAACTGACTACCGACTACCGTTTACTATGCCGAAATTTATTAACAACCTTTCGATTCGGGCCCGGCTAACCCTGGTTTTTTCGGCGGTGGTCTGTGTGGCAATGATTATCGTTAGTCTGGCGGTGTATCGTTCGGTGGTTAATAATCTGGATGTGGAAGTAGACCGTGATTTACAGATTCGCGCCCAGGATGTCAGCCGCTATGTAGCCGCCAGCAACAGCTTCACCGAGAAAGATTTACAGGAACTTGCGGCGATTTTCAGCGGGGTTAAAATTAGCCCCGAAACAGGTATGCCGATTGTAACACGCGGCAATAACGAGCTTATAACTAGCAAAAACGACCTCGCCGCCGCCCTCACCTACGTCCAAATCACTGACCCTAATGGCAAATTCCTGAAGGCCGTGCCAGATGTCACGCTAATGACCCGCCCCGAAAACCAGAAACTGCTCCGCAATTTAATTCAGGAAAGGACTCAGTTTTATACTTTGCGAATTTCGCCCAACCAGGAGCAGGTGCGGGTTTTTACCGAGCCCGTTTTGCAGCGGGGCAATCTGGTGGGCTATGTGCAGACTGTCCGTTCCTTGCAGGAAATTCAGGCCGTAACCGATAGTATCACCTTGCCCTTTGTGATTGGGGCAATTTTTATGGTGGCGGGGCTGGCGATTTTTGGCTGGTGGGTTACGCGCAAAGCCTTTGAGCCGATTGAAAATATTACCAACGCAGCCTATCGCATCGGGGTTAATAACGATTTTGCCGAGCGGATTATGGTTGACCCTGCATCTAATGATGAGGTTAGTCGCCTGGGTCGAGCTTTCAACAGTATGCTTGACCGCATTGAGAAAAACTTTCATTCCCAACGCCAGTTTATCGCCGACTCGTCCCACGAACTCCGCACGCCCCTAACGGTTATTCGGGGTAATCTTGACCTATTAAGGCGTAATCCTGACCCCCAAAATCAGCAAGAATCACTCAAGGCGATTGAGCGCGAGTCAGTGCGGATGCAACGGTTGGTGCAAGACCTGTTACTTTTAGCCCAAGCCGATGCTAAACGCTCAATCGAATTAGTAGAGGTGCAACTGGACACGGTGGTGCTGGAAGTTTATATGCAAGCTCAGGTGTTAGCCAATGCCCGCCAGCAAAACCTTAAATTGGAACATTTCGAGGTGGCCCAGATAGAGGGGGATGCCGAGCAACTTAAACGGGCTATCCTGAATCTGGTAGAAAACGCCATAAAATATACCCAGGAGGGTGGGGCGGTTTCGCTGGCCTTGTACGGTGGCAAACGCTGGACGCGAGTGGTTATCAAGGATAACGGGGTGGGGATTGCCCCGCCTGACCAGACCCATATTTTTGACCGTTTCTATCGGGTGGATAAAGCCCGTTCGCGAGGAAGTGGCGGCACGGGGCTTGGTCTAGCGATTGTGAAGCATATTATAGAAGCACACGGCGGGCGGATTAGTCTGGAAAGTGAGTTAGGGCATGGCTCAACCTTTACAGTCTGGTTGCCCCTGCTCTCCGAAACTCCCCTTACCCCCGACGATGACTCTGAACTAGAGCCCGACCCCCAGCCCCAAGAACAACCCACCCCAACTCAAGCTTGATGAAAGGTAAAATATTTCTATGGGTATAACTTTTGATATTGGAAGTATAGTTCCGCCAGAGAATAACCCTTATCCCAACGAGTTACCAGAGATTGATTGGAGTATTGTTCACCACATCGAAAAAGCTTTTAATTGGGAAACAGTCCCCTGCCAAGAACCTTCTGAAATTAAGGGGGAAATTAACAGTTCAGCTAACTATAGTAGATATGCACTACTGTTGAAAGTAGCTTCTGAAGCAACAGGTTTAGTTGACCAAAGAATAATTTCTAAAAGCATCCATATTAATGAAATTATTAAAGACACAACATTCATAAACTTACTTGATTGTGACAGACATTGGTCTATTTACATTCCAATTGACTTCCCCCAACCATCACATTTTAAGGATGAGAAATTGTGGACAGGAGCTGAGACTTTTACAGTTTGTTCTTCAATCAAATTAGCTGAAGAGTTGAAAGTTTTAGAACTACTAATAAAGGCAAATATTGAAATATTTGGAGCAGAAACGGTAGCCGACCCCGAAACTCTGAAAACCCCTAGCGCGGCCAAACATAAATGGAGCGGGGTTTATGACTTATGCAGTATCTTTCTGGAAGGGGCGGAAGAAAGTCAGAAGTTAAATCTACCTTTCCATATCAGGTACTAATTTTTCAGGTCTGGATACAGTAGCACCCCACTTTTGAGGGTCAACATCCGCGATGGATTGAGAGAACGTCCAGTGATGTCCGCCGAGGTCTATAGCGTTATACTGTCGCTCCCCGTATGGATAATCGGTAGGGGGTTGAAGAATTCGGGCCCCATATTGCAAGGCTCGTTGATAGTGGCTATCAATATCTTCGACCCGCATCAATAGCGAGTGACTGACCACATCCGAGGATTCAGAAGTACCAGTACGCCCCTGACTTAAAATCACTGCCCCGTCCCCAACAAGGAGTTGAGCCCGATGACTCCCTATTCGCAGACGCTCGGTGAAACCAAAAGCCTGACAAAGCCACTCAATCACCTGAGCTACATTCTCATAGGTTAATACTGGGATAATAGTAAAAGGTGGTACAGAGCGGTTTGTCTTTAGGTTGTTTGCTGTAAAGTCCATAATTAAAGTATAGCAACATATCAGATAGTGTCAAGAACTTATTTTCTACTATTTTTAAGTGCAGCTTAATCAGCCCCAAAAGTTAAAAATATCCTGATTTGCAGTTTCGCAACTGGACATAATATGATATAATATTTTTAATTTAGTATATATGTTAAGTAGTTGGTTTGCATGCCAAAGAGAGCCGGGTACAGTGAGTCTATTGTGGGACTCGTAGTGCGCTAGTATTCAGGAGGTGTACCATTAGTACCGGCCTACATCAGGGGGAACAAGAATTGGCAGAGACAAATGTGAATGATACAAACGCCTTGTTAGTACAGGGCTTCAAAGCGGCAAAAGAGGGGCAACGCGATTCAGCCTACTCGATTTTTTGTGAGGTGGTCAACCGTGACCCGAATAACGAACTCGGCTGGTTGTACCGGGCTGCCGCTACCGATGACCTCTCCGAGGCATATGTCTGTCTGCAACGTGTCTTGAGTCTCAACCCTAACAACACCAAAGCCCAACGCGGCTTAGAGCGTATTCAATCACGGATTGAAGAAGAAGCGGGCGGCCCCATCGCTACCAAGCCCGAAGAACCAACCCCAACCCCAACTCAAAGTAGCCCAACCAATGAAGGGGTGAAAATCACCGAAAACGAGGTAGTATCGGGCTTCGGTTACAATCAGGCTAACGGTGACTATTCCGGCACGCAGCCCACCAACCAGAGTTATAACCCGCCCCCCAACGTCGTGCCTTTCCCGACCACTAATCGTCCCGGCCCGACCATTCCGCCTTTTGGTGCGCCGCCACCCTTCAAAGACATGCCCGTAGACGACGATGATAACGTAGTAACTGATATTTTTGACCGGGCTGATACTCAGCCCCGTTATAATATGCCACCCGCTATGCCGCCTACTCGCTCTTTCCCGACTATCAAGGTCGAGCCGGAAGATGATGAAGATATTGGGTCTCAGTTTAGTTCAGACCCTAACGAGCCAAACTTCACCGAGCCGAATTATCAGGATGAGCCAGATTTTGCGGCACTACGTGAAGACGCGCCACCACCAAAACGCGGGCTGTTTGGAATTGGTAGCCGCAAGGAAGAACCCCGTTTGCAGCAATTCGGCGGGCGCACTAACACAAACCTGGATGAACGCGGCTTGCAACAGCAGAAAAAAACTCGTCGCAACCTGCTATTTGTGCTGATTCTATTGTCGGTAATTGTGCTGATTTTATTAGTAGCACTGCTTCGACCTAAAAGCGACCCGACTGTTGTTGATTCCGGAGGAGATAATTCTACTCCGGCGGTTACTGCAACCGTTGACATTACCAATGGTGCTAACACTACCGTTGCGGCTAACACCACTGTAGGTATCGCTACCACCGTAGCCCCAACCACCAGCACCCAACCCCAAACGGCAACTACGGCTGCTCCAGCGAACACTACAGTAGTGGCAACGACCACTGCCGCCGCTAATCCGACGACTGCGGGTAATCCAGCCACCACTGCCGCGCCCCCGACTACTTTCGTGGCGACTCAGGCCGTACCAACTACCGCTCCGGCCCAACCAACCGCCGTACGTCCAATTATCTATGCTGTGCGCGGTGGCGACAACTTGACTAGTCTGGCGAAAACCTACAATACTTCGGTAGATGCGATTGCCGCCGCCAACCGTGACCCTGCCGCCCTTGACCAGAACGGGCCCTTGATTTCGGGGACTACCCCCAATTATCAGATTTATGCTAACACTCGCTTGGTTATCCCGGTGCAACGCCCCGACTTCCGAGGTCGGGCCGCCATTGTTAAACAGGGGGATACTCTGGATAGCATCGCTGCTCGGTTTAAGGTTGCGCCCGCCGACATCCTGAAACTGAACGGTTTCGCCGCCGCCAGAGATATTAAGGTCGGGGAACCAATCCTGTTACCTTAAAACTCTAATCTAATATTGAGGTCAATCCCTCTTTCCTTTATTGGGAAGGGGGATTATAATTTAGGGAGCAATTACTAATTTTACATTATCTTAAAAGGCGACCTGGACAACAATGGGTAACTCACAAGAAAAATCGGACAAAGGCGAAGCCCCTGCCAAAAGTCGAAAAAGCCGTTTGAAGAAAAATTCGGGTAAACTGTTTGCTACCAGCCTGTTTGCTACCAGTATTTTACTATCGGCTTGTGGCGGTCAGGACTGCGTGCAGGTTTACCAGCCCGTTGGGACTCCCGGCTCGTCCGGCTTCACCAATTCCAGCCCAACCCAACCTCAATCTTATTGTTACGGTAGTGGTAGCCGCTACTATGGCGCAAGCTATATCTATGTTGGTCATAGCTTCATCGGCGGTAGTAGTAGCGGTAGCAGCTAATTCAGAGTAGTTAATTCAGATGTTACAACCTGTACAACTTTATCGGCGTTGGCGAGCCGCCGCCGGGTTAGATTTTGGCATGAACGTTCCGGCAGCTCCCTTCTCGGAGTTGGGGGCAATCAGGCAGCTTGAACCAGCCGAGGCCGAACAGCCCCAGGCCGAAAATCTGGCCGAATCTATCGCCACCGCCCTGCTGCATAGCGAAATCGGGCAAGAGGTTCTGGCGGGTCGGGCCGCCTTCGTGATAGACCTACCCGGTTATGTCTCGGTAGGGGTGGGAGCGTATTTGCAGACTGAGGGAATAGCCCCGGTATTGCTACTGGCCGGATTCTATCAGCAAAACGCCTTTCTGGACGGTTGGCCCGCCCTACCCAATCTGGTCTATTACGGAAATCTTTTAGGCAGCTATTCAGGGGAAAAAGGTTTTGCCTTCCTGTTAGAACGCGAACGGCTACCCGACCCAGAGCCGGATAAATACGCCGTATTGGAACAGTTTGATAATCGCTACGCCATCGGCTCAATTTTCTTCCCAACCTTTGAGTTAATGCAAGCTAAAGGGATTCAAGCTCTGGTGGATGTGCGCCCCCTCAACCAGGAAGTCACCGCCGACCTGTTGGATTATTACCAGGAAGCATCAGAGGCCGGATTTAATATCTATAGCAGTCGCCTTGACCTGGAAAAACTCTCGTTAATCAAAGGTTGATAATGGTTGTTGGTCGTCGGTTGTCGGAAAAATATTAACAAGGATTGACAGGATAAACAGGATAATAGGAAATCCAAAATCAAATATCTAAAATCGGGGAAATTCGTAGGGACACGATGCATCGTGTCTTGGGCAAGAAAATGATTAACAAGGATGAATAGGATATTAAGAAAAAAGCAAAGCATTTTGTAGGGGCGTGGTTTCCGCGCCCTGGACTCAGAATAAATGTAGGGGCCAATCTTGTGTTCGCCCTTCCAAACAGGGCAGGCACGGGGACCTGCCCCTACCTTTATT
>Ga0123339_10001278_pt1 | contig 17646 bp, 15 predicted proteins | sample lystaG_FD_89956 | JGI IMG/M metagenome (GOLD analysis project Ga0123339, IMG submission 89956) | Glacier valley bacterial and archeal communities from Borup Fiord, Nunavut, Canada, to study Microbial Dark Matter (Phase II) -... | ecosystem: Environmental > Aquatic > Freshwater > Ice > Glacier ... | reverse complement strand
GGCTAATATCGAGGTAGACCTGGCGTTGGCCGTCTACGCCCAGGCCCATCTCGGTGACTACCTGGAAGATTTCGCGGGTGGCAATGTCGCGGGGAACCAGGTTGCCGTACTTGGGGTAACGCTCCTCCAGGAAGTACCAGCGTTGGCCGTCCTTGTAAGTCCAAACGCGGCCACCCTCGCCACGGATCGACTCGGACATCAGGCGCAACTTGTCTTCGCCGGGGATGGCGGTGGGGTGAACCTGGATGAACTCGCCGTTGGCGTAGAGTGCGCCCTGCTGGTAGACTGCGCTGGCGGCGGTGCCAGTGTTGATCACCGAATTGGTGGACTTGCCGAAGACCACGCCGGGGCCACCAGTCGCCATGATCACTGCGTCGGCGGCGAAGCTCTTGATCTCCATGCTCCGCAAATCCTGGGCGGTGATGCCGCAGCAGTTGCCCTGCTCGTCGAGAACGAGGCTGAGGAACTCCCAGGTTTCGTACTTCTTGACCGTACCCTCGGCCTCATGGTGGCGCACCTGCTCATCAAGGGCGTACATCAACTGCTGGCCGGTAGTAGCCCCAGCGAAGGCGGTGCGGTGAAAGAGGGTGCCACCGAAGCGGCGGAAGTCAATGTAGCCTTCGGGGGTGCGGCTGAACGGCACCCCCATGCGGTCGAGCAGATAGATGATGCTGGGGGCAGCGTCGCACATCGCCTTAACCGCCGGTTGGTTGGCAAGGAAGTCGCCGCCATAAACGGTATCGTCGAAGTGTTGAGCAGGACTGTCGCCTTCGCCTTTGGTGTTGACGGCAGCGTTGATCCCACCCTGAGCGCAAACCGAGTGGCTGCGACGCACGGGGACGATGCTGAAAAGGTCAACCGGCACGCTCGCCTCGGCGACCTTGATGGCAGCACTGAGGCCCGCAAGCCCGCCGCCGACAATGATGATCCTGGCTGGCATTAACTTCCTCCTTCTGGTACGAACCCTGATGCTTACGCTTCGTTGCGGGGCTGGGCTGCTTGCGCTCCCACTTACGACAAGATGGTACCCAGCACCCCGTTGCCGACCAGGTAGAAATGGGTGGCAATGGCGACACCGAGCAGCGAAATTGCGATAAAGAGGAATCCACAGACGTAGGCGGAGACACGCTGGGCGCGGGGGCCGACGGTGAGACCCCAGCTAACCAGGAAGGCCCAGATGCCGTTGGTCAGGTGGAAGGTAGTAGCGAGTAGGCCAACGACGTAGATCAGCAGCACCCAGGGGTCGGTCAGGTGTTGCATCACCGAAGTGTAGTTTGGTGGCACTTTGCCGCCGAAGGTGAGGAAGCGTAGGGCTACCGTGTGGTAGAGGATAAAGAACAGAGCAATGATCGCTGTCCAGCGTTGCAGGAAGAAGGCCCAGTTGCGGTAATAGGCATAGTGTACCTTATTCTGCTTGGCATAGAAGAAGATGTAGAGGCCATAGAAGGCGTGGTAGAGCAAGGGGATGAAGATCACCACCCACTCCAGGATACGCACCCCTGGCTGATCCTCGATGCTGCCCGCTGCCTTGTTGAAGGCTGCCGCGCCGTTGAGGGCGAAGGCGTTGATGTAGAGGTGGAACAGCATGAAGCCGCCGATTGGCACGATCCCACTGAGGGAATGCAAGCGGCGAAGCCAGTAGTGGTTGCGGGTGGCAAAGCTACTTTGCGCCTTGCTGCCGCCGCCTTTGACAACTGGAGTAGTACTCATTGTCGAACTCCCTCCTCTATATTTCTTACGCCCGCTACGTTGCGGAGGCTAGTTGGGTTGGGCTGCTGATAAGGCTCGTTGCAGCTAGTGTCCCGCCTATATGCCACATTATAGCACTATCGCCCCAGCTAGACAAGCGGGGGCGAATAGGTTTTGCGTATCGCTGCCATAGGCTGAGGCTATAGTAGTGGGGTGGGTCAACAGCGATCCACCCCGCTGCTGCACTCTGCGCTTTGGTTACTTGCTGCTTGCTGCTGCTGGCAGGTTGAACTTGAATATCCAGGGGCCAGGCAGGTCGCCTACGCTTCCGCCTTGCAGATGGTAGACGGTCAACGCCCAGTCACCTAGCTGCTCATAGACATTGCCAGTGACGATGTAGAGCCAGCTACCATCCGCCTGCCGCTCCCAGCGTTCGGCTAGCAGGTTGCCTAGCCTGATGATTGGCAAGTATGTGTAGCCGTTCCCGGTGACGAAGCCAGGGCCAACCAGGTCAGCGAATGGTCGCCAATTGCTAGCTGATGCGCCGACTGGTTGCGAGAAGTGCAGGTGCAGGCGCATCTGTACTGGCGTAAGTTGCACGTCATCCAGCGTCATGCTGAGGCCGTTGGCCTTCAACGTCTGCTGGGCAGCAATGGTGCGCTGCTCGGTCACCTGGGTGGCGGTAAAGCTGTATTGGAACGGCTCGTTCGGTCTGCTGCTCCCGTCGGCAGCCGTCCCCCGCTTGTAGCTGACACCGCTTCGGATGAAGCCAGGCTCATCGATGTGCATGGTCGTGAGGTCTCCGCCAGGTTGCAGGTCAACGCCGAAGCGGAGGTTGAGTAGGCCGCTCTCGTGCAGGCTGCTGGCATCAAAGTAGCTAACCGCCTCGATCAGCCCCCGCACCCTGCTTGCCGCCACCCTGCCAGCGGTAGAGCAGGTCTGCACCACCCAGGGCGTAGCTGCCGTCATTCTCTTGGACAGGGTAGCCGCTGCTGCGAGGGGTAGCCGGGCTAACCACTATACTGCCTCTATCCATAAGCAAGGTGCTGCCAGTGAAGGCAGGAACCTGCTTGTCGTTAGCGTAGAGCTGTACCTTTGTGGGTATCGCTTGCCCACAAATCAGCGGGAAACCATAACCCCCGGTCACCATGAAGCCCTGACCCGCGCTACCAGGTACCCGTTGAGTGTTAAGGCAACCGCTGCTGTCATCAACGTGCGCGCCCAGGATCTGGATCGTGTAGTGGACGGCGATTAGGTTGGAGTCGGCGTACACCCGCTTGAGGGTGATCGTGTCGCTGGCAACCGTCTGGCTGAGGTTGAGGTTCTGCGCCCGCTTGACCAGGGGCGACCAGAGCAGCGGATTGAGTTCGGGGTCTGCCACTGCGGTCGCGGTAGCTATTGCCTCCTGGCGATTGAAGTCACCGGCCAGCCCTCTACCCACGATTGGCGCGAGGGCGTAGCTGACGAAGCTGACTACCAGCACGAGCGCAGAGATGGTGGCTAGCTGGGTCAGGCGCAAGGTGCGGCGCGGGTGATTGCGCGCTTGCGGGGCAGCCCGTTGTAGCTCTGCGGCGGCGGTGATCGTCTGCTCCAGGCTGGGTCGGTCGAGGGTAGCGCGCAAGGCGTACTCGTCGAGGGCGGCCTTGATTTTTTGCTTGTCCATTGCTTTCTCCTTCTATTCTTTGACGGTTGGCTGTAGCCAGGCAGGTAGAAGCTGGCGCAGGTGTAGGCGGGCATCGTGCCGCCGCCGCTCGACAGTGCCAGGGGGGACGGCCAGTTGTGTGGCCATCTCCGCTTCGCTCAGGTCGAGGTAGTAGCGCAGAACTACAGCAGCCCTTTGCTGTAGTGAGAGGCGGTCGAGGGCGGCCCAGACTGCCTCCTTCGTCTCGGCGGCGGCCAGCAGATCGTCGGGCTGGGGGTCGTGGCTGATGCTGGCGGCCAGCCTATCGTCCGCGTCATCCACCTGGCGGCTCTGGCGGGTTGCTGCTCGCAGGGCAGCATTTACCACGCTCCGCAAGAACCAGGGGGCAAAGGGTCGGCTCTGGTCGAATTGGGCGATCTTTTCGTAGGCGCGCAGGAATGCGTCCTGCACCACATCTTCGGCTACGGTCAGGTCGTGGCAAACGAGGTAGGCGGCACGCACCGCCTGATCCTCGTAGCGCATTACCAGCAGCGACAGCCCTGCTATCTCGCCCCGCTTGAGTTGGGCAATCGCTGCCTGCTCATCTGTTCCACTCATCGTTTTCTCCTCGGTTGCAACCTTCAACCATACTATACAGCAGTGCAGCGCAAGGTTCGGGGTAGCAAGCCAAATCTCCCCACCGAAGTAGAAGGGATTTGGCTCGCTACCCAGCGGTTGCTTGGGGCTGTCTACTACAGAGGGAGGTGGCTTTAACACCCTGCGGAGGCTAAAAAGAAAGAGGGCGCATTCCGTGAATGCGCCCCCTGCGGATAGAACTGGACTGGCTCTAGCCTACTGCTGGGTTGGTGGCTGGTTATCGTTGCGCTTGAGCGACTGGCGGTACTCCTCCAGGAAGCGTTCGGCGGGCAGCCGACCACCGAGGCCGAAGGAGATGGCGAAGGCGACCGCAATTGCGCCGAAGCCGAGGCCGAAGGCAAGGTTCACGATGTCACTGCCCAGGCTCAACTGGCGCAGGGCGATGGTGCCGACCAGGACGAGGATAGCAACGCGAGCGAAAGTAGCCAGCGTGCGCGACTGTGGTGCGCCAGTGTTCTCGATCAACTCACCCGCCAGGTTGGCGAAGAAGATACCGAGTGCTAGTAGTACTGCGGCCAGCAAGACGTTGCCAAAGAGGGCGGTAGCCTGGGTTAGCACCGCAGCGAGGCCGGTAAAGCCCAGCACGGTTGCAGCCTGGGTTGCCGCAAAGAGCAGAATGCCGCCGAGAACAACATAGCCTACCAGTTCGGAGGCACTGGTGCCAGGGGTATTGCCACCAGCTGCCGTCGGGCTGAGAGTACGACCGATGCTGCTGCCAGCGTTGCTGCCAGTGCTACCGCTGGTGCTGCCGCCGGTGCTGCTGGTGCCACCGCTGTTGCGGATGGTTACGCTGCTGGTGCCACTAGTTCCACCCGTAGCGGTGCCGCCAGGGTTGTTCTCTTGCAGCTTCTGGGCTGCTGCGCGGGTCGCTTCGCTAGCGGCGGCTTGTGCGTCGCTGGCTAGCTGCTGACCCGCCTGCTGTGCGCCTTCGCCTGCCTCGCGCGCAGCATCAGCAGCGGCGCGGCCAGTGCGGGTGCGGTCGAGGCCGAGGGTAGAGGGCAAGCGGTCGAAGCCCACGCTCTGGAGGACACCAACAACGATGCGCTGCACGATGATCGCAATGAAGTAGGCGATCAGCAGGATGATCGCGGCTTGTAGGATGTTCGGCAACGCCCCGACGATGTTGCCTACGAAGTCGCTAACTGGCTTGAGCGCAGTGACGAGACCGAGGGCGGCCAGGATGGCAGGCAGGAAAAGAAGCAGGATCAGGTAGAAGACTACATCGCTAATCGTCTTGCTGATCGGCACTGCCCCAGAGCCGCCAGTGGCCTTAGCCAGACGGTTGTCTGCCCCCGCCGCAGATAGGGCGTTGAGGACAAGCAGGCGCACGATAGTAGCAATGATGTAGGCGATGAAGCCGAGGATGATCGCCGCAATCAGGTTGGGCAGGAAGCCGAGGAACTGGCTGAGCAGGCTGTTGAGCGGGGTAGTAATCTGGTTGAGGCCAAGCGCACTGAGGGCAAGGACGAGGGCGATCAGGATGATCAGGTAATAGACGATTGAAGCAATCGCCCGCTCACCCTGGGCAGCCTGGGCTGCATCCTTTGCGCCAGCCGCTCGCGCAATGCGTGCGCCAATGCCAGTGCGGTTCAGTGCAGTCGCAACCACCCCACGCAGCACGCGGGCGATGATCCAGCCGACCAGGAGGATGATGATTGCCACCGCCAGCTTCGGCAGGAAGGGCAGGAAGTCCTGGTTCATGAAGTTGTTGAAGCTGTAGTTGTCGGTGTTTACGACTTGGCCGCTGGACTGCGCGAAAGGCAGCAGCCAGGCGGTCAGAAAGTTAAGGAACGTCTCCACTGTGTTTCTCCTCTGAGCGTACGTTTTGGATGGGTCCAGTCAGGAGCGTAGGCAGCCCGGGCGGTTGTACACTGCCATGCTCACAATCACATCGTTGTGCGAGTCGGATTAGCCGTAGCGAGCGGCACGGGCAGCCACAGCATCCACGAAGCTGTACCCAGTGCTTGCCGCTGGTGTTCTGACAAGGAGCCATAAGGCAAGGGCTGTGCCACGATTAGTGGAATATTCGGCTACTTTGCTGTGATTGGTTGCATATAGAAAGGGGGCCGCTACCCTGGGCCGTCTGACCGCCCGCCAGCTAGCAGGCTGCGCGTTGCTATCAGTCAGGAAGCCCTATTCTTGCCGAAGCTCTGCCCTGCTGTGCCAAAACCCTTGACAGAGTAGAGAGCAGGTGCTATAATCTGCTTAACGGCGTTAAGCATACTAACTAGGGTAAGCAGGTTAACGAGGCTATGGAGATCAAAGAGCAACCTACCAGAGACGAGCGCACAAAGATGGGCAGCATCGAGCGGCGCAAGCAAGGGAAGCTAGAGCTACGTGAGCGAATACTCCATGCTGCCACTGAACTGCTAGCTAGCCAGGATTACGAGCAGTTTTCGCTGCGCCAGGTAGCGGAGCGGATTGGCTACACACCCACCACCATATACCTCTACTACAAGGACAAAGCCGAGCTACTTCATGCCGTGTTGGATGAGGGCTTCGCCAAGTTCGAGCAGCAGATGCACGCAGCGGAGGCCAGCAGCGACGAGCCAGTAACCTGCCTGATCAACCTCGGCCAGGCTTACCTCAGCTTCGGCCTCACTCAGCCTACCTACTATCGCGTGATGTTTATGCAGCGCAGCGACTATATGTTGCACCCCCTGCCAGGCGAGATCGCACCCCGCATAGCAGTGCTGACTGGCCTTGCCACCTCGATCCAGAACGCCATAGCAGTAGGGGCGATGAAGCCGGGCGACAGCGAAATCTACGCCAGCCTACTTTGGAGCATGATGCACGGGATCGTCTCGCTGGCGATCACCATGCCGCAGATGATGCCCCCCGAACGCGCCCAGGCCGTCGCCCACGAGATGATGGCAATGACGGTTCAGGGTTTGCGACCTTTACCAAACAAAACCAACGCCCTGTGATGGGCGCAGCTTCTTGCACTAGCAACAGAAAGGGATCGATCATGTTTGCCACCCTCGCCCGCTTCATCTACCACCGCCGCTGGGCCGTCCTCGTCGCTGCAGTCTTGTTCATGGTGCTGAGTGGGGTATATGGCAGCAGCGTGTTTGGCAAGCTGAAGGGCGGCGGCTTCGATGACCCTGGCAGCGAGTCGAGCAAGGTAGCTGGCATGATCGCCAAAGAGATGGGCCACAACCAAACACCGCTGATCGTCCTGTTCAGCGCAAAGGACGGCCTGACCGTTAGCGACCCGCTCTACCAACAGGCAGTAGCCGCTACCCTCGCCAAAGTACAGGGCCAGCCGGGGGTTGGCACAATCACCAGCTACTATGAGACTGGCGCACCCCAACTGCTCTCCGCTGACAAGCGTAGCACCTACGCTGTAGTCAACATCGAAGGGGGGCTGGGCAACGCACTCAAGCTGCTACCCACCCTGCGCCAGCAACTCAAGAGCGAGCGGCTAGAGGTGCGGCTGGGTGGCACCGCGCCAATCAACGAGGAGATTTCGGCCCAGGTGGAGAAGGACCTGGGCCAGGCTGAACTCTACACCTTCCCGCTGGTCGCTCTGCTGTTGCTGCTCATCTTCGGCAGCCTGGTAGCCGCCACGCTCCCGCTCGCGATAGGTGGGTTGGCGATCCTCGGCGCGTTCCTGCTGGTGCGGGTGCTAACCGAGTTCACTGATGTTTCGGTGTTCGCGATCAACGTAATCACGATGCTTGGTTTGGGCCTGGCGATAGACTACAGCCTGTTCATGATCAGCCGCTTTCGTGAGGAGCTGAGCCGCCAGCAAGGGGATGTGCGTGCCGCCCTCGTCCGCACGATGCAGACTGCTGGGCGCACCGTGCTGTTCAGCGGCCTGACGGTCGCTCTCAGCCTGCTCAGTCTGCAAGTGTTCCCGATCATGTTCCTCCGCAGCATGAGTACAGGCAGTGCCGCAGCCGTGATCGTGGCCGTCCTTGCCTCGCTAACCGTACTGCCAGCCCTGCTTGCCGTGCTTGGCCCCCGTGTCAATGCCCTCTCGCTCAACCGCCTCTTTCGTCGCCAAAGTGCTACTGCTAGCCAGAGTGATGCGCCACACGGCTTTTGGTACAAGAGCAGTGCGTTCGTGATGCGCTATCCAACGGCGATCCTGGTTGTCACGCTTGGCCTGCTACTGTTCATGGGTAGCCCCTTCCTGCGGGCCAGCTACTCGACCCCTGGCCCGGACAGCCTGCCAGTCAAGGCCGAAAGCCGCGTAGTCTTTGACGCACTGCAAAGGGACTTCCCGGCCAACGAAACCGCCCCAATCCAGATCGTAGTTCGCAGCGACGCAGCCGCCACCAGCCCCGCCAGCCTCGCCAGCCTCTACGACTACACTACTGCACTCAAGGCGGTGTCGGGAGTACGTCAGGTGGAAAGCCTGGTGACGGTTGACCCACGCCTTGCCAGCAAAGAGGCCATCAGTGGCTTCTACGCCTCGATTGGCACACAGTCGCCCCTGGCAGAGCCAGCAGCGACGGCGGCAGCCCGCTACGCGAAGGATAACTACAGCCTGGTCAGCATCATCTACGACGGCAAGTACACCGACCAGAGTAGCCGCCAACTGGTGGCCGACCTACGCGCCCTCCCTCCAATTGCTGGTCTCAGCACGCAGGTGGGTGGCTCGCCTGCCTACCTGGTTGACCTGCTCGCCAGCCTCGAAAGCCACATCCCGCTTGCCCTCGGCTTCATCATCCTGGTCATCTTCGTCATCCTCTTTTTGATGCTCGGCAGTCTGTTCGTGCCGCTCAAGGCTGTGTTGCTCAACATCCTCTCGCTCTCGGTCTGCTTTGGCGCGCTGGTTTGGGTCTTCCAGGATGGCCGCTTTACCGAACTGCTCAACTACACACCAAACGGTACCATAGACGCGACCCAGATGGTGCTGATCTTTGCAATCGCCTTTGGTCTCTCCATGGACTATGAAGTGTTCCTGCTCTCGCGCATTAAGGAGAACTACGACCGCAGTGGCGATAACACCGCCGCCGTCGCTCTCGGTGTGCAGAAGACAGGAGCGATCATCACCAGCGCGGCTCTGCTGCTGGTCGTGGTGATTGGGGCGTTTGCCACTGGCGAAATCCTGTTCATCAAGCAGATCGGGGTCGGTCTTGCCCTCGCCATCCTGGTAGATGCCACCCTCGTACGCCTGCTACTCGTCCCCGCAACGATGCGGCTGATGGGCAAGTACAACTGGTGGTCGCCTGCGCCACTAACCGCGCTCTACAACCGCCTCGGCCTCGGTGAGAAGGAAGAAGTGCCAGCAGCCCAACCCAGCAGCGTCAAGGTAGGCGGTCAGCCGGAGATGAGCGCGCAGTAGCCAGCCGACAGATTGGCGCAACCAACAGCACGGGTAAGCGGGCAGTAGACACTCTCTACACCATGCGCTTACCCGCTTTCGCACCCCATTAACTGCCGTGATCCGCTGGTAGTCACCCCATCTCAGGGCCGCTTGCCCCTCAGCGGGCTTCGTGCTACAATCAGCGCAGACAGCCCCACTGTAACGCCAAAGTACAGGGACAAAACACGCATGGTGACACAGATCTCGATCAAAGTTGAGCCACTGCGCGCGGTCAGCGACGACCTCAGCGCACTGATTGCCAAACAGGACCACCGCTTCTTCGCCCTCGACAACCACCTGGCTGGCCCCCGTAACCCCGCCCAGATTGCCCAGATGCTACGCGACGGGGTTGCCAGCGGCCAGCCGGTGCTGGTGGCCCGCACTGGCGGCGGGCGCGTGGTTGGTTGCGCTGTCACTGCCCTCTGGCAGTTCAGCGAGGAGCAGGAGATGAGCGCGTTTTACGCTCCCCGCACTGGCCTGGTACGCCAACTCTTTCTGCCGCCCAGCCTTGCTCCAGAGGCGCAGGCCGCCTTCAGTGCGCTGCTGGCCGCCCTCGACCGCCAGTGGCAGGGGCAGCAGACCGAGGGCGAACTGATCACCTGGCTTAGTAGCGACCACTGGGTGGAGTCGCAGTTGAAGGTAGCTGGGTTCGCGCCTGACAACATCCTGGCCGTGCGCGGCCTGGAACCACTGCCCGCCAGCCAGCGACCCGCCCCTGCTGGGGTGACGACCCGCCTGGCTCAGCAGCAAGACGCAGAGGAGTTGGTTGGCCTACACCTGGGCGAACTTGAGTTCCACCTGCCCTACTCGCCCTTCGCCCGCATGGTGCCAGCTTTGGAGCGTGAGTTCCGCCAGCGGTTGCTCTACCTCTGGGCGAACGAAGACGTGGACAGGCTGCCGGTGATCGTGGTGGCCGAGCGTGCGGGTGAGGTGGTGGCGATGGCCGAATGCTACGTGGAGACGCTGCCGGGTTGGTTGAGCAACTACCGCCTGCCTGATGGCAACTATGGCTACCTCAACAGCGTGGGCGTGCGCCCCGACCTGCGTGGGCTGGGCATTGGCCGCCTGCTGGTGCAAGGGGTGTTCGAGCAACTGGCGGCCTACGAACCGCTAGGCTACGCCCTCTGGTTTACCTACTCCAATCCGCTCTCTAGTAAGTTCTGGCCGCACCTGGGCTTTCGCCCACTCTGGACGCAGTACCAAAGGCGGCGGGGGATCGCGGGTACACCCCTCTGGCACGCCGAGGGATGAATGACCTGCTGATAGTAGAAGACCTGGTGGTGAGTTATGGCGGCATTGAGGCGGTCAAGGGCATCAGCTTCGCAGTGGCCGAGGGGCAGGTGGTAGCTATCGTGGGGGCAAACGGTGCAGGCAAAACCACGACAATGCACGCTCTCTCTGGTCTGCTGAAGCCGCAGCGAGGCAGCATCCGCTTTGCTGGCGCAGAGATTGCCCGCCAGCCTGCGCACCAGATCGTCGCGCGTGGACTGGTGCAGGTGGCCGAGGGGCGCGCGATCCTCGGTCAGATGAGCGTGGCCGAAAACCTGACGATGGGGCTGGCTGCCGCTGGCTCACGCCGTGGCGGGCCAACCGTCGCTGCGATGTACGACCGCTTCCCCATCCTTGCCCAGCGGCGCAGTCTGCCCGCCGGTCAGTTGTCGGGTGGCGAGCAGCAGATGCTGGCTATAGCCCGCGCCCTCCTGGCCCACCCGCGCCTGCTCTTGTTGGACGAACCTAGCATGGGGCTGGCTCCAATGCTAGTCAAGCAGGTGTTCGAGATCGTCACTGCATTGAAGGCGGCGGGCAGCACTATCCTACTCGTCGAGCAGAATGCGCTCAAAGCTCTGCGCCTGGCAGACTACGCCCACGTGTTGGAGCGGGGCCGCATCACCCTCAGTGGCACTGGCGCAGAGTTGCTAGCCGACGAGCAGGTAGCAAAGGCATACCTGGGGACGTAGGCAGATGCGCCTCGCTTGAAGGAGAAAGTGACGTTGGCAGCTTTTGCAACAATCCTGGGGTGCTACCGAACCAGGAGCCTTAGATCGGTTATAATAGCTCCGTCTCACACAACACAACATACTTTCGCACAGGAGAAGCCCCATATGTCCCTCATGCAAGTTGGCAAAGAAGCTCCGACCTTTACGCTCAAGGATCAGACTGGCAAGGCTATTAACCTCGCTAGCTATCGCGGCAAACAGCCGGTCGTCCTTATCTTCTACCCCGCCGACGAAACTCCCGGTTGCACCAAACAGATGTGTGCTGCCCGCGACGACAACGCGCTGTACGAGCAGGCAGGCGTGGCCGTATTCGGGGTCAACCCTGGCACTGCCGAGTCGCACCGCAGCTTCGTCGCCAACCATAGCCTGACCACCCCGCTGCTGGTAGACGAGGGCCTGAAGGTGGCGGGCGACTACGATGCGCTGACCACCTGGCAGGGCCAGCCCTCCGTCAACCGCACGGTAGTAGGCATCGCAGCCGATGGCAGGATCGCCTTCTACGAGCGCGGCATCCCCGCCACCAGCCAAATCCTGGCCGTCTTCAAGGAGAGGCATGATGAGCAACCAACCTGAACTGGATGTACAGGCGGGGCTGGCGACCACCCTGGGCATGAAGATCACCGAGATGACCGCTCAGCGTGTGGTGGCGACCATGCCAGTCACTACAGCCCACCACCAGCCGTTCGGCTACCTGCACGGCGGCGCGAGCGTGGCCCTGGCCGAGACCGTTGCCAGCATTGGCGGCCAACTTAATTGCCCAGTCGGTAAGTCGGCCTTCGGGCTGGAGATTAACGCCAACCACCTGCGGCCCAAGCGTGAGGGGTTGCTGACCGCCACTGGCACCCCCCTACATGTGGGACGTAGCACGCAGGTCTGGCAGGTGGAGATACGAGACGAGGACGGCAAGCTAGTCTGCATTGCCCGCTGCACCGTTGCAGCGGTGGACATCAGCTAGCGCACAGCGCGGAGGGGATCGCTACTCCTTTAGCTACGGCCTCCACATCTGCCCTATGTGCGGCTGACCAAGTGGCGAGCCTCCAGATATGCATTGGCGAGTGGATCAGGTGAGCGGCTCAGTAGAAATGGCGGTAGCTGAATATAAGGTGGCTGTTTTGTTCGCCCCAAACCTTCGTCTAAGCACGGTTCTTGCTATAGAAGGTGCAAACAAAACCGACGTTGAGGTAGGAAGCGATGCAGCAAGAGAGCAGTCCAACCACACAATATCAGATCAAGGATGACCGCACCCGACTTGCTGTCGGGTTCTTGGTGCTGATCGTTGTGCTACTTGGTGTCGTCCCTACCCTGATCTCGTTTCGTGCGCTTGGCATTGGTGACGACCTGATCACCAAGATACGTCCACTGATCGATAGCAGTAGCCACGTTAGCACGCTGATGAGCGATCAGGAGACAGGGCAGCGCGGCTACATCCTGACCAGCAAGGAGCAGTTTCTCGAACCATACAACGCAGGGCGGGGCGACCTTGCGAAGCTCTGGCTGGCCGCTGAGCAGCAAGCTCTCGTGGTTGGCGGACAGGTTCCTACCCTACTCGCCCAGGTTAAGAGCGCGGCTAGTGCCTGGCAGGAGCAGTTTGGCGAGCGTGACGTGCAGCTAGTCAAGAGTGGCAAGGCAGAGCTGGCAGCGGCTGAAGTGTCTTCAGGTGCAGGCAAGGCCGCTTTCGACCACTTCCGCGCTAGCAATCTCGCGCTCGGCAACCACCTGGTTGAGCTGCGTACCCAGATGCTAGCTGAACGTGACAGTTGGATTGTCGCACTGGAGATCAGCATTATCTTCCTTGGGGTAATTGGCTTGCTAGCGGTTGGCCTGCTCTACTACATCAACAACCGCGCGCGCCGCTACCTGGTGGAGACAGTGCGGCTGGTTGAAGCGACCCGCGCCCGTGATGACCTGCTCTCGGTTGCTCGCCACGAGCTACGCACCCCCGTTACCTCGATTAAGGGTTACAGTCAGATGGTCTTGCGGCGGCTGCGGCGGCAGATCGCTGAGGGCAATACTGTGACCCTCAAGCGCGACGACTGGGACAAGATCACTAGCCATCTTGATACTATTGACCAGCAGAGCGGTAGGCTAGCGCGTATGGTGGAGGAGTTGCTTGATGTGAACCGTATGCTAGACCGCAACGACAACCTGCAACGCACTGCTACCGATTTGGTGCGCCTCTGCCAACGCGTGCTGGACGAGTTGCGACCGCTATCGCCCAACCACCAGTTGGAGTTGGACAGTGGGGAAGGCGAACTGACCGCCATGCTGGATGCGAACCGGATGGAGAGGGTGCTGTACAACCTGGTGGGTAACGCGATCAAATACTCGCCCGATGGCGGCAAGGTGACACTTAGCCTGCGGCGGGTGCGTTAGGATGTTGTCTGCACCGTCAGCGATGCTGGACTGGGTATCCCAGCGGCGGAGCAGGAGCGTCTTTTCCAACGCTTCTATCGCGCCAGCAACGTAGGCAATGGCGCAACCAAGATCAGCGGTTTCGGCCTCGGTCTCTATGTCAGTAAGCAGATCGTAGAGCAGCACGGCGGGCGCATTTGGCTGAACAGCGAGGTAGGTCGGGGCAGCCAGTTTGCCTTCAGCCTCCCTCTACAAGCCACCACCTTCCGCCCGCTGCAACCAGAGGAGCTAGCGGGCGGGGTGAAACGCTAGGGCGCAGTAAGTGTTAAGGCAGTCGCTCTCTCCCCGCAGCGAGCAACTGCGCGGCGGTGGCGAGAGCAGTTGCGGGGCTGATGCTCTCTATCCCAGCAGAGGTCTCCATTGCCCGCTTCCAGAGCGGCACGCCCGCGATGAAGAAGGCCTGCGGCTGGTAGTCGGTAGGAGTCAGCACCTGCCAGGTGTGGCCCTGCTCTGCTTCTGGCAGATAGGGGCGGTAGTTGTGCAGGCTGGTCGGGCCGTAGATGCCCAGTACGCTAGTGCCGCGGGCGGCGGCCATGTGCAGGGGGCCGGAGTCGTTGCCGATGAACAGGCGGCTGCGTTCCAGCACCGCTGCGCTCTCCAATAGCTTGGCTTGCCCCACCAGGCTGATCAGTTGACGGCTGACGATGCGGCGGGGCAGGCGGCTTTGGCCGATCACTGCCGTTGCGATGCCACTGTCCTCCGCCCCACCCACCAGCAACACTCGCGCCCCATGCTGCTCGATCAACAGGTCGGCCAAGGCGGCGAAGTGTTGGCTGGGCCACCGCTTCTGGCCCTTTACCCCCTCGCCGCCTGGGTGCATGGTGATCACCAACTCGCGTTCTGGCACAATCTGCAAGCGGTGCAGTAGTTGCGCCGCCGCCGCATGGTCGGCTGGGCGCAGGTGCAGGCGTGGGCGGCTCTCTGCTGGCACTGCAATGCCGAGGTCTAGCTCAAGGGCGCGGTTGAAGATTTGCACGGCGTGCAAGCTGCGCCACAGTTGCGCCCTGGGCGAGTCGGGCAGCAGCCACCAGAGAGGCGGGTAGTGCGCCCAGGCCCGCCGCCGAGGGGTGGTGAGCAGGGTTAGCCAGCCAATGGCCGGGCAGAACTCGACCACGAGATCGTACTTCTGCTGATGCAGCCAGCGGTAGAGGCCCGCTAGCCGCCCCAACCCCCACTGCCCCCAGGTTTGGCGGGTGGGATAGCCGATCAGCCCATCCAGATCGGGACTACTCTCCAATACTGCGCGGTTGTTGGGGAAGACGAGGGCGTGGATGGTCGCCTGCGGGTAAGCCAGGCGCAGGGCGTGCAAGGCAGGGGTGCAGAACAGGGTGTCGCCGATAGGCAGCAAGACAAAGGCAGCGATGCGGCGGGGTTGCGCCACCCGACTACTTGCTTTCGCGGTAGAAGCCGATGATCTCGCGCTGCTCGCTGTCGCTACTCATCACCTCAAGGAAGCTGACCCGCCACCAGGGGAAGGTGACGCTCCGCACCCCGTTCGCCAGGTAGGCAACAGCCTTGCCGTCCTTGCGTCGAGGGTTGAGGATCGTCACCGTAGTGTCGGTGGCTTCTGGCAGGGCTTCGATCTCTGCCAGGATCGGGTCTTCGTTGGAGATGTGGAGGATGATAGTGATAGCCAAGTCGGGTTTTCTCCTGCTGCTTGCTAGTTGACCGTCTCCATTACCACCTTCATCACCACGTTGCCCAGGCGCAGTTCGTCACCGTCCTTGAGGGCAGTGGCAGTGTGGGGGGGGAGCCGCTGCTTGTTGAGGAAGGAACCGTTGACCGAGCCAAGGTCCATCACGTAGTAGGTGTCGTCGTTACGGCTGATCTGGGCGTGCTTGCGCGACACGCCCGCTTCGTAGCCGCCGTCGGGGTCGAGGTCAACCTGGGGGAAGATGCCATTGGCGCGGTCGCTGCGGCCAATCTGTATCTCTGTGTCGGGCAGCCAGTTGCTCAGGCGGCCTGTATTGAGGATCAGCAGGCGCAGGCGACGGGCGCGGGTGGGTAGCGAGATGCCGCCTTGCCCGCCAGCAGGCAGCGGTAGGGTGCCTATCTTATCACCACCACCACCGCCGCCGCCGCCACCGCTCCCCTCGCTGGGGCGCAAGGTATCAGTTGGCGCACCATTGGTCGTGAGGGACGGCAGGTTAATCGCCAGCGGGTTGGCCGCTGCCGACGAGTCGACCTCGGCGGCGGCAGCCAGGTAGGTGCCGCAGTTCTCGCAGTACAGCGTACCTTCAACCCATTCAGTAGCGCACGTTGGACACTTGATCATCTTTTTCCTCTTTTGCCCCCGATCACGGTTTCAGCGTGAGATGTTGGTGGTGTTCAGCTTCATACCCTGGAACAGCTTGGCGGTACCCGCACTGGCGACCAGGCCGCGAGTGCCGTACTTGATCTTCTTGGTGCCACTGCGTGAAGCCTGACCAAACCCTTCCAGGTGTTCGATCTCGCGCTGCACTGTCTCGGCCAAATCCTTATCGCCTGCGTTGAGTAGGTGGGTGGCGACCATCTTCAGCTTCATTGTCGCCTGGCGCACATCTCCCGCTTTGAGGTCCTGCCACGCTCTGCCCTGCAACTTGAAGGCGATCAGCCGCTCCACCACCGACTTGATCACCGCACTGACCGGGTAGGGCGGCTTTACTTCGAGGCTATAGGTGAGGGTCATTTCGTCGGCCACCGCCTGCGGCTCCCCCTCCATGCTCGGTAGGTCGTAGACCAGGCAGAGGCGGCCCAACCTGCGCTGCCCTGGGGCTTGCGGTGCGATCAGCACTTCGGCAAGGAAGAACTGCTCCTCGTCGGCGCGCAGGTGGCCCAGGTTGATCGAGGTGAGCAGAGCCTCGCGGTTGGGGGTGAGGAGGGCAAGGGTGTTGCTGCGCTCTACATCACGCTCCTGCTCCTGCACTATCATCCGCTGCTGCTCTTGCTCCTTGCCTGCGCGGGCCTCCCCTTCGCCGATCATTGTGGGCCGCTCGCCTTGCTCTGTCGGGCCGTTAACTGCCCGCGGCAGGGCAGGAGGGAGCGGCTGGTTGAACAGATTGCGGAGGTCGCCCCCTGTATTGTTGGCTGCTTGCTGCGCCTCTGGTTGGTTGACTACGCTGCTGATCCTTACCCCCAGGAGGCTGCGCCCAGCCCGCTGCGCGTTGCTAGCCCCTGGGTCGCTGGCCGCCTGCGCCGTCTGCTCAGCCTGTTGGCGGGCAAGGACGATCTGGCGGTCGCGCTCAGCCTGCTCGTCACGCTCGCGTTCCAGCCGCACTTCCTCGGCGGCTCCGGCTTCGAGGGCGGCCTGACCAAGAACCTGGGCCACCGCCTTCGGTTCGCTGAACTTCAATTCGCTGATCAGCGGTGTCACCCGATATAGCTTCTGCAACTGCGTCCCCTGTTCCAGGTAGAGAGCGACAGTGGCGTTGCGGGCGTAGATCGAGCGGAAGCCCTCCACCTTGTTCTTGAAGGCCGCGCTGATCTTCTCTGGCGTGTCTATATACTCCGAACTGCTACCGGTGCGGGCAGCTATTGTCTCCAGCAAGTCTTCGTTCCACTCGTCGCCCAGGCCCAGCGGCGAGATCACTATCTTCTTCTCTGCTGCAAGGCGAGCCAGGCGCACGCACTCATCCTCGTCGCCATAAGTCTGCCCATCGGTTAGCAGCAGCATATAGTTGATCAGGTTAGGCGCGTAGGCCGAGTTGATCTCGTCCAGCCCCATACTGATCCCTGAAGCCATCTCCGTGCCACCACGTGCTTCAATCGAGTCGATCATGTTCTTGATCTGGTCACGGGCCTGTACACGCTGCGAACGGACAACCACCGAGGCACGATCGTTAAAGCTGACCACCGAGAAGGTGTCGGTTGGCGATAGCTGATCTACGATGTAGCGGGCGGCCTCCTTGACGCGGGCCATCTTCTCTCCACGCATAGAGGAACTGCGATCCAACACCAGGCAGATGTTGAGTGGG
>Ga0123339_10001276_pt1 | contig 17648 bp, 5 predicted proteins | sample lystaG_FD_89956 | JGI IMG/M metagenome (GOLD analysis project Ga0123339, IMG submission 89956) | Glacier valley bacterial and archeal communities from Borup Fiord, Nunavut, Canada, to study Microbial Dark Matter (Phase II) -... | ecosystem: Environmental > Aquatic > Freshwater > Ice > Glacier ... | reverse complement strand
CTTCTGGCTCGTCGGATTTTCGAGCACTCGGCCCCTACAGAGACCTGGGAGAAATACCAGGAGCGTATCTCAGACGTGCTTAATCTCGGCCTCAAGGCGGCCTAAATCTTCCGAACCATTGTTTGGATGAGAGGTTTAGTTAACTGTGGTGCGGAAGCACATGGTCTTGGGCGTTCCCGAGACCACACCCGCCAGGGTTCCAGTGACGGTGGGGCTGGTGAAGTTTGAAGGACTTGCTACCGTGATAGAACCGACTACGAAAGTCTGGTTGGGCAGCAGGGTGTCCGAGACGTTGACGGCGCTGGCGGTGCCCAGCAGGCTCGTGGCGGTGATGCAATACTCGAGCGTGTCCCCCGGCTTGGCTATAACGGAGGTACCAATAACACCCACCGGAGTAGGCAAAACTTTCTGAACCGTCTTGGTCAAGGTGATGGGGTTGAGAAAGACATCCACGGCGGCACTATTGTTTAACGTGCTCGAGCCATTGCTGCCGTTATCCACCGGAGTCGCTGCCGATAGCGTGGCCGTGTTGGTGGCTTTGCTTGCCGCGCTCGAGTTCACCGTGACTGGCAGGCGCATGGTCAAGCTTTGTCCAGGAGCCAGATTGGGGATGGTCAGGGTATTAGCGCTGAAAGTCACTGTTCCCACGCTGGGGTTGGTGGGAGTAGCGATGAAGTTGGCAGAGGTGAGTGTGCCTGGGGTGAGAACACCGGGCAGGATATCAGAGACGGTAATGTTGGTGGTATTCACTGCCTTGAGGTTGCTCACCGTGACTAGGTAATCGAAACTCTGTGTATTGGCCCGCACGGTTTGCGCGGTGTTGGTGCCGGTTTTGACGGCCTGTTTGGTTACACTCAGGTCACTCTGCACTATCAGGTCTTCCAACGCACTCGAGGAGGAGACGTAGTTGCTTCCACTCACGGCACCGCCGCTGGTGTAAGTTCCTCCCGGCCCCACCCGAACCGCGCTCGAGCTGGTGGGGTCAATAAAGCTGGTGGTCGCCGAGTTCTGGAAGGTCCCCACCCCCTGAAGGCGGTTGATGGGAAAACGCAGCTCGAGCGTGCTCCCGCCTTCCAGGGTCCAGTCTCCAAAGGTCAGAGCGGTTTGACCTGAGGTAGGGTCGGTGGTAGCGGTGCGGGAGGTCACTCCGGTGGGTGTGGCCGGGGTGGTGGGTCCAGCGTAGGTCAAGGGCGTGGGTAGGGTGTCAAACACCCGCACCCCAGTTGCTGCCCCTTTGCCTGGAGCGTTGCTGATGCTGATGAGGTACTCGGGCTGCTGAGCATCGGTGGGCTGGTTAAGGGTCAAGCCGCTTGCATAGCTAACGGTTCTGGCGTCTCCAGGCTTGAGCACCTTTTTGGTGACGGTAAGCTGGGGAAAGCAAAAGGGCGTTTGTGGAATAGCGGTGTTGTTGTAAACGATGTTTCCCTTACCTCCGACCCCTGCGCTACCCCCATATACATTGGTTATGCCAGTAGCCGGATTGTTGACCCCAGGAATGCCACCGGTGAGGCTGGTGCCTGGAGGTGTGGTGATGTTGGTAGTCAGCAGCACCGCGCCGCCCCCGCCCCCGCCCCCTGGACCCTGAGTTTCCCCTCCACGCAGCGGCAGAGCTGAGTTTCCTCCAGCCCCCCCATTGACCTGCACGCTCAGGCTCGAGAGGTTAATGCTGTTGGTGGCGATGGCTACCGTACCCCCCGCGCCTCCACCTCCCGCCGCGTCGCGCCCGGCAGGTTGTCCATCTTGACCGTTGGCCTTGAGCGTTCCGGGTCCGGTGATTTGATTAGCCACCAGGAAAATGACCCCACCGCCATTACCCCCGCTGGCCTGCGGTACGCTCGAGTTGTCATCGGCATTGTTGTTGTCTCCCGCTCCACCGCCGCCGCCCACAATCAGGCGCTCGGCATTGGGATAGGCGCTCGAGGGCAAAATTCCCGCACCCCCTAGACCGCCTACAGGCCGCGCACCGTCGCCATCACACCCAAAGAAGCTACTACCAAAATCGACACAGTTCCCCGTATCAGTGTTCTTGTAAAAAGCGAAGCTGTTGCCTCCGGTACCGCCCTGGCCCACATTGCCGCCCCCACCGCCGCCGGCGTTGTGCTGATTTCCGCCCCCACCTGCATTGCCTGGCGCTCCCCTCGAGCGGTCCAGACCGAAGGTGTAATTGTCTACCCCTGCGTCGGGGTCCAGGTCTACGGTTCCGATAGGGTAGCCGGAGGTACCCAGGTCTTTTCCGGTATAAGCCACGGCAGTCAGCGTCTGGTCGCGCACAAAGCGCGGCGTTCCAGCGATGCCCTCGCCCTTAAAAGCACCGAAGTTGGCGCGGGCGGTGGTGAAGGGGGTAGCGTAGTTGACAATGCCCTTGCCGCTCACCACGTCGTCAAACCTCGAGCCACCGCCTCGGAAGCCCGCATAGGACGCGTCTATGGTGTGGTTGTTCAGGTCGAGGTTCCCGGCGACACTGAGAGCAAAAACCCCCCCGCTCGAGCCGTCCCAGGCTGGAACAGTGATATCTGCGCTGAGTTGCAGGCTCGTGAACTGCGGAACCCGCACAATCTGGAAGCGCCGCTGGCCGTTGCTGTTGTCAGCATCGGCGTTGATATAGGTGTGAATGAGCGGATTTTTGAGGGTCAGGGTGCCACCGGCCACTCCGCCCACCACGTTGAACTCGTAATATCCCGCACCGCGCAGGTTAGTGTAACCCCGTCCGGTGCTGCCATCACCGTAACTGATGCTGTCCGAATTGTTGATAAGCGCGTCCTGCATCTGAACGATGAGGACCAAATCGCCTACACCCACATCGCTCGAAACTCCGAAATCGGTTCGCTTGCTCCCCAGAGAAATGGACAAGGAACCTATGGGAGCCGTGCTGCCCGCCGCGCCAGCATAGTAGGTGTTGGGGTTGAACACACTGCCGTCCTTGCCGGGAACCGCGCAGACCTCGGCCAGTGCAGTCAACGATTGAACTCCACAGAGCAGTGCGAGCGAGAGCAGCATTCCTCGAGCCAGCCCTCGAGCGTTATTATTAAAATTCATCGGTTCACCTCGTTGAGCAGGACATCCAGGCGGAAATACAGTCCCTGACGGGTGTTCGCGCCGATGCCATTGAATCCGGTGGGGTTATAGCCCACCGTGGCCCATAGGCCGTCGAGCGCCCTGAACGTAGCCTCGAGTCCCAGGCCCCACTGGGTTTTTTGCAAGCTGGGCTGGTACAGAGCGCGTCCGTAAATCCCCAGACCAAAGCGGTCTGTGAGGTAAGCCGTCGCGCCCAGTTGGGGTTGAATCAGCAGGCCGTCGTTGACGCCCAGAGTGTCCAGGGTACTCAGCGCACCGCGCACCTGAAAGCTGGGGGCGCGGTAGGTGAGGCCCAGTTGAGAGGTGATTTCGCCGGTTCCGACGCTACCCCCTTTGAGGCTGCCGTCCGCGAAGCGAAGATACCCCAGGCCCTCGAGTGAAGCGTCGCGCATGGCCGCAGAGAAGGTGACGCGGTTGCCACTCTCTCGAGCCAGTTCACTGGTGGCGTCCAGACCCACAGTCCATACCCGGTCCAGCGAGCCACTCAAGCCGCCCTTGAGCACCACCTTGGAATCTCCAGTGCTGGGCAGGTTGGTGCTGACCCCGGCGCTGGCCGCAAAACCGTCGCCCCGGAAACTGAGGTCCACGCCGCCCTCGAGCGTCCCAGTTCCCTTCTCGAGGTTGGTGTTGTAACCCGCTTGCAGGTTGGCGCTGAGGCGCTCCGAGAGCGGCAAGACCGTGCTAGCCCCGAAGCGCGCCAGATTGCCGTCACCGTCGCCGTTGGGAAGTTCGTAGTTCACAGAAAAGCTGGTGTTGCCAAAGCGGTTCTCGAGTCCGATGGCCGCCTGGTTTTTACGGCCCCAGACTAAGTTGTCGGTGAAGCTCAGGCTGAGCTGTGGCGTAAAGGCGTACTTGGCCGCAAACTGAGTCTGGGGGTCCACTCCGCCGGTGAGGGCTTGGGCGTGGTTGAGGCTTAAGTTGAGGTTGCCCGCGCTGACTGTGGCCCGCGCGGTGAGGAAGGTCGCCGGGTTCTGAAGCAGTTGCTGACGCAGGCCCAAGCCCACGGTAAAGGGGCTGAAGCTGTAGTCGAGTCCACCCTCGAGCGTGGCGCGGTCTCCAGACTTGTTAGAGCCGTAGGTTCCACCCGCCCGAACGCTGAACTGAGGGCTGAGTTTGAGGCTGGCCGCCGCCGCTGCTTCGGTTCCAGGCGTTCCCTTACCCACTCCGGCGTAATCGTCGGTCTGCACCCGTGCCCTGGCACTCAGCGACAGGGTATCGCTCGAGGTCTGGGCATCCAGGCTGGCCTGAAAGCCTCCAGAGTAAGCCGCGCTGGCGTTCACATTGGTACGGCCCTCTTGGTAGCCAAGCTTGGCTCCCACGGTGAGCACGTTTTCGGTGGCGTCGCCCACGCCACCGGAGGCCCGCAGCGTGACCGCCGCCATCGAGGCGCTAAAGGGTCCACTGGCGGTCTTGACCTGCACCCCGCCCTCGAGATAGCGGTTGCCCAGCGGATTGGGGGTGCGGTAGCTTAGCTCGAGGCTCTGAGGGTTGAGGCTGGGGTCGGTGGACACCACCGGGCGCACGAACTCGAGCACTCCAGAAGCCGCGTCCACGGTGTAATCGGTGAGGCGGTTCAGAGGCGTGCGGCTGAGTTCCACGCCCGTGTCACGGTCCCGAATCACCAGGGTCACGGTCTCGGAGCCGTACTCGAGGGCCTCGCCAATTTGCAGTAAGCGGGTTCCGTCGGGACGCAGCACTCGCTTGACGGTGCTCGAGGGGACGGCGGCTACGAAGCCGGAAATGCCGGTATCGCCTTTGGTTTCAAAGGTGAGCGCGGTGTAACCCCCACTCACGGGCAGCGCGGTGATGGGCAATTCGGTCTGGGCGTAAGCCACCTTGAAGGCGGGGTTTTCAAAGCGGAAGGCCACCGGGTCCACGCCTTGCAAGGAAACACTGGGGCTGGAGGCATCCCCGAATAGGGTGTAGCCCTCGGCAGTCGTTTCTCCGGTGGGCAGCTTGCCGCCGCTTTTCAGGGTTTGCAGGCCCTCGCCGCTGTCGAGCGCCGCGTACTGGGCCGCACCGACCACATAGAGTTTGCCGTCGCCAATCGGACCCTCGAAGTAGCCGCGCCCGGTAACGTCCACCGAGAGCGGCGAGAGGCCCACCGTGGCGCTGAGCGTACCGATGGCCACGGTGGTCGCGCTCGAGCGAACGTCGAAAGTGCTGGCCTGCTCGAGGTCGCCCAGAGCCAGTCTGAGCTTGAGTTGGGTCGGAACCGCCTGTGGACGCAAACGCAACACGCCTTCGCCATTGATTAAGCGCACCTGATAATTGGGCATGGTGGGGTTGGCGTCGGGGTCGAGTGGCTCGAGGTTGGTCCCCACGGTGAGAAACCCGTCGCGGCCCGCAAGCCCACTAGCGTCGAGCGCACGCACCCGCAACTCGAGTGGGGAAAAGCCGTCGGCCACCAGATTTTGGGCCGTTGCCTCGAGTTTGACTGGGTTGCCGGCCAGGAACACGGTGACACTTTCACCGCCCACCTCGAGCACGTTTTTGCCTTCCCGAAGCTGCACGCCGAAGTACTCGAGGTGCAGGGTATTTTTAACGGGGTCGTCTACCGTCTTGCCCAGCGCCGAGGCGGGCAGGGGCACACCGTTGAGTTTGGCGGTCAGGTCGAAGGACTTATCGCCCTCGAGCGTGATGCCGATGCGGTCCCGGTCGCGGAAAATCGTTCCGGCCAGCGGCAGTTTGATGAAGCCGGGGTTCTCGGTGAGCGCCTCGGTCTGTCCGGCACGCTCGAGGTCTTTGGAATCCAGCTTGCCGTCGAGTAGTAAGGTGCGCCCTCCGGCGAACTGGGCCTCGAGCGCGGGTTCGGGCAGGGTGCCGAGCGCCGCGCTGTGCGTGACCCGGTAGCTGAGCAGCAGGTCTTTTCCCGCCGTGGCCACGTCGCAACAATCGTCCGTACTGAGGTTTTTGTCGGTTTTAGCAGGTTGGGCCAGTTTGACAGTCCAGTACAGCGTTCCGTCCGCACCCACAGAGGGGTCGGCGAGGCGCTCGCTACCCAGGGTGCTCGAACCGCTCTGATAAACTGCGCCCACCGGAAGCTTCTGGGCCACGGTGACGCTCTGCGCCTCGGAAGGCAGGCTGAGCGGCAGTTTCAAGGTAGACTCACGCGAGACCCGCAGTTGGGGCAGGGTGAGCACCGAATCCTCGGTTTCGTTGGAGACCTGGCTGCTTTCGCCCGCACGCACGATGCCGCGCACATTAAAGGTACCGGGTTGAGTGGCGGTGGCCGAAACGCTGAGGGTGCGGCTCTCACCCGCGCCCAGCTCGAGCGGCACACTCGAGGTCTCGAGGACCAGACCCGCGTCGCTTTCCAGGTCCAGGCGAACTTTGACCGGGCGCTCGAGCGGGTTGGTCACGGTGAACTCGAAGTTGGTGGGCGTGCCGACCAGCACGCGGGGCGTCACGACGCTCTCCTCGAGGTCGAGCCAGACGCGCTCCACCGGAGTTTCGGCAGTCAGCGTTTGTTTGCCGCTGAGCGTTGCCACCGCGCTCGAGGTGGCAGGTTCGCCCTCCGTAACCGTCGCGTCGTAAGAAAAGTCTTTTTTGGCTCCCGGCTCGAGCACGCCCTCAAAGCTGCTGGTCGTGGTCGGCTCGAGCAGGTCGCTGGGGTCGTCGCCAAGGGTGAACGGAGCCGGAGCGGTTCCGGTGTTCTGGGCGCTGAGGCGCACGGTGACGGTTTCAGACGGAATCGAGGCCGGAATGGCTGAGCGCTCTAAGGCCAGCTTCTGGCGCACCACCTGCACCGAAGTTTCGGCGCTGAGGGTGTCTCCGGTGCTGCTGCTGAGGTTCACGCCGCGTACCAGGGTGTCTGGCGCGTCCTCGGCCACGGTGAAGCACTGCTCGAAGTTCTGGCTCTGGCCTAAACCCAGCGGCAGTGGCTCGGAGACGAGTTCACCTTGAAGTCCGTCGGTGGACAGCGACTCGAGGGTGTAGTCCCCATCGGCACTGCCGTCGTTGCCCACGGTGACGGTGAAGCACACCTCGTCTCCCGGCTGCGCTACCGCTTTATCCACCGTCTGGGTCAGGGTGGGAAGGTCGCGCACCACTTCAACACTGTTGCGGGCCTCGAGCGTTTTACCCTTGGCGTCGGTCAACGTAACCGTGCGCTCGAGCGTGTCGGGTGCATCGTCGGCCCCATCTTGAGCTACCGTGTAGCAGCTCTCGAGTCCGCGCGATTTGCCGCCGTCCAGGTTCAGGGTTTGCTCGAGCGGGTCGCCGCCCAGCGCGTCGCTGCCTTTGGAGAGCAGCGTGTAGTCACCAAGTGCGTCGCCACCATTGCTGACGGTGGCGGTGAAACACACCTCCTCACCAGGGCGCACCTGGGCCTTGTTGACGGTCTGGGTCAGCGTAGGCGCGTCGCGCACCACCTTGACCGAATTAGTGGCCTCGAGCGTTTTACCCTTGGCGTCGGTCAGCGTGACCGTGCGCTCGAGCGCGTCCGGGGCGTCCTCGGCCACGGTATAACAGCTCTCCAGCGCGTTCTCCTTACCTGAAGCAAGCTCGAGCTTCTGCGCGGGGCTGTCGCCTTCAAGACCCGCGTCGGGTGCGAACTCGAGGGCGTACTGACCCGCCGCCTCACCTTTGTTACCTACGGTGGCGGTGAAGCACACCTCTTCACCGGGCTGGGCCACGGACTTATCCACCGTTTGGGTCAGCTTGGGTGCGTCGCGGACCACCTTGACGCGGTTGGTGGCCTGAAGGGTTTTACCCTTGGCGTCGGTCAGGGTGACGGTGCGCTCGAGCGAATCGGGGGCGTCGTCGGCCACGGTGTAGCAGCTCTCGAGTCCGCGAGCTTTACCGCCGCCTAGGCCCAGAGTCTGCTCGAGCACCTTACCGCCCAGCGCAGCGCTGCCCTTGGAAAGCAAGTTGTACTGACCCGCCGCCTCGCCCACGTTGCTCACCGTGGCGGTGAAACACACCTCTTCACCGGGTTGGGCCTGGGCCTTGTTGACCGTCTGGGTCAGCGTGGGCGCGTCGCGCACCACTTTGACGCTGTTGCTGGCCTCGAGCACTTTACCGCGCGCGTCGGTGAGTAAGACCGTTCTGGTCAGGGTTGCGGGCGCGTCCTCGGCCACGGTGTAGCAGCTCTCGAGCGCGCTCTGAGCGCCGCCTGCCAGTTTGAGCGACGCATTGGGAAGCGCGGGCTTTCCGCCTAACGACGCATCGGCTTTGAACTCGAGCGTGTACGCTCCATCGGCCTGACCCTCGTTGCTCGAGGTGGCGATGAAACACACCGTCTGGCCGGGTTCCACCACCGACTTGTTCACGGTCTGGGTCAGCTTGGCCTGGTCCGGGGTGAGTGCCAGCACGCGGGTCTCGAGGGCTTGCTTGTACGGCTCGAGCGCGCAGCTCGCACTCAGGGTGCCGGGGGCGGTCACTTTGGCCCGCACCGTGAGCACACCGGGTCGTCCGGCTACGATGTCGCTGCCGCCGCTGGTGGGGTCGAGCGGCTCGAGGCCCGCCGGGAGTTTGAGACTGATACGGGCCGGAATCTTCTCGTCGAACTCGGTTGTGGCGGTGGCGGTAAAGGTGACGGTTTCACCGACCACCGCCTGCACGCGGTCCACGCTGCAAGCCAGTCCGGCCTGCGGCTGCACCGTAATACGCACCCGAGCTTCGCCGTTTTGCGGCACGGTCACGCGGGGGGGGGCCATAATTTTGGCTCCGGCTCGAGGGTTCACCGCCACGCTGTAGTCTCCGGCCTTCACTTCTTCGGTCACACTCGAGGCCACTTCTACCGCGCTTCCAGCCACCAGCGCGGTGACGCGGGTGGGGCGGGTCTCGTCGGGCAGCAGCAACACCGCTTCCAGGCTGAGGCGTCCGGTTTGGGCCACTGGAACCACAACAGGGGTCTCGACAGCAGGAGGAGCAGGAACCACCGGAGCGGGGGTGGGAGCCACGGGTTCCACGGGCGCAGGCGCGACTGGGCTAGGCGCGACGGGAGCAACTTGGGGCGTACCGGGCGTTTGCACGACCACGATGGGCTTGACCGCTCCGTACTGGCGCAACTCGAAGCCCACGGTGTTGGAGAACTGGTAGGTTTTAGCCGGTTGGCGCAGCTCGAGGGTGTAAGAACCTGCCTCGGTGGGCAACGGCACATCCACCCACTCGAGGTCGCTCGAGACGTTGATGGCGGTCACTTTGCCGCTGGTATCTCGAAGGCGGGCCTCGATTTCCTGGGGGCCGTCGCCGTCGTACAGGCGCAGCTTCAGCGGCTGTGCACCGTAAACGATGTCCAGACTCAGCGCCTCGACCCACTCGCTCGAGCGCAAATTCAGGTTGAGTTGCTCAGCGCTTAAGGTCAGACCCGCACCGCTCAGGCGCAGGGCAAAGCTGTTCTTGGCCTTGCCGCCGGGGGCCACAGTCTTCACCGACAATCGGTAGCCACCCGGCTCGAGGACACCCTGAAAAAAGGAGGTCCAGGCCGAATTCCCTGCGGCGTAGGTCTGGGTCTTGACGGTTTGACCTGCCTCACTCGTCAAGGTGAAGGTGGTCTGCACCTCGCCCTGAGTGTGAGCGGCGTCGGCATATTGGTAGCGCTCGTCGCCGTAATAATCGGGGCTACGCAGCACTCTCGAGTTGTAGTCTCGAGAGTCGAAAGTGGGGCTGTACAGCTCGAGGCCCACCGGGCCGGCCTCACCTACTTGGAGGTCGAAATTCTGGTCGCCGACCATCCACATCAGGCGGTCCGAGAGCGAGGTCAGCGGCAGGGGTGAGCGGGCGGGCAGGGCTGCACCATCTTGAAGCGAGCCAGCTTGAAGGGCGGCAGGGGTGGCAGTCTGGGCCGAGGCTTTCGCGCCTACGGCCAGGGCCGCCACCATCAGCAGGGAAAGCGAACGCAGCGAATTCATGGGTAGCTCCAGCCCATCTCTGGGTCGGTGAGGGTGCTCAGGCCGTCTCGAGAAGGTGAGCCATCTCGAGGTGTGGGGAAGGTGAAGGTGTAGACGAAGCTGCGCGTTCCGGCGGTCACGTCGCCCTCAAAGGTGTTCACACCCTCGAGTGCAGACGCGCCTGAAGGCAGTGGGTCGCTGATGTTCAGCTTCTCGAGCGCGGTGGGGGTACTCAAGGTCAGGGTCACGCGGTAGGTGTTCAGAGCCACGCGCAGGATGGATTTTTCGAGCGCAACCTCACCGATTCGCAGCACCGTGGTGCGGCAGGCGTAGACGCTGCCGATGGGAAGCTCGAGCGGGAAATCGGCCACGGTCAGCGCAAACACGTTCATATTGCGGCTACCGCGCTTGCCGCCATCGTGAACCTCGGGTGCGGCGCGGAACGGTACCGAGTTGGGGTCTAATCTCAAGCCCCACATGCCCTCGGGGAGGCTCTGGAAGTGGTAGCGGCCCTCAGCGTCGGTCAGGGTGCTGCGGCCATCGGCCAGAATCAGGCGCACCCCACTCTGGGGCAGGTCCTGGGAAAAGCTAAAGGCTCCGTCGCCGTTGACATCGAGGTAAACCCGGCCCAGCAGCTCGCCTCTGGCTCCGAACACTCGAGGGTTGACTCGCACCACTTGGCTCTTGGCCACGTTGGAGGCCACAGCGGTGAGCGTGGTGGTGGCGGTGTCCTGACCCTTGCCCGAAACCTGGGCCGAGTTAATCAGTAGCTCGGGGGCGTCCACGCCCACCTTGGTGCGGAAGGTCAGCACTACAGTGGTCTGAGCGATAATGGGGTCGGGCAGGGCGAAGCTCAACTTTTGTCCATTGATAGTAGGGTCAGGCAGGGCTTTGCCGTCTAGCTTGGCGCTTCCCGGCAGGTAGCTCAGGCCCACAGGCAGGGTGTCCTCGAGCGTGAGTTGCACCAGCGACGCATTTTTGGAGGTGTTGAAGATTCTGAGGGTCCAGCCCATTTCACCGCCCAAATCCACCTGGGCCACGTCAGCTTTTTTCTCGAGGGTCAGGCTGGCGCTCCACACCAGGGTGGTGACTTCGTTGGACGGCGCGGGGGTGCTCACCTCGCCGCTCGAGAAGGTGAATCGGTTGACCACCTTCACCGTGTCGGGGGCGTCGGCTTTCACCTTGGCGCTCACGGTGAAGGTCACGCTGGCGTTCGGCTCGAGCTTCTCGAGCTTCCAGGTGGCACTCGAGTCGGTCAATACACCGCCGCTCGAGAGCTGCACCATGCCGAGGTCGAGGAACTCGCTGAGGGGGTCGGTCACGGTGATTCCGGTCAGGGCAAAGGGGAAGGGGTTGGTGACGGTGAGGGTGTAACTCAGGGTCTCGCCCTGCTTGATGGGCTTGCCGCTGTCCTGCGAAACTGTCTTGACCAGGACTGGCAGACCAGAGAACAGTTTCTGAATCTGGTCGCGGGTTAGGTTGGGCTTTGCTCCCAGCGCGGAGGTCGCGGTGAGAGTGCCTTCCAGGCCCAGCGCTCCGGTTCCGGCGACCGTGGGGGTGTAGCAGATACGGAAGCTGAGCTTGTCTCCATTCTGACCCTGCGCCGCCAGTTTGATGGGTTGAACCAGCGGGCTACCATCGAGGTTTTGCAGGGTGAAGGTGGCGGTTCCAGCCGTGGTGCTGGCGGCTATTGTCACTTCATCGGGCACTTTGGCCAGATTCTCCACGGTGTGCTCGAAGCAGGTTTGCTGATTCAGCAGGGCGTTGGGGCGGGTCTGAAGGTCGCTGGTGCTGCCCTCGCCGCCGGGGTTGGCACGCGGGTTGTTGATGGGTCCGAGTGCGATTTCCGGGGTGTTGACCTCGAGCACCCGGTCGCGGGTAGCGTTGCTCACACCGTACTTGGAGGTGGCGGTGAGAATCACCTCGAGCGGCCCCGCTTGGGTCGGGGTGTAGCACACCGTGAAGGTGACGCTGGCTCCCGGCTCGAGCGTAATGGGCTGCGCGATTTTAGGGTCTACCGTGGCCCCACCTTTGACCACGCTCGAGCTGAGGGTGTAGCTATCGGGGGCGTTTCCGGTGTTGGTCAGGGTATGCTCGAAACAAACGGCTTTGTTCAGAATCGCCAGTGGCTGAGTTTGGGTGTCGGACTCAGACAGTTCAGGAGCGCTGGGATTGTTCACCGGACCCAGGGCCACTCCCGGCACGATGACTCGAGTAACCACATCTACGGTGCGGTTCACCGGGGCTTTGTTGGCGCTCGAGGCGACCAGCGTAGCCTGAAAGCCCTGAGCGCTGCTCACCGGGTAACACGCCTGGAAGGTCAGGGTCGCTCCGGCATCTACCGTGACCGGGAAGGTGAGCGCAGCTCCGTTGCTGGAGCGGAAGGACACCCCCGTGGCTCCCGACTCGAGCGCCACGGTGAGCGCGTCGGGTTTGGGACCGAGGTTTTGCAGAGAGTGCTCGAAGCACACCTCACTTCCGATGAGCACGTCACTCTTCTCCTGACGGTCTGCGGGGCTACCCTCGAGCGCCTGTGCGTTTCCGCTCGGACCCAGCGCAATCTGCGGCGGGGCCAGCAGCGTGATATCCGCCTTGCCCTCGGCAGGCGTGAGCGGGGTTCCGCCCGCCTGTTCGCCTTTTGCGGTAGCCAGGTTGGTTTTAGTTCCTAGTTCGGTAGCCACCCCAACTTTGAGGTCAAAGCTGAAGCTCAGCGATTTTTGCCGCTCGAGCAGGGGAACCCGCCACTCCACGCCACCTGCGACCTCGGCAAAACCGCTCGAGGGTACGGCGCTGTTGGCAACCAAGGTGAAGTTAGTCACCGTAGCGCTGTTGAGCGTGTTTTTGAACAAATCCTGCACAATCAGATTCTGAGCGTCCACACCGCCGCCGTTGCGAACCGTGAGCGTGACCGTGACCGTATCGCCGGGTTGCACCGACGACTTGGAAAAGCTCTTGGTCAGCTCGAGCCGTGCGCCGGGAACCAGCGTGGCCATGCCGGAATCCGAGGGGCCACCGTCCGGGCAGCTTGCGCTCAGGGTGCTCGAGAGTTCGGTGTTCGCGCCCGCCGGAATACCCAGCTCGAGCAGCAAATCCTGGTCGGTTGCGTAGGCCAAATCGAGCTGCTCTGGTGAGGTGAGCAGCACATCGGCAGCGTCGCGCACGCCCAGAGTGCCCTTATCCAGATAAATCTTCTGGCTCGAGGGGGTGAAACCCGCGCTGGCAACGCCCAATTTGAAGGTGTGAAGCTGATTGCCCGCGTTGGTGACTTTAAACGGCAAAACGACTGTTCCACCCGGCTGGTAACTGCCCTGCTGGGTTTTTGGGTTGACGTTGACACTACACACCGCCGTGATGGTGGTGATGACTTGGTTGGAAAGCACGGTTTGGTCGCCCGCCACAGGGTCGGTAAAGGCCGCGTTCGCCTGGTTGACGATTTGGCTGCCCGCCGAACCGCCCACCACTTGAGCGCTGGTTTCGGCCAAGCCGACCCACAGCCCCAGTAGGGCCAGAAAGGGAGTTAAAGGGTTTCGCACAGGGTCTCCTTGAAAGTTAAGCCGCTAGGAACAGTAGATTTCTATTTTTTTGGGTTCTAAATGAAGTCTTTTTAAACTGTATTAAAGAGAGTCTTACAACTCTCTTAGGCATTTTCACTCAACAAGAGGGGGCCTCCCCTTAAGGAAGCCCCCTCGAGCGGTTAGTTGACCTTGACCACGAACTTGACCGTGATGGTCTTAGCGGTGCTGAGCACATCGCTGGTGTCGATGGAAGTAGAGGGGGCTGCGGTGGTGACACCCACCCAGAGTTGGGTGGTGGTGGCGCTGGGCGCGGTGGTGCTCCAAGTCACTCCTGCGTCGCTCGAGTACAGCACCGTTCCGGCAGGGGTGGCCTGGTCGGTGGTGGCACTGGCACTCACGAAGGTGGTGTTGGCGGGAACCGTATCCTTAACGATGACGCCCTTGAGGTCGGAAGCACTCAGGCGGTTGTTCTTGGACACGATGGTGTACTCGAGGAAGTTGCCGGGAACGGCGCTGGCTCCAGTGGCGTTGAGCACCGTGGCGCACAGCGCGTCAGCGCAGGTGCGAACCGTCTTGAGCGGCTTGAGCGCGAAGTCGGTGTTGTCGGCGGGCGTGCCATTGTAAGCACCCACAGCCTTGACCACGGTCACGTCCTCGACAAGCTGGGCTGCCGGATTGGTACCCGCGCTGAAGGTGGGGGTGGCGCTGATGACCACATCGTTGACCGAACCCACGTTGGTGCTGCTGGTATCAGCTACCTTGACGTACAAGGTGATGCTGGCTCCCGGCGCGATGGTGCCGGGGGTGGGCAAGGTGGCGCTATAGGTCACGCCATCGAGCGAGTAAAGCGTGGTGAAATCAGACTGGGTTCCCACGTCCAGGGTGGCCCCCAAGTCGGTCAGACCCGCGCCCGCAGGCAAGGTGGTGGTGGTTTTGGCCGTGTCCGCCGCCACAGCGAAGACCACACCGGTGATGCTGGAGTTGGTGCTGTTGTTGGTCAGGGTGTGGGTGTAGACCGTGGAACCCGAAGCGGTGATGCGGCTCGAGGCGTCCGGGGTGAAGGTGAAGGCGTTGGTCACACCGATGGTGAGCAGGTCGCCTTTGTTGAAGGTTCCGGTGTCCGAGGTGTCCGGGGTAAACGGAACATTGCCGTTCTGGGCCGAGGTGAAAGGCTGGTTGAGTTGAATTCCAATGGTGCCTGTGGTGGGCGCGGCGTTGGCGGGTACGGTGAACACCGCAACCACGGTGACTTCCTGACCGGCACCGACGGGGATAGAGGTGATAGCTCCGCCTGCAATGTTGGGCGTGCCGTCGGTGTTTGCCGCGTAGTAGGTGACGGTGGGAGTAGCGTTCCCTCCACCCACCAGCGGAATGGTGATATTCCCTAACAAGGTGATGGTGTCAGAGGTTAGGCCGGTGTTGACCAAATCTACGGGGTAAAACACCTGCACACCGCCCGCCACCGGGTTGACGTTCTTGACCAACTTGGCCAAATCGACAACACCGTTGTTGTCCACTGGGTTACTGGTGTTGTTGCCCGTCAACGTAGCGCGGCGGTCGGTGTCCTCAAGCACGTCCTTGGTGGTGTCAGTCACGCTGGGGTTGTTGCCCGAGGTGGCGGTCACGGTCACACTTACCGCAGGAGCAGCGGCGGTGCCGTCCACCGAAGGGGTGACGGCGGGCAGGGTCACTTTGGTGAAGTAGGTTAGGCTGGCTCCCGGCGCGAGGTTGAGGTCGGCGGCGGTGAGGGGGGTGGTACCTGCTGCGTCCTTGTAAAAAGTCACGGTGGGCGTGCCGGTGGTCTGGTTGGCTCCCAGGCTCGAGGACAGGGTGAACTGGTCGGTCAGGGTTCCGGTGTTCTTGAGCGTATTGGGGAAGAACACGTCGGTGGTGGTGCCGTCGGCCTTGACTACCGCTCGAGGAATGTCGGAGTTGTCGGTACCAGGGCCGCCAGTGCCGTTATCGAGCACTCCGGTTCCGCCTTTGGTGACGGTCAGGCCCGCCGCGTTGGGGGCGGGTTCGGTGGCCACTACAGTACCGCTGGCTGCTCCGGTGGGGTTGCCCGACGGACCTACGCCCACGCCTACCACGTTGACCGCAGGAGCGGTTCCGGTGACATCGGGGAGAGCAGTGTTGGTGGTCTTGTCCTTATAAGAGGCTTTGGCAGCGTTGACTACCGGGTCGTTCACGCCGTTGGGTGTGGCAGTGGTGTCGGCCAGGTTTAGAACCTTGAAGACGTACTTGAGCGTGACTACACCGCTGACGGCGATTTCGCCCGAAGCGGGGGTGGCGGTGACGGTGGCTCCTGCCGCGACGGGTGCTGCGGGTGCAATTGCACCGCTGGTGGTGCTGCCGTCGAAGTATTGCGTGCCAGCAGGCACCACGTCAGCGATGCTGACGGTGCTGGCAATGCTGGTGGCCGAGGTGTTGGTCACGGTGATGGTGTACTCGAGGAAATCGCCCACTTTGGGGGTTCCGGTGGCCACGGTGTTGACCGTGCTCGAGGTGTAGGCGCTGTAGAACTTACTGAACGTCTTGGTCACGGTCAGGTTGGCCTGACCATTGACGGTGAGCTTGTTGTACTGGAAGTTGTTGTTGTTTTCGGTGGGAGGCGTGACCGTGAAAGGACCACTTCCCGTAACCGCACCATCGGCAGTCGTGACCGAGGTCTTGGTGGCGGTACCCACGGGGTCCGCGTAGGCGATGCTCCCCGTGGGGGCAGCAGCGGGCACCGTGACGACCATGTAGAAGTTCTTGCTGGCCCCGGCGTTCACCGAAATGCTGGTGAGGGGGGTCGCGGCCAGGTCGGGCGTACCCGGAGTGGTGGTGCTTTCGGGATAGTACTTGTAGTCGGCAGCAGTGAGGGTCGTGGGAGCAGCCGAGCCGTTGGCGAAGTTGGTGGTCAGGTTATAGGTGTCGTTGTAGTTGCCAGTGTTGGCAATCACGTAAGGAAACACGACCTGCTGATTCTGGACTCCGGTCAGCTTGAGCGTAGCGGCAATGCCCTGGTCGTTACCCGTGCTGGGCGCGGTCTGAACAGTCTGGTCCAGGGTGATAGTAAAGCTTCCCAGCGGGTTGATGGTGGTGCTCACCGTGTTGGAGCTAACCGTCTGCGCGCCGCCGTCCGGGTCGGTGTAGTTGGCAGTCGCGGTGTTGGTGATGCTGGTTCCAGGGGCCGTTGCCGCCAGAGCTGCGCCCATCGAAAGCGTGACTAAAAAGGCGGCGTACTTCAACTTATTCATAGGGTTCTCCTCAGTTCACTTTGGCGCGTAGGCCGTAGCTTTTAGTTCACTTTGGCCCGAAAGCCACTGTGTTAGTTCACTTTGGCACGCAAGCCACTGTGTTAGTTCACTTTGGCCCGAAAGCCACTGTGTTAGTTCACTTTGGCACGCAAGCCAAAGACGAGCTTTTCTTGGGGGGCCACGCTCGAGAGAAGCCAGCGGGCGTGAGTGTATTCGTTTGCAGTGACCCTAATTTCTTTCTCGACAGTTTTTCCACCCTCGAGCACCTTCACTTTTTTCATTAAGGGTTCAGCGCCAAAGGTTTTACCGCCGTCAAACGAGAATTCGAGCGTCCAGCGGACGCTCGGCTTGGTCGCCGTGCCCGCCAGATAGCTCGAGGCTTTGAGACTCAGTTTTTCGGCCCCGATGTTCTGGGGAAGAGGAAGTTCTACCTTCACGGCTTTGAGGGTCTTGTTGCTGACGTTCTCGACCTTGACCTGCTCGAGTACCACGTCTCCGGGAGCGAGTCCGGCGGGGTTGGCTTTGAGGCTTTCCACCGTCTTGCCGTCCTTGACCATTGTGAGCACCAAACTGCGCTCGAGGGTCAGGTTAAGTGCCCCTGCCGCCTGCGCGACCCCCGCCAGAAGTCCGATACCGCACAGCAGAGCTGCCGTATCTACATGTTTCATATTTCCCCCATGTGCTTCATGTAGTTTATCCTTAAGCACTTCAGAGAGTATTAAAAGAATTCACACAAGATTCTTACAAGCGGTTCAAGAGCCAGTCCAAAAAAGAACGACCAACAGGACAAATTCCCGACGAAACAAGATATACACCTCGCACGAAAGATTGGATTTTAGAAAATCGCGCACAAAGTTCTTTTTTTCTACAGCAGTAAATTTAGGCTGAGGAGGTCATGCTCGAGTTGGGCCAAGTAGGCCGAAGGGTCACGGCGAAAGCGACGTTGTACCCTACGCGCCTCCTGACGCGTCTCGAGTTGG
>Ga0123339_10001273_pt1 | contig 17693 bp, 14 predicted proteins | sample lystaG_FD_89956 | JGI IMG/M metagenome (GOLD analysis project Ga0123339, IMG submission 89956) | Glacier valley bacterial and archeal communities from Borup Fiord, Nunavut, Canada, to study Microbial Dark Matter (Phase II) -... | ecosystem: Environmental > Aquatic > Freshwater > Ice > Glacier ... | reverse complement strand
TCGATCCAATGTATGGTGTTAGAGAAACCTCACTAAAAACTATTTTGCTGACGGCAAGATGTGAGGTAGCAATTATTCATGACAGACATGATACCTTATTTGGTGGGAAGCTTCCATCTCCATCCGCTATAACCTTAAGAAGCCTACAGAATTATGTAATTGACCATAATAACGATATTGGAATAGCAACCGATGGAGATGCTGACCGAATCGGTGTAATTGATGATACCGGCAAATTCCTTCATCCGAATGATATCCTGGTATTACTTTATTATTATCTTGTAAGGTATAAGGGATGGCATGGCGCTGCTGTAAGAAATATTGCAACTACTCATTTACTGGATAAGGTAGCGGAAAGTTTTGGAGAAAAATGTTACGAGGTTCCCGTAGGTTTTAAACATATCTCAGCTAAAATGAATGAAACAGATGCTGTCATTGGTGGTGAATCCTCCGGAGGACTAACCGTGCGTGGTCACATCAAAGGGAAAGATGGTGTTTATGCAGCAGTCCTTTTGGTGGAGATGATTGCTGTTGTCGGTAAAAAGCTTTCTCAAATCGTCATGGATATAGAACAGGAATTTGGCCGTTTTTATATGGAAGAAAAAGATTATCGCTTTGATATAGAAAAGAAAAATGAAATTTTCCAGAAAACTATGTTAGATAAACTAATACCGGATTTGCCTTTTGAAATTGAAAAAATCTCTTATCTGGATGGGTGCAAGATTTATTTTAAAAACGGTGGTTGGATTATCATTCGCTTCTCAGGTACCGAACCTTTACTTCGTATATTTTGTGAAATGCCAAAGATCGAAGAAGCAAAGCAGGTTTGCGACATCTATGAAACATTTCTAGATATTATGTAAGTTAATTACTTCATAATTAACCTCATTCCTGCGCATGCCTTTTGCGCGTATTAAGTTTGCGCCGAGGATTACGCAGGCACAAACTTTTCGAGTGAATGATTTGAAAAATCTTTCACACTTACTTCTATTTCTTAATAAATATGGAATATAAGGAATAAATGTGGTAAAATAAATATTGACTTATTGTGGGTTATCCCTTAAGGGATAACCCGTTTTCGTTATTACCATTTGGAACTAGATAGAATTATTTGAGGTGGATTTCAATGAAAGAAAAATATCTAATAGATGACTTGGAAATACTAAATGATGATACTGCAACAGCCAAAGATATAATGAATGACGTAAATAAGAAAGTTTCTTTAAGAAGGCGATTGCTGTTATTGGTTGTGATTATTTGGATCATACCTGTTATGATGATCTGTCTATTTGTAATCATAACTTTTCGGAATGACATTATTGAAAAAACAAATAGATTTATGGAGGATGGAATTAAAAATTTTACATATTTCAACATTCGAAGAATCGATGAAGCAGTAGATATTTCAAAAAGTACTTCATATGAACTGATTATTGAAAGAGCCTGGAAAAATTACAAAGCAGAAAAGATAAATAAAGCAGAATTGTATCGGCAGATTATCGGCAACCTTAATAGCAAGCTTTATGTTGAAAATCGTTTTGTTATGACTGCATTTTATTTGACGGAGAATCCATCCCAGCTTTATTATAAATCAATTAAGGATAGCAGTTATATCCAGACTTTTAAAGATGACGTGGAAAATGTAGCTCACTATATATCAGCCCAGGATAATTCTGATGCTCATATTGAAGTATTGAATGGTAGGATTTATATTATTCGTAATTTATATACAACAACAAAGTATAAAAAGTTTGGTACATTAATCATGGAACTTAATAAGGATAAGCTAATTGATGGAATATCCTTAAATAAGGACTATGAGTATAGTTTTTTTATAAACGATACCTCATCTATTATTTCTTATAATTATAATTTAGAAGGAGAAAGCAGGGAGGGTATTTATAAAAAATTAGCTACACAATATTCGAAAGATGTTAATAAAAAAATATTTAGTGATAAGGATAAGCCTTATACTGGTTTATTATACCAACAAAAACATAATGATTTTCATTTTGGGGCCATTTTAATTGCTAACGATAACGTTATCTTTTCACAATTACAAGTTTTATATGTAGTAATGATTTCGATTATGTTAATTATAATACCTGTATTTGCTTATATGCTATATTTTATTTCTCATCATATTACTAAGCCAATGAGCAGGATGATTGATGCAGTAAATGAGATGGAACAGGGTAAAATAGGTCTGCAGATAGGAATACCCATGCCGAATTCAGAATTTGATGTATTAGTGGAAGCTTTTAACCATATGTCCTTTGAAGTGAAAGACCTATTTGATGTAGCTTATAATGAAAAAATAGCCAGGAAAGATGCCCAGATAATTGCATTACAATCGCAAATCAGCCCACATTTTTTAAACAACACCTTAGAAATGATGAACTGGCAAGCGAGAATGGCAGGAGACGTGACAGTATCTAAAATGATAGAGGCGTTGGGGACCTTATTAAATCACAGTATGGACAGATCAAACAAAAAATTAATTAGCTTATCAGAGGAATTACGATGTGTGGATGCTTATCTATATATTGTTTCTATGCGTTTTGGTAAGAGATTAATCATTGAAAAGGAAATTGATGCGAATCTATTGCAGATAAAGGTACCACAATTAATACTCCAACCACTAATTGAAAATGCTGTTGTTCATGGTGTTGAAACAGTTAAAAACGGGACAATACAAATTAAGATATATAAAGAGGATGAAACAGTTGTACTTCAGATAATAAATACAGGTAAAAACATGACACAAGAGGATTTACTCCGAGTTGAAAACATATTAAATGGCAATAAGAACCAACAAACAGAAGTAAGTAATAAACATGAATCTCTCGGTATACATAATGTAAATGAAAGAATTAAGTTAATATATGGAAAGGAATATGGACTTACAATAAAGTCAGCTGGTAATGGAGAGACTGCTTCTACCATAATAATTCCATATGAAATTAGTTAAAAAGAAGAGCATCGAAAAGTAATGAATAAGATATGAAAAAAGTCATATTTACCTATTTTGAACAATTATTTTTAGTATTATATCTTTAAAATAGCAAGAATAAACAAATAATGTCAAGCTGAACTAATGTTTTTTATGAAATAAGCAAATATAATGAAGTCATACCATGGAGTGTGGTATTTAATCCTTGGGGAGGCTATTGTTGTATTAAGGAGGATTTATTCATGAGCATAGTGAAAAGATTAGTTGCCCTCTTAATTACATTTGTATTTCTACTGTCTCTTATGGTTGCTTGTAGTGATGAAACTAAAAAGGAAACAAAACCAACAGCTACACAAAATACGGTTACACTTGTTACAGTATCAATGATGGGCGGAACGGATCCTAACACGGATAAATATAATGCAATTAATGCGCAGTTAATGGAGGAATACTCCTATATTACGATTGAGGACCAATCTCAAGTGTCTGACCAAGATTGGAAAACAAAAATAGCTGCTGACTTTGCGGTGGGGAATGAACCAGATGTAATTCAATACTTTACAGATGCCAATGCAAGTGATGTTTTAGCAGCTGATAAATTTGTCAGCATTGATGAAATTAAAATAATATATCCTGATTATGCAAAAGACACTCTTCCGGCTGCATTAGTTGCAACTACGAATCCCGACGGTGTATCAAGAGCAGTTCCAACAACAGGTTTTTGGGAAGGTTTATTCTGCAACAAGGATTTGTTCGATTATTATGACCTAGAGCTTCCTACCGATTGGAATAAATTGCTCACTGCAATTAAAACCTTTAAAGCACATGATATTATACCGATTTCAGTTTCCTTAAATCATGTACCTCATTACTGGGTCGAGTTTTTAATGCTTTCCTCAGCTGGTGTTGATAGTTACACTTCCGTTCCCTATACTGCTCCTAAAGAATGGTCAAGGGGTCTTAAGATGTTTAAGACATTAAGAGATTTAGGCGCGTTCCCAGAAGATACCGATACAGTTGATAATGATTATATAGGGGAATTATTTAAAACTAAAAAAGCTGCTATGCAGCTTGAAGGTTCCTGGTATACAGGTGGTGTTATAGATCAGGTTAATACAGTATTATGCGCATTTCCGATAATTCCTGGTGGTAAAGCACAACCTGGATTTATGGTTGGCGGTATTTCATCTGGTTTCTATATTACAAAAAAAGCATGGGATGATCCAGACAAGAGAGATGCAGCTGTAAAATTCGTTATGGCTCATACCTGTGCAGCAACCGTAACAAAATATTGGAACGGAAATGGACAGGCAGCTGCAACTGTTCAACCTATTGAAGGTATGACACCACTTGGAATTTCCGGGCTTGACTATAGCAGCGCAGCTACTAGTATTTCAGCACCGACTGATTCAAGAATTTCACAAGAAGCCTACAATACTTTAATTGCGGGTATCGTAGATGTTTCAACCGGAGCTAGGACAGCAGAAAATTTATTAAACGAAGTATTAACAATTAATTCCAAATAATAGAAGTGCAATCCATCTTTTATTAAACATTATTTTCATCTTTATCCAAAAACATGCCTAAGGGATTGACATCATATGCATGAAACGGCTAAAATTGATAGTATCAATAAATATTCCAATTATGATGATTAGGAGATGATATGATGTATAAAGTGGTTATCATTGATGATGAACCTATTATTGTTGAAGGTATTTCCCGTATGATTGCGTGGGAACATTTCGACTGTCACTTAGTTGCGACTGCAAATGACGGAAAAGAAGGCGCTGAGGTAATTCGGAAATACAGGCCGAATATTATATTCACCGATATTGCAATGCCTGATGTCGATGGATTAACAATGATAGCCGGACTCAAATCAGAATTTCCCAATATGGAAATCAGTATATTAACTGGTTATCGTAATTTTGAATATGCTAGGAAAGCAATTAATCTTGGCTTATCCAGGTTTTTACTAAAACCCTCCTCTATGGAGGAAATAGAAGAAGCCATTATTTTTATGGTAAATAATCTAAAGGCAAAAAAGATTGAACCAGATTCATGTAATGACAATGAAGGTAACGGACTTGAGAATGAAGCAAGTAATTTTATTGTCAATAATGCTATAAATTACATAGAACAAAATTTTGCACATAAAATAACTCTTTGCGAAGTGGCAGAAAAGACATATGTTAGTCAATGGCATTTAAGTAAGTTGTTAAATCGTACTATGGAACAAAATTTTTCTGAAATTTTAAATAGTATAAGAATTAAAGAAGCTCAAAAATTACTACATGAACCATCACTTCGAATTGGTGATATTGCTGAAATGGTTGGATTTGTGGATATGGCACATTTCTCAAGAGTATTCAAAAAGAATATTGGAATTTCAGCAAACGAATATCGCAATACAATTTCACAAAAGAATATTGAAACTTTACAAAAATAAAATTATTAGTAAAATTTAGATAGGTTGTCTGGTGATCTTTGATACATTGTACTTGAGACTGCTATCTAGAGTTTGAAATATAAGTAAGCTTAATTGCTTACAGATGAGGAGGTAGTTATTTTATGATTATTAAGAACGCAAGAGTTTTTAATGAAAACCAAACATTTGAAGAGAAGGCTATTTTTATTGATAATGATTTAATTGTTTCGTACAATAAAAATCACCCATCAAATGATATGATCATTGATGCAGCCGGATTGTATGCTATTCCAGGTCTTACTGATATACATTTTCATGGATGTGCAGGTTATGATTTCTGTGATGGAACCTTAGAAGCATTGGATACTATTGCAAAATATGAGGCGCAAAATGGTGTAACAACTATTTGTCCAGCTACTATGACACTTCCAGAAGAAAGGCTTTCTGACATTTGCAAAAATGCAGCTATTTATAATAATAGTGAGGGCGCCATCCTTTGTGGAATCAATATGGAAGGTCCCTTTTTATCGCTTAAGAAAAAAGGAGCGCAAAATGCTGCCTTCCTCCATAAGCCTGATATGGAAATGTTCGACCGATTGGATAAATTGTCAGGTAATAAGATTAAACTTGTTGCAATTGCTCCTGAAATGGAAGGAGCGATGGACTTTATTTCCGAATTGAAAGGAAAAAAGGTTATTTCAATCGCACATACTACTGCTGATTACGATACGGCGCAGGAAGCCTTCCAAAAAGGTGCAAGCCATGTAACTCATTTATATAATGCAATGCCTCCCTTTCAACATCGAGACCCCGGTGTGATAGGAGCTGCTTTTGATGCACCGGATTGTAAGGTGGAAATAATTTGCGATGGTGTCCATATCCATCCGAGTGTGGTACGAGCTACCTTGAAAATGTTTGGTGAAGACCGAGTTATATTTATCAGTGACAGTATGATGGCAACGGGATTGCCGGATGGAAAATATGCATTAGGAGGTCAGGAAGTAATAGTAAAGGGCAGAAAAGCAGAACTAGTTATTGATGGAGCAATAGCAGGATCAGTAACAAATCTTATGGATTGTATGAAAAATGCAGTAATCAATATGGGTATTCCATTAGAAAAAGCAGTAAAAGCTGCTGCAGTAAATTCTGCGAAAGCAATTGGCATATACGACAAGTTTGGGAGTATTTCTGTTGGTAAAATTGCTAATATTGTATTACTAGACAAAGATTTAAATATAAAGTTTGTCATTTTGAGAGGAAAAATCTTAAACTGAAAGAATAAACGATATAGACAAAGTAATAGGGAAAACTATAAAGGGAAAACTATAAAGGGAAAACAATTATGAGAAAGTAATAAAGCAAAGCTATAACAAAAAGCTACAACAAAAAGCTACAACAAAAAGCTACAACAAAAATCTATAAACAAAAAACTATAAACAAAAAACTATAAACAAAAAACTATAAACTAAGAATTAAACAAAAGCTATAAACAAATTACTATAAATAAAGAGCTATAAAGAGATAGCACAAATGAAGGGAGTTTTGTTAAATGCGTATCTATAAAGCCACTGATTATCATGATATGAGCCGTAAGGCTGCCAATATTATCTCAGCACAGATAATTATGAAATCAAATTGTGTATTAGGATTAGCCACAGGTTCCACTCCAATCGGAATATATCAACAGTTAATTGATTGGTATAAAAAAGGGGATTTGAATTTTGATAAAGTGAAAACGGTTAATCTGGATGAATATAAAGGGTTATCTGCTGATAATAAACAAAGCTATCATTATTTTATGAAACAGAATTTATTTGAACATATTAATATTAAAATGGACAACACTTATCTTCCTAATGGAATGGAGGAGGATAGTGAAGTGGAGTGTACCAGATTTAATAACATAATTGATCTGCTTGGCGGAATTGATTTACAGCTATTGGGCTTAGGTCTTAATGGTCACATTGGTTTTAATGAGCCTAGTGAATTTTATGAGAAGGGGACTCATTGTGTCGCCCTGACACAAAGTACGATAGATGCCAATTCCCCATTGTTTGGTGATGGAGAAGTCATACCAAAATCCGCATATACGATGGGTATTAAATCAATTATGCTAGCTAAGAAAATTCTTCTTGTGGTAAACGGAAAAAACAAAGCAGACATTTTAAAGGAAGCATTAACCGGACCTATAACACCGATGGTTCCTGCTTCAATTTTACAGATCCACAACGATTTGACCATCGTAGCAGATGAAGAAGCACTGTCAAAGATTGATGATAGTCTTATTGTGAATGGATGAGCGCAAAATTGGACGTGATGGCAGAGTATTGTATAGGAATTGATATAGGTGCCACTTCAATTAAAATGGGCCTTTTTGAGACAAGCGGTAAACTTTTGAATAAATGGGAAATTGATACAAATAAAGAAGATAATGGCAGATATATTTTATCTGAAATTGTATCTTCGTTAAACCATCAATTAGGTCTACAAGATGAACTTAAAATTGAACATTCTAATATTAAAGGGATTGGTATAGGAATACCAGGACCAGTTACTGGGGACGGTAATGTTTCTGCCAGTGTTAACCTAGGTTGGGTTAATGTTTCTGTGAAGGATCAGTTAAAACAACTAATTGATATTCCTGTAAAGGTAGGAAATGATGCCAATGTTGCAACTTTAGGTGAGATGTGGCAGGGTAGTGGGAAAGGATATAAAAATCTGGTTATGATTACCCTAGGCACAGGCGTTGGTGGTGGTGTAGTTATAGATGAAAAGATTGTTTCAGGTTTCTACGGAGCCGCCGGTGAATTCGGACACATGCCGATTATTTACGATGAGGTAGTAAGGTGTAACTGCGGTAAATGTGGATGTCTGGAACAGGCAGCGTCAGCTACCGGTATTATAAATGAAGCAAAGAAACGTATTGAGCGTAAGGATATTAAATCAATATTGGATAAAGTAGAAAATCTCACAGCATATGATATATTTGAAGCCGCAAAAGCGGGAGATGAACTGGCAAATCAAGTGATTGACAGAGCGGCAAAATATTTAGGAATTGCAATGGCATCAATTACTGGTGTTATTGATCCCGAAGTATTTATCATCGGCGGAGGGGTATCTGGAGCAGGACAGATTCTTTTGGATCTGGTGAAGAAGCATTACATGGAAAATGTTCTTTTTTTAAGTAAAGATACGCAAATTAAACTAGCTGCACTGAAAAATGATGCAGGAATCTATGGAGCAGCTAGAATGGTTTTAGAATAATGTAAAAATTGTTTGCAGAAATGGCGGTAATTAGGTGCGGTTTGAAAGAATACCTCTTCAAAGCACCCAGTAACCGTCATTTTTGTCATCAAATATCCCAAGTTGCTACTGCTGAGATTATGATAGTTACAAATATTTCTTGTGATATGCTTAATAATATATTAGAATAGATACAATATATATGTCGGGAAATCACACTAACCAAACATGCCTACCCTATGATTTAGTTTGTGCCGAGGATTTCGCAGTTTTTTAAAACATAAGATAGGAGAAACTATAATGGCAATGTTGATTGACGGTAAAAAAATATCCATGGAAATAAAAGAAGAGTTAAAGAGGAAGGTATTAGAGCTAAAAGAAAGTGGTGCTTTGATAACCTTAGTAGTGATTCAGGTTGGCAGTGATGTGGCATCTTCTGTTTATGTAGCAAACAAGAAAAAAGCCTGTGAATATATCGGAATTGAATCTAGGGCATATGAACTCCCTGAAAGTACTACACAAGAAGAGCTACTCCTCCTGGTAGAAAAACTAAATAATGATCCTTCGGTGAATGGAATTCTTGTTCAATTACCCCTACCAAAACATATAGAGGAAGACTTAGTGATAAATACGATTGCACCAGGTAAGGATGTGGATGGATTCCATCCGCAAAATGTCGGTGCATTAAGCATTGGACAAAAAGGATATATTTCGTGTACACCTGCTGGAATTCTACAGCTTCTGAAACGGTCCAGTATTGAGATAGAGGGCAAAGAGTGCGTAATTATCGGAAGAAGCAATATTGTGGGTAAACCGATGGCAATGCTGATGTTAAGAGAGAATGCTACAGTTACAATCTGTCATTCAAGGACAAAGAACCTGCAAGAAACCGCAAAACGCGCAGATATTTTGATTGTAGCTATCGGAAAACCTAAATTTATTACAAGAGAATTTATAAAAGCGGGAGCCGTAGTTATCGATGTTGGTATCCACAGAAATGAAAATAATAAACTCTGTGGAGACGTAGATTATGAGGATGTTTTTGATATGGTAAGTGCAATTACGCCTGTTCCCGGTGGAGTTGGTCCTATGACAATAGCAATGTTAATGAATAATTGCGTAGAATCTGTTCAACACGATTAAAAATAGAAACGATATCCGGGAGGAAAAAGACATGAATTTGCAACAGGAACTCCTATACCTTGATAAGAATTATAAAATAATCTCCGCTGAACATGAATTTATTGTACATCCTGCAGTATTTGATATTTTACCGTTAACATCAGATTCTCTCGAGAGTTCTTTTGAATGTTCCCTAAAGGTTATAGGTTACTGTTTACAAATAAAAAGCCTTACAATATTTAAGGAAACAACGGAAGGTTTCGGAGATGATATGCAACTACCGTTCGGTGTACCCTATGTTTTCCAAGACAAACCCATCTCTTATAGCGGGACCATCCTAATCGGAGATTCACCCATACCGGAATATAGCATCAAGATTGGTAAAGAAAATTGTTATTTCTACAAAAGAGTTCTTGAACTAGTCTTTGAAGAAGGAAACCTGATTACAACAATTGATCACAGCAAAGCAATGTCACGAATCAGGAAAAATATTGAGCTGGGATTTCGAAGCTTAACAAATAATTGGGATGTCAGGTGCATTTCTCATTTTATTAATTCTACTTTTTTAGGGGATTACAGACCTTTTTCCTCGGTAAAAAAACGATTAAAATATTTGAAAGCATTGAAACACGCTAACAATGCAATAACAGGGACAAGCAAAATCGTTAGGAATGAAAAATAGAGTTTCTTTTTTAAATAAAAGCTGATACAATGTCTTTTACAAAGTTGAATTAGCAGATTATTTTACTTGTAATAAATTGAAAGGCAAGGGTGTACGTATGAATCTATTCTTTATTTCATTGGGTTGTGATAAAAACCTGGTAGATAGTGAAAATATGCTTGGTATCTTAAATAGTAACGGATACGAAATTACCAATGAGGAGCAGTTAGCAGAAGTTATTATCGTCAATACCTGTTGTTTTATAGGGGATGCAAAGGAAGAGAGTATAAATACCATTTTAGAAATGGCTGAGTATAAAAAGATTGGAAAATTGAAGACATTAATCGTAACCGGCTGTCTCGCAGAACGTTATAAGGAGGAAATCCTTACTGGAATTCCCGAGGTAGATGCTTTGCTAGGTACCTCAAGCTACGCATCTATTATCGATGTAATTAATGAATTAGCAGATGGAGAAAAACATAGCCACTTTGATTCTTTAGATAACCTTCCAAGACTAAAATCAAAAAGGTTACTCACATCAGGTACCTACTCGGCTTACTTGAAAGTAGCGGAAGGGTGTGACAAACATTGTACTTATTGCATCATTCCTCAGGTTCGTGGCAATTATAGAAGTGTATTAATGGAAGATTTAATCAGTGAAGCAGAGTATTTGGCTGAACAAGGTGTGAAGGAATTAATCTTGGTTGCTCAGGAAACAACACTATATGGAAAAGATATATATGGTGAAAAATGTCTTCCTAAGCTGTTAGAAAGTTTATGTAGGATTAACGGTATTTTATGGGTACGTATTCTATATTGCTATCCAGAGGAAATTACGGATGAATTAATTGAAATCATGAAAAGGGAACCAAAGATTTGTCGCTATCTTGACATTCCAATCCAACATGCTTCAGATCGCATTTTAAAGTTAATGGGAAGAAGAACAAATAAAGAAGATTTAATCCAAATCATTACTAAATTAAGAAGGAATCTCCCTGATATCATACTTCGTACTACGTTGATTACCGGTTTTCCAACGGAGACGGAATTAGAGCATGAGGAATTGATGGATTTTGTGAAAACGATGAGATTTCAACGTCTCGGGGTTTTTACTTATTCAAAAGAAGAAAACACTCCTGCAGCGAAGATGAAACCGCAGATTACCGCAAAAGTTAAGAAACAAAGACAAAAGAATTTAATGAAGCTTCAACAAGCCATAGCTTTTTCGAATTCGGAGCAGCTGGTGGGAAAAACCTTTGAAGTTTTGATAGAAGGTAAAGTAGTACAAGAAGAAAACGTATTTATTGGAAGAACCTATATGGATGCACCACAAGTAGATGGATTTCTCTTTTTAACCTCTGAGGAAGAGCTAATATCTGGTGATATCGTGAAAGCTAGAGTTACTGGAGCGAAAGGTTATGATCTAATTGGAGAAATGGTGAAAGGAAGTGCGAAGGAATGAATTTACCAAATAGAATAACGCTTCTAAGAATCTTCATGATACCGATATTCCTTTTCTTTATGTTAATGCCGGATATTATGTATGGAAGATATATCGCTGCTGGTATTTTTATTGTTGCAGCATTAACCGATTTATTGGATGGGTACCTTGCTAGAAAATACAATCTGATAACTAATTTTGGTAAGTTTATGGATCCGTTGGCAGATAAACTATTAGTATCCAGTGCTCTTATTTGCTTTGTGGAGCTAAAGCTTTTACCTGCATGGATTGTTATCATTATTATTGGTAGGGAATTTATCATCAGCGGTTTTCGATTAATTGCATCAGATAATGGAGTTGTGATCGCCGCCGGTTGGTTGGGAAAATTAAAAACTAATATACAAATAATTCTGAGCGTAATGTTAATCATAAATTTGGATTATACTATTATCAATGTTCTGGAACAGATATTTATTTATTTGGCTGTGGCACTTACAGTGATATCCTTAGCAGATTATATGTATCACAACCGAAATGTTTTGCATGAAGGTAAATAATGCAAGAGCAATTTAATAAAGATTGGAAGGATGTTTTTACATGACCATTGAACTAATTAGCGTAGGGACTGAAATTTTGCTTGGCAATATTGTAAACACAAATGCAAGTTACTTATCGAGAAAATGTGCGGAATTAGGCTTTTCCTTATATTTTGAGATTACGGTAGGTGATAATGAGGATAGACTCTGTGAAGTACTTAAATCTGCTCTTTCACGCTCCGATATCGTAATTCTAACCGGAGGGCTCGGCCCAACGCAGGATGATATGACGAAGGAAGCAGTAGCGAAAGTATTTGGCCGAAGCCTTATCATGGACGAACACAGCAAAGAGAGAATTAGTTCCTATTTTTCTTTTATGTATCATAATAACCTAAGTAAGCTTGCAAGTAGCGCTGCATTACCTAGTATAACGGAAAACAATTGGAAACAAGCATTAAAAATAGAGGGTTCTATCGTTGTAGACAACGATAATGGAACTGCACCTGGCTATATTGTAGAGGGAAATGAGATTGTCTGCAAAGGCAGCCAACTCATTAATGAGATTACCTGCAAGGGTAGCCAACTCATTAATGAGATGTCCTGGCAAGCCAACCCACTCCTTGACAATGTTGTGAATAAAAGAGTGATATTGCTTCCCGGACCGCCTTCGGAAATGGTCCCAATGTTTGATAACCAAATTTACCCATACCTTAAAAAACTACAGAATAAAATATTTGTTTCTAAAATGGTAAAAATCTGTGGAATTGGTGAAAGCAAAGCAGAAACAGATATTTTGGATCTTATCGAAGCGCAGAGCAATCCTACCATAGCACCCTATGCAAAAAGCGGTGAAGTCCATTTTCGTATTACAGCTTCCGCAGAGAGTGAAGAAGAAGCAGAGCAGCTGATAACACCAGTATTAGAAGAATTATATACACGTTTTACGAATAATATCTATACGACTAAGGAAGAGGAAACATTAGAAGATGTAGTAGTGAATGCATTATTGCAAAATAATCTTACCTTGACCTGCGCAGAATCCTGCACCGGTGGGCTGTTAACCGGACGCCTTGTGAATGTGCCGGGTGTTTCCGGTTCCTTAAAAGAAGGCTTTATCACTTATTCCAATGAAGCAAAAATCAGATATCTTGGAGTGAAGGAAGAAACCTTAAAACAATTTGGAGCAGTCAGCGAGCAAACTGCGAGGGAAATGGCGGCTGGTGCTATTTTAGCAACCGGTGCTGACGTATCAGTTGCAATCACCGGAATTGCCGGTCCAGATGGAGGTACCGAGGAAAAACCGGTAGGACTCGTGTATATTTCCTGTAATATAAAAGGTAAAATTATAGTCAAGGAATTTCGTATGAAGGGTAATCGCGAGAAAATTCGTGATCAAAGTGTCATTTATGCACTTGATCTTTTAAGAAGGAGCATCAGTAGCAAATATAGTATTAATAATTAATTTTTTTTATAATATACCATAGAAATGACACAGTTAAAACTTATTGTAATATCTATAAAAGGTTTTTTTGTTGCAGTTCGAATAAGGAGGTATATTATGGAACGATCCAATAAGATATTAGTATTGGTTACAATATTAACGTGCATCTTGATTTTATCTGGATGTAATAAAGCTCGTTTGAGCACCAATAATACAGATGAGGAAGAAGCTGGTTCGAAGATTACACTTGACCAGGATGAAAAGCTAGTTCCTACCGATAAAATAGAAAATTCGGAGGATGAAGTTACGATTCCAAATGAAGTTGAACCTACCGAAAGCGCCAGTGGCGTGAATCCCGGCATTCAACCGGTTGCAAATACTGAATTAATGATTTATACTATTGATTCAAATTCAGGTGATATTGAACCTGATATTGCATTAATACCGGAAGGAAATGTTATTACACCGGAATTGATTGTCACTACAGCTGTAGAATCAATGGCTGATCAATCTTTGAAGGTAGGAATTGAAAATGTTTCCACTGAGGGAGATGCAGTCATAGTAAGTTTTTATTCTGACCAGCCTCCACTTAGGGATGTTGGTGGCGGAATTGAGACAGCAATCTTAAATGCACTTGCACAAAGCCTTCTTGATAACTTGGATGACTATAGCAAAGTAATTTATCGTGTTGAAGGCAATGCTTATTCTAGTGATCATATAGAATTAGGGTTTGACGAGGTATATTTATCGGAAAATTAGGGTATAAAACAGAATAAACAAGATGAATTGATAGCTTAATCGTCACGAATAGACTTGAAACTCTGACTTGTTAGCAAAAATTAATTAGGTAATTGCGATACATCATTTTGTATTCGACAATTGCCTAATATTATGTTATCGTAACTACATTAAAGAGAAATAGGCTCATGAAATCATGTGGGCTATATTAATGCAAAACAGTATAACAATATAAACTAATATGAGCATGGTAAAGGGGTTAGAAGATATGAAAAAGGTATACGTTGTCGGAGGTGGGGCGTCCGGGATGCTGGCAGCCATCATTGCTGCAAAAAACGGACAGAAGGTAGAACTGCTAGAAAAGAATGAAAAGCTCGGGAAAAAGCTGTTTATAACCGGCAAAGGCAGATGTAACCTGACAAATGCCTGCGACCGCGAGACTTTTTTTGAACAGGTTGTATCCAATCCGAAATTTATGTTTCGTGCATTTCATACGTTTAGTAATTATGATACTATGTTATTCTTTGAGGAGCTAGGACTTCCTATTAAAACTGAACGAGGAAACCGCGTGTTCCCAGAATCTGATAAATCCTCCGATGTGATAACAGTTTTAAAAAAAGAATTAGAAAGGCTTGAGGTTAGCATCCGGTATCACAGTGAGGTATCGCAAATAATTGTTAAGGACGGCTGCTTTCATGGAATAAAGCTTAAAAATAATTCCGAAGTTCTGACTGGTGATGCTGTTATCATAGCGACCGGTGGTCTTTCTTATCCCTTGACAGGTTCTACGGGGGATGGCTATACTTTCGCGAAGTCTTTGGGACATACGGTAACAAAATTACATCCGTCTCTAGTTCCAATTCATGTGAAAGAGTCTTACGTAAAGGACTTGATGGGATTATCCCTTAAAAATGTTGAGGTAGTGATTACATCAGGAGCAAAGCAAATCTATCGTGACTTCGGGGAATTTTTGTTTACGCATTTCGGTGTTAGTGGTCCTGTTATACTCAGTGCAAGCAGTTATATTATTCCCTATTTAAACAATAAGGAAGATTTGATTCTTAGTATAGATTTAAAACCTGCATTGTCAATGGAGCAATTAGATACCCGAATATTAAGGGATTTTGAAGAATTTAAAAATAAACAATTTAAGAATTCCCTCGACCACCTATTGCCAAATAAACTAATTGATGTTATTATTCGTCTAAGCCTAATTGATCCCGAAAAGAAAGTAAACTCCATCACTAAAGAGGAACGTTTACGTTTAGTAGATACGTTAAAGCATATGACACTTCATATACTTAGGTTAAGTGATTATAATCAAGCTGTTATAACAAAGGGTGGAATTAATGTAAAGGAAATTGATCCATCCACCATGGAATCTAAGCTGGTTAAAAGTGTATATTTCACTGGAGAAGTACTAGACTTAGATGCACTGACCGGTGGCTTTAATCTTCAGATTGCTTGGTCAACTGCTTATTTGGCAGGTAGTTCTGTTTAAATTATTCATGACAGGGGAGATTAAATTTATTCGGCATTACCGAATAAATTACAAATTTGTCATAGCAGAATTAGTTACAAATTTATCATAGCCGAATTAGTTATAAATTTATCATAGCAGAATTAGTTACAAATTTGTCATAGCAGAATTAATTATTTATTCATCTTGTAGGAGGTTATTATGACACATTTTAGTATTGCGATAGATGGACCGGCCGGTGCCGGAAAAAGTACAATTGCTAAAAGTATAGCAAAACAATTGGGATTTATTTATGTCGACACGGGAGCAATGTACCGTGCGATGGCTCTCTATTTTTTGCAAAATCATATCGTAGCTACAGACAGCACTTTAATTGAAAAATCCTGCGGTGATGTAGATGTAACAATAGAATATAAAAATGGGGAACAGATTGTAGTATTAAATGGTGAAAATGTGAATGGACTTATTCGTACCGAAGAAGTTGGGAATATGGCAAGTGCCTCATCAGTAAATAAAACGGTCCGATTAAAATTAGTTGAACTGCAGCAAGGACTAGCTAGAAAAGCAAATGTTGTGATGGATGGAAGAGATATTGGGACCTATGTACTTCCGAATGCTAATTTGAAAATTTACCTTACCGCAAGCAGCAAAGAACGTGCCAGGAGAAGATGGGCAGAGCTTAAGGAAAAGGGCATAGTAGCCGATATATATGACATAGAGAAGGATATCATTGAACGGGACCATAGAGACATGACTAGAGAATTTGCTCCTCTTAAACAGGCTGAGGATGCAATTTATCTTGATTCCTCCGATATGACGATTGACGCTGTAATTGAAAAAATAATGAATTATTTTAATAATAATAAACAAGATGAATTTGCATTTAATTCGGCACAGCCAAATTAAATATTCAACTTGTCATGAATAAAGGAAGTTTGATTAATATGAAGGTAACGGTTGCAAAAAGTGCTGGATTTTGTTTTGGTGTTAAGAGAGCAGTCGATTTAGTTTACCAAGAAATTAAAAAAGGCGGAAATGTTTATACCTTAGGACCAATCATCCATAACGAAACCGTCGTTCGTGATTTAAATGAAATGGGTGTCAAGGAGATTAATTCTTTAAAGGAATTAAAAGAGTACCCAAAGGGAACAATAATTATACGTTCCCATGGCATTTCTAAAGCAATTTTTGAAGAAATTGCTACCTATGAACATACTATTATTGATGCAACCTGCCCATATGTAACAAAGATTCATAGAACGGTACAGGAACAAAATAGTATTGGAAGTCATATTATCATTATCGGAAATCGAACACATCCAGAGGTGGAAGGAATTGTTGGATGGTGTTTGGATAGCGATTATACTGTGATAGAGAACGAATCGGAAGCGGAGAAGTTTGCGCTTCCTACCAATCGTAAACTATGTATTGTATCCCAGACGACATATAATTACAAGAAATTTCAAGATTTAGTTGAAATAATATCGAAAAAGGGTTATGATATATTTGTTTTAAATACAATTTGCAATGCCACGCAAGAAAGGCAGACGCAAGCCTACCAATTAGCAAAGGATTCCGATGCTATGATTGTTATAGGCGGAGAGCAAAGCTCGAATACGAGAAAGCTATATGAAATTTGTAAAAAAG
>Ga0123339_10001272_pt1 | contig 17696 bp, 17 predicted proteins | sample lystaG_FD_89956 | JGI IMG/M metagenome (GOLD analysis project Ga0123339, IMG submission 89956) | Glacier valley bacterial and archeal communities from Borup Fiord, Nunavut, Canada, to study Microbial Dark Matter (Phase II) -... | ecosystem: Environmental > Aquatic > Freshwater > Ice > Glacier ... | reverse complement strand
TCGAGATGCTCCTCTTCGTCGTCATCTTGCTGGGCGGTCTCGCGTATGCATGGAAGGAAGGGGCACTCGAGTGGCACTAGATAAGATTTTCGGCGAAAACTCATTGATTTTCATTAAAAGCGAGCAGTTTTTCGATTGGTCTCGTGCACGGAGCCTGTGGTACATGTCGTTCGGCATCGCCTGTTGTTCGCTCGAAGGCATGATCGCCGCTTCGGGCCCGCGCTTCGACTTCGACCGACACGGTATCTTTTTTCGCGGAGTTCCTCGCCAATCCGACGTCATGATCGTGGCTGGCACCGTCAACCACAAGATGGCCAAAGTCGTTAAAACGCTCTATGACCAGATGCCCGATCCGAAATATGTCGTATCCATGGGCGCCTGTTCCAATTCGGGCGGAACGTTTCGCGAATACCCCAACGTGGTTTTAGGAGTCGACGAGATCATTCCCGTCGATGTATATATCCCCGGATGTCCGCCACGACCGGAATCGGTCCAATACGCTTTCTTGCAGCTTCGCGAGAAGATATATAAGAATACGGAGGCGCGCCTTGAAGCTCGAGCAGATGCACGTAAATAGCCTACTTGAGGCGGCCGGGGTCGAAACGCTGTCGGTGGAAGAGGAATCAAAGATCGGGATAGTCGTTCGCGTCGTGCCGGAACAGGTTCACGCGACGCTGCTCGCGCTGCGTGACGGAGACCTTTCATTCGAGATGCTACTCGATACGTTCGGGGCGGACTTGGGCGCCGAAACCGAGCTGCCTATCGAAGTCACCTACCATCTACGCTCGCTTGGCAACGGCATCGATATCCGCGTGAAGACATGTCTGCCTTACGACGGCGAGTACCACTCGGTGATCGATATATTCCAAAGCGTCTATCTGCCCGAGCGTGAACTGTGCGAGATGTTCGGCCTGTACCTCGAGGATCATCCGAACCCGAAGCGCCTCCTGACCAATCCCGAGCTCACGACTCCGTTGCGCAAATCCGTCCAACTTCGCAGCAAGGAGGAGATATGGAGCCGGTACTGAAAGATTTCGACCTCGACGGCATGAGCGTCGACCAGTTCGTCGGGTATGACAACCAAGGCTGGCTCTCCAAAGAGCCTCCCGCCGGTATTCCCGTGCCGCGTAACCTCCGTCGTATCGCCGACGATCCGCATAAGATGAGCACCGAGCACTTTCTGCTCAACGTTGGACCGTCGCACCCTTCGACGCACGGTGCGTTGCGCGAAATCCTCGAGCTTAACGGCGAATCCGTCATGTCGAGCGAGGCCCACGTCGGCTACCTCCATCGCGGTATCGAAAAACTCTGCGAGAGCAGACAGTACACGCATCTCGCTCCTCTGATGGATCGCGCCGACTATGCGGGCGGCATCCTGCCCGAGACGGCGCTTGCACATGCGGTCGAGAACCTCGCCGAGATAGAGGTGCCGGAGCGCGCCCATTGGTTGCGTGCCATCGCCGCCGAGGTCAATCGAATCGCCAGCCATTTCTTGTGGTTGGGACCGCTCGGCCTGGACTCGGGTGCCATGGGCCCGTTCCTCTACATGGTCCGCGATCGTGAGATCCTGCAAGAGATACTCGAATCGCTCACCGGACAGCGCATCATGTTCAACTATGTCCGTCCCGGCGGAGTGTTCGGCGACATGACGCCGGACGCCGAGGCGAAGTTGCGCAAATGGCTTGCGGAGGCCGACCGACGTATGGACGAGCACTGGGACATATTGGCCGCATCCGAGCTGTTCCAGCAACGTGTCAAAGGAATCGGTGTGGTTTCAAAGGAGATGGCCCTTTCGATGGGGGCCACGGGTTTTGTGGCACGGGCGTCCGGAATCGATTGGGATTTGCGGCGCGACCGTCCTTACGGTCCATATTCGAAGCTCGACTTCGATGTGAAGATTGCCCAAGACGGCGATATCTGGTCGCGTGTCGTGGTGCGTTATGACGAGTTCCGCCAATCGATTCGAATGCTTCGCCAACTTCTCGACGGTCTGCCCGAAGGACCTTTCATGGCCAAGCTCCCGCGCGTGCTTCGCGTTCCGAAGGGCGAGAGCTACGGGTACGTCGAAGGCTGCCGAGGAGAAATCGGCATACATATCTATTCGGACGGTGGCACCAAGCCCTACCGCGTTCGCTATCGTCCGCCCATTCTGTATCATTTAGCCATGGCCGACACGCTGCTGCCCGGCGGTATGATCGCCGACGCCATCGTGACACTGGCATCGTTCGACTTCTGTTTCGGGGAGGTCGACCGATGAATCCTTGGGCCACCGGAATTATCCATACGCTCCTGCTTATCGTCATCATGCTGCTCAACGGCTCCATGATCATCTATATGCTTCGTAAAGTATTGGGCCACTTGCACCTGCGTCTCGGACCGACCGAACTCGGACCGGGCGGTATTTTGCAATTGGTTCCCGATATCGTGAAGCTCCTCGTCAAAGAGGACCGTCATCCGGGAACGACCGATCGCTGGCTCTACATCATCGCGCCGGTCATCGTGTTCGTCCCGGCTTTGATGGCCTATATCGCCATTCCGTTTTCCGATAAATTGATCGGCTTCGACGTCAACCTCGGCGTTTTGATGCTGTTCGGGTTCCTTACCGTCATACCGCTCGGTATATTCGCGGCAGGATGGGGGAGCCATAACAAATATGCGCTCATCGGGGCGATGCGCGCGGTCGGTGGGGCCATCAGCTATGAAATACCTTTGTTGCTGTCGGCGCTCATTCCGATCATGCTCGCCGGTAGCTTCAGCCTCAAGGCGATCACGATGGCTCAGACGACGTCGATCTGGTATTGGCTTCCTGCATTCCCCGCGATGGTCATATTCTTCATCTGCTCGATAATGGAGACGAACCAGTCCCCGTTCGACATGTCGGAGGCGGAAAGCGAACTCGTGTCCGGCTTCAACACTGAGTATTCCGCGATGCGTTTCGGGTTTATGTACCTCGCGGAGTTTTCCAACAACTTCATCATGGCGGCGATCATGGTGTGCCTGTTCTTCGGAGGCTGGTCCCTGCCGTTCATCGACCCGAATTCGATGGGAGTGTTCGCCCCCATCGTGTTCATCATCAAAACGTATCTGGTGATTTTCGCGTTCATGTTCGTACGCGGGACGTTCTCACGGTATCGGGTCGACCAGATGCTTGCCTTCGGATGGAAGAAACTCATGCCGATAGCGCTCGTTTACAGCGTCGTCGTCGCATTCTTCGTCAAACTCATTTCGATGAAGACGGGGGGTGGTCTGTAATGGCTCGGTGGAAATTTCCCGTCGGCATATTCAAAGCGATGCGTATCGCGTGGATAAACCTATGGCGGAAAAACATCGTCATCCAATACCCCCACGAGCACTACGAGCTCCCCGCACGAGCACGTTGGTCTGTCGAGATGACGCTCGATGAGAACGGACATCATAAATGCACCGGGTGCAAGATATGCGAGAACACGTGCGCCGATTACATCATCAATATAGATCTCTCGGTCGATGAGGAGCGCAACAAGCATATCAACCACTGGCTGTACCAACGCGGTGCGTGCATGATGTGCGGGCTGTGCGTCGAGGCGTGCCCGTTCGATGCAATCCATATGGGTAAGAACATCGAGCTCGCCTATTTCGATAAAGAAGATCTTACGGACGACCTGTTGACCGATATCGATGCGGTCAAGCCTCCTCGTAAGGAGCGTCCCGCACCGACAATGAAAGCGGAAGGAGGAACAGATGGCGACGACAGTTAACGGTATTGCGTTCATCGTGCTGGCTTTTGCATTGCTGCTGGGAGCTCTCTCGGTGATGACTTCACGAAACGTCATGCACGCCGCCTATTGGCTCCTCGAGACGGCATTGGCTTCGGCCGGACTGTTCTATTTTCTGAGTGCCGACTACATCGCGGTCATGCAACTGATGGTATATGCAGGCGCCGTGGGGATTTTGGTCGTATTCACCATCATGATAACCACGCGGTCGCGAAAAGACGCCGTCCGCGCGCTCGATTTCTCACCGGCCGGACTCATCGGATCGGCGCTGTTCTTCGGTTTGATGGCGTATGCGATACTAACCAGTCCGTCGCTCGTTCATGCCGCGTTGCCGACGTCCATGCCGTCGATCGTGGAACTGGGAAAGACCATGTTCAGCGCGAACGGCTATGCGCTGCCTTTTGAAATCGCCTCACTCGTGCTCACCGTCGCTTTGATAGCGGCGGTCTGGTGGACGAGGGACGGTGATGCCGAATGAACGTCGGATTAGATGCATTCCTCCTCCTCTCGGCTGCGCTTTTCTCCATCGGCATGTATGGCGCGATATCGAAGAAGTCGACCATCGGTGTGTTGATGTCGTTGGAGATCATGTCGATTGCGATCACGCTCAATCTCGTCGCGATCGATCGGTTCGTCACGCCTACGGCGATGACCGGCTGGTTTTTCGCACTGTTCATGATGGTCACCTCCGCTGCCGAAATCGGCATAGGCCTCGCGCTCGTCATTGCGATATTCCGTGCGGGGAAGACAAGCGAAGTCAGCGATCTCACCGAGCTGAAGGGATAGGCTATGGGCTGGATTATGGCAATACCGAGCCTTCCGATCATCGCATTCATACTCACGGTGTGCATGTCGCGTTCGCTTCGCAACAAGGCACGCTTCGTCCCGGTGATCGCCATGTCGATCTCTGCGGTGCTCGCCGTCATCGCCGTGGCCCGCGTGTTCCCGGGAAGCGCTATGGGGCGTGTCCTGTGGTCGACTTCATGGGTACTGGCGCCTCTGGCCGGCAAACCTCTGACGTTGACGCTTTCGCTTGATTCGCTCGGCGTCTTGATGCTTGCGATGGTCAGTATCGTTGGCGCGTGTGTACAGGTGTTTTCGCTGTTCTACATGAAAGATGACGACCGCCGGGGATGGTACTTCAGCGTGTTGTCGCTTTTCACCGCAGCTATGTTGTTCCTGGTTATTTCGGGAGACCTTCTCTTCACGTTCGCGATGTGGGAGATCATGGGCCTGTGTTCCTACCTGCTCATCGGTTTTTGGTATCAGGACGAGGCGCCGAGGAAAGCTTCGCAAAAGGCGTTTCTGTTGACGCGCGCGGCAGACATCGGCTTCATTATCGCTCTGGCTGCTGTCTACATGACCTGCGGTACGTTTAACATCGATACCATTCTGGGCAGTGCCGGCGCCTGGGCACCGGCGACGCTTCTCGTGGTGTCGCTCGGATTGATATGGGCCGCGATGGGCAAGTCGGCGCAATGGCCTTTGATGGTGTGGCTACCTGATGCCATGGCCGGTCCGACTCCGGCATCGGCGCTCATCCACGCGGCCACCATGGTCGCCGCCGGCGTCTTCGTGCTCGCCCGCATGCTTCCCGTCATCGCGCTCTCCGCATTCGCGCTCGGCGTGTTGACATGGGTGGGTATCATCACCGCGCTCGTCGGCGGATTGTTGGCGTGTTTTCAGACCGATATCAAGAAGATGCTCGCCTATTCGACGATCAGCCAACTCGGTCTGATGTTTGTGGGACTCGGAGCGAACGCCCAAGTTGCAACGTTATTCCACTTGACGACGCACGCGTTTTTCAAATCGCTACTCTTTTTGGCGGCGGGGATCATCATCCACGCGACGCACACTCAGGATATGCGCAAAATGGGTGGATTGGCGCGTAAGATGCCCGCTACGATGGTCGTGTTCTCGATCGGCGCGTTTTCGCTTGCCGGCTTGGTACCCCTCTCGGGCTTCTTCTCGAAGGACGAGATCTTCGATGCCGTACTTCGGAGCGGAAACTGGACGGTGTTCGCGCTTGCTCTGCTCATGGGCATGCTCACGGCGATATATGTATCCAAATCGTGGCTCACCGTCTTTTTCGGCAAGCCGCGCACGAAGGGTGTCCACGAGGGCACTGCGCTCGAACTCGTTCCCGTCGGAGTCCTCGCCGGCATCACGCTCGTTCTCGGATTCTTGAGCCCGACCTTCGCCCGATTTTTGGGCGGGGTGGGCGAATGGCCCGAGGTCTCCCTCGCCACCACTTCGACGGTCGTCACGCTGACGGGTGGTCTCATCGGATTCCTCATGTATTCCGGCGTCATAGATACGATCGCCCTTGCCAACCGTTTCAAGAGGATTTCAACGGCATTGGAGCAGAAGCTCTATTTCGATTATGCCTATGATCTCCTCATCATCGGTCCCTATATGAGGCTTGCGGATGCGCTTTGGTATTTCGACGCGCATGTCATCGACGGAATCGTCAACGGAGTCGCCGCGGGATTCACGGCACTTTCGGCGATGAGCTGGAAATTCGACAGCTCCGTCATCGATGGAGCCGTCAACGCCAGCGCAGCCGGCTCAAGGAAACTGGGCGACGGGTTGCGCAAAATCCAAAGCGGTCGCGTTCTCAATTATCAGCGCCTGGTCGTCGGTGCCGTCGTCTTGTTGTTGTTCGTCGTCGTTATTATGAAGGGGGCATAACGTGCTCACGCTCATCATGTTACTTCCGCTGGTAGGTGTTTTGCTTTGTGCGATTCTACCTAAAAGCCGCGAAGGTGCTGCGAAATGGATCGCCTTGGTCATCACGGGGCTCGATCTCATTTTGGCCGCCATCGCGCTGGTTCAGTTCAAAACGGGCGCCGGCATGCAATACGTCGTTCAGTTCGACTGGATCCATCAACTCGGCATCCAGTACTATGTCGGCGTCGATGGGCTCTCGTTGCCGATCGTCGCGCTTTCATCGCTCCTGTGCTTCTTGGCGGTAATCGGAAGCTGGAAGATCGACGTGAAACCGAAATTCTATTTCGCGATGATTCTGCTGCTCGAGACGGGAATGAACGGCGTCTTCTCCTCGCTGGATTTCGTCCTCTTCTACGTGTTCTGGGAGATCGTCCTCGTCCCCATGTATTTCATCATCTCGCAGTGGGGCGGGCAACGCCGTCAATATGCGGCAATCAAGTTCTTCCTCTATACGTTTTTCGGATCGGTATTCATGCTCGTCGGTATCATCGCCCTGTATTTGAAGACCGGCACATTCAATATGATCGCCATGCAGTCGGCCCATCTGGGCTCAGGTGCGGTGTTCGGCTTCCAGTGGTGGGTTTTCGCGGCGTTCTTCATCGGTTTCGCGGTGAAGGTGCCTATCTGGCCGTTGCATACATGGCTGCCCGATGCCCACACCGAGGCGCCGACCGGCGCATCGGTGCTTCTCGCCGGCGTCATGTTGAAGATGGGCACCTATGGATTTCTGCGCATCGCTCTGCCGATCTTGCCTCAGGCGTTCCACCATTGGCAATATCCGATCGCCATCCTCGGCGTCATCTCGATAATCTACGGCGGAATCGTCGCCTTTGCACAGACCGACATGAAGCGGCTCGTCGCGTATTCGTCGGTTGCGCATATGGGTTTTGCGATGCTCGCCATCGCCTCGGGAACGGTTGCGGGGCTTAACGCCGCCATGGCGGTCAATATCGCGCACGGGCTCAATACCGCCATGCTCTTCTTCCTCGTCGGTATGATCTACGACCGTACGCATACGCGCCAGATCTCCGAGTTGTCGGGGGTAGCCTCGACAATGCCGGTATACGCGGGTCTCTTCTGCTTCGCGGGATTTGCCAGCATGGGACTTCCCTTGCTTTCCGGATTCATCGGTGAGTTCCTTTCGATCGTCGGAGCATGGACGAGCCCGGCCATTCCTCATTGGCTCGTGGTCATTGCCGGCATCGGTATTCTCATCGGAGCAACGTACATGTTGTGGCTCATACAGCGCGTCATCTTCGGGACGCCGAGCCCCGCTGTCGAGACGCAATCCGATATCTCCGTGCGCGAAGGTCTGACCGTCGTGCCATTGGCGGCGTTGACGCTCGCAATCGGGGTCGCATGGTTCTTGCTCTTAAACTTCACCGATCCGGTTGCAAACGCCATCGGAAAGCTGATTGGTGGCTAGTCCGATGACGGGATATATGACATTCCTGCCCTATGCAGCACTTCTCATCGGAGTCGCCTGGGCGATGTTTGCAGAAAAGCTTCCCGGGGGCGACAAAGGGGCGGCACTGATCGGCGGCGTACTGACGCTTGCTGCAGGCGCGCTGTTCCTGTGGAGCAGCGCCGGACAGAAGGTCTTCGGAATGAAGATCTGGTTCACGTATGACTCCCGTTTGGCGAGTATGGGTATCTGCCTTCTCACCGCACTGTGGTTGTTCTGGATCGCGAGCCGTGCGACAGGGCGCGTTCGCGAGGCGACGGCGCTCGGGATGCTTTCGGCTATGGGTGGTTGTCTGATGGTCGGAGCGTACGACCTGATCGTCATGGTGCTCGCCATCGAACTCGCCACGATGCCCGCATATGTCTTGATAGGCTATCGCAAATATCGCCTCAAAGGACTCGAGGGAGCGGTAAAGTATTTCCTGCTCTCGGTATTATCCTCCCTTGTGATGATATACGGCGCGACCTTTCTTTACGGCATCATGGGTACTTCGAGTTTTTCCGGTTTCAATCTGGCGAAGGCGGGAACGATCGGCCTGGTCGCGGTGCTTCTGCTGTTCGTCGGTATTTTCGCAAAGCTCTCGGCTGCTCCGTTCCACTACTGGGCGCCCGACGCCTATGAGGGCGCCGAATCCTGGATAGTCGCCTTCGTCGCGAGTGTGCCAAAAATCGCCGGTATCGTTTTGGCTGTCCGTCTGGTCGCCGTCATCGATACCTTTTCATCCGGATCCGCGGCCGTGTCTTCATTGGGCACCGTGTTGGCGATCGCCGCCGTCGCATCGATGGTTCTCGGCTCGTTCGCGGCGCTCACCCAAAAAGATACCCGCCGCGTCATGGCATATTCGGGTGTGGTGAACGCCGGTTACATGCTTATTCCGCTTGTGACCATGTCGGAGTCATCGGTCACCTCGGTCGTGCTCTATGCGCTCTTCTACGCCACCGCCACGATGGGCATCTTGCTCGTCACAGCGAGCGAAGGCGGAAAGATCTCGGATCTCGCAGGGCTTTCGAGGCGCCGGCCGGCGGCTGCGTGGGGACTGGCGATTTTTGCGCTGTCCCTCATCGGGGTGCCCCCGATGGCCGGGTTCTTCGGTAAGTTCTATATGTTTACCGCGACCGTGCATGGAGGCCATGTATGGCTCGTCGTCGTCGCGACTATCGCCTCCGTTGTCTCGGCATTCTACTATCTACGCTTCGTCAAAACCGCGTTCTTCGACGAGGAGACGGCAGGCGAGGATGCGACAAACGATATCGCCGTGACGGTCGAGGGCGGATCCGTGCTCGATGTCGTTGAGAAAACGGCGACTGCCGGACAAGCGGACACTTCGACGATCTTCGCGAGCGTCGCGATAGTCGTGTGCGTGGTGCTGACGGTTGCGTTTGGTCCTCTGTCGGGATTGCTCATGTCGGTTTTGACCAGTCCTTGGTGGTAAAACCATCGCACCGGACGGCGAGCTCACGTTCAGCCCGCTTGCCGGCCCCGTTACTTTTCACTGAAGATTTCGACGATACGCCCCGCACTCCGCGGGGCGTATCGCGTATCCATCGTATGGACGAAGTGCAAAGTCGAGGTGGACATTCGATGAAAACGCAGAATAATCATTCTGTACAGATTTTTTTGTACTAAGTTAGTCACAACGGGTAAGTAGGCGAGTGATATGTTTGGAGGTCGAATGTCAGACGAAAGCGGTTTCTTACGAATCGACGAGGTCCGACTTGCGGAGCCTGTCGTTGAAAAAAGGGGGCAACACTCGATGCGCGGCGTTATCATCGCAGCGATCGGTGGAGCCGTCATAGGGGCTCTGGTTGTTACAGTTGCGGCGTTTATGGTGTTCGGCACCTATGTCGCAAAGAGTGGCACCGGCTCCTCATCGAGCGTCGCGAGCTCGGCAAATGGCATATCGTCGGGCACGACGGGCGCTGCGACGACCGCCTCATCGCTCTCGGAACAGGTCGCGGCGAAAACGCTCCCCTCGATCGTGAGCATCAACGTCATCGGTGCGACGGTGGACCGGATGACGGGACAGTCCGTGGCATCGAGCTCGAGTGGTTCGGGCATCATCATCCGCGCCGATGGACACATCATCACCAATTACCATGTCATCGAAGGCGGCACGAAGATCACGGTGACCGTCGGTTCCAAAACATATACGGCAACCGTCGTGGGGACCGACTCGACCACCGACCTCGCAGTGTTGAAGATTGATGCGACCGGTTTGTCGGCCGTCACGATCGGTTCCTCGCAGAATCTCAAAGTCGGTCAGTATGTTATGGCGGTTGGAAGTCCTTTCGGCCTGAACAATTCGGTGTCGACGGGTATCATCTCCGCGCTTGGTCGCTCGAACATGATCGCCGACCAGACGCAGATCTCTGCCTATGTGAACCTGATCCAGACCGATGCGGCGGTCAACCCCGGAAACTCCGGGGGCGCACTCGTCGATGAGAGCGGCAAATTGATCGGCATCAACACACTCATCAGCTCTACGAGCGGATCGAGCGCCGGTGTCGGCTTCGCCATTCCCGTCGACACCGTGGTCGATATCGCCGATCAGCTGATCACGACGGGGCGTGCGCAGCATCCGTTCCTCGGCGTGGCGACGCAGACCATCAATGCCCAGTTGGCGCAGTACTACAATCTCAAGACGGCCTCGGGAGCCTATGTCGTGACGGTGTCCTCCGGTTCTCCTGCGCAAAAGACGGGGATGAAAGTCGGGGACATCATCGTTGCCGTCGCCGGGACGAAGGTCGGCTCGTCGGAGGATCTGTTCACCGACGTGAGGATGCACAAAATCGGCGAAAGCGTGTCGATAACCTATTATCGTGACGGACGCAAAAAGGTCGCGCGTGTTACGCTCGCATCGGATACCGATGTGAAAACGCAGTCGAGCACGCAGCAAGACGCCACACAGCAAAATAAATAACGGCTATCGAAGACGGGAACGACATGAAGATCACCATCATCGCGGTCGGCAAGTTGAAAGAACGTTTTTGGCGCGAGGCCGTCGCCGAATACATGAAGCGACTGCAAGCTTATGCCGATGTCCGTATCGTTGAAATCGCCGACAGGGATTCCGACAAGCTGCCCGATGAGCGTGTGTTGGAGCAAGAGGGCGCGGATATCATCAAGGCGATCCCCGCAGGATCGTACGCGGTGCTCCTCGATATCGGGGGCAAGCCTCTGTCGAGCCCCGCTTTGGCCGAGAAAATTGCGGAGTTGGGATTGCATGGGACATCTTCGGTGACGTTTATCGTCGGGGGTTCTCTCGGCGTCGAGGCGGCGGTCCGAGCGAACGTGCAGGACATGGTGTCGTTCGGTGCCATCACACTTCCGCATAATCTCGCGCGCGTGGTGCTCGTCGAACAGATATACCGTGCATTTCGTATCAATAGGGGCGAACCCTACCATAAATAGCATAAAACGAGCTCCTTTATCGGTATTGCTGTTTAATTGCCGTTCGATATTCGGTATCCTAAAAGGTATTCAAATAGTACACAGATGAAAGGCTACTTCGTGAAAAGCACTGTTTCCGGGCTTGTCCATGATGCATTGACGGCGGCTATCGATAAAGGCGAACTCACGCTCGGTTCCATTCCGGACCCGGCTATCGAACGTCCGCGCGATGTGTCCCACGGCGACTGGGCGACGACAGTCGCTCTGCGCTGCGCGAAGGAAGCGAAGATGGCGCCGCATGCCGTCGCAGAGATCATCGCCGCGTATCTGAGTGCCACCGATGACATCGAACGCGTCGAAATCGCCGGACCCGGATTCATAAACGTGTATCTCTCTCAGTCGGCGCTCGCAAAGCAGCTCGCGTCGATCCGCCTCACCGATGAGACCTATGGCTCATCGAGTGTCGGGCGCGGCACAAAAGTCCAAGTCGAATTTATCTCCGCAAACCCCGTCGGTCCCATGCATGTGGGGCACGGTCGGTGGGCGGCGCTCGGAGATTCCATGGCGCGCATCCTGTCTTTTACCGGGCATGAGGTTCAGCGGGAATTCTATATCAACGACGCCGGTGTCCAGATGGACACGTTCGGCAAATCCGTCTCGGCACGGTATCTCGAGCTGTGTGGGAGAGAGGTCGAGTTCCCCGAAGACGGCTATCAAGGTGCCTACATCAAAGACATCGCGCAGGAGATCTTCGATGAGGAGGGCGCCGTGTGGGCCGAATCGACCCCGCAAGAGCGTCAGTCCCACTTCAAGGAACTCGCGTATAAACAGGTTCTCGCCCACCTGAAAAAGGTGCTTCACGCTTTCGGTGTCGATTTCGATGTGTGGTTCAGCGAACGCACGTTGCACGAAAAGCAGGCCGACGGCACCACGGCGATCGAGAAAGCCATCGCCGCATTGACCGAGAAAGGCTTCATCTATGAAAAGGACGGAGCGCTCTGGTTCCGTTCGACCGACTTTGGCGACGACAAGGATCGCGTCCTCGTCAAGGCCGACGGGGACTACACCTATTTCGCCGCGGATATCGCCTACCATCAAAATAAATTCGAGCGCGGTTTCGACCGCGTCATAGACCTCTGGGGAGCCGACCACCATGGGTATGTCGCGCGTATGAAGGGTGCCTGTGCGGCTCTCGGTTACGAGGGGAAACTCGATATCGTCATCGGTCAACTCGTCAACCTGTTCCGTTCGGGCAAACTCGTGCGTATGTCGAAGCGCACCGGTGAGATGGTCACGTTCGAGGAGCTCGTCGAGGAGACCGGCGCCGATGCCTCCCGCTATTGGTTCCTGCGTCGCTCCACCGACCAACAGGTCGATTTCGATATCGACCTGGCGCGTGAGCAGTCAAGCGACAACCCGATATATTACGTTCAATACGCCCACGCACGTATCTGCTCGATAATTCGCAAGGCTTTCGGGGCTCCTGACGATGCGGCCGTCGGTGTCCTCGCGCAAAAGATCGCGCCCGATACCGACCTGTCGTTTCTTACCGAGGCGGCCGAACTCGACCTCATCCGCAAACTCACCGAATTCCCCGAAGTCGTCGAGATGGCTTCCTTGCAGCTTTCCCCGAGCAAGCTCACCCGTTATGCGGAGGACCTCGCGGCCACCTTCCACCATTTCTATTCACAGTGTCGCGTGATGCACGATGATGAGGCGATCGCCGCCGCGCGCCTGTTCCTGGTGGATGCCACGCGCCGTACGCTGCGCAACGTCTTTTCGCTTCTCGGCATCCGATCACCGGAAAGGATGTAATCCATGGGACATTCCTCGGCGCTCGACGTTCGCCGCGAGGCGGATTATAAGACCGGTCGCGACCTGGCGGGTATATTGCCGTATTCGACCGAGTTCATCGACGGGAACCTCCATATCGGCGGCGTCGACATGGTAAAGCTCGCGCGCGAAGCGGGGACCGCCCTCTATGTCATGGATGAAAACCACATACGTCGCCAACTGCGCGACTACGTCAAATGGACGCATTTTCATTGGGATGCCGTCGACATCGTGTATGCCGGCAAGGCGTTCATGTCCCTTGCCATGGTCGACATAGTCAATCAAGAAGGTTGTTGCCTCGACGTCTCGAGCGGCGGTGAGTTGGCCTACGCCATTCGTGCCGGTCTGCCCATGGAGCGTGTCTATGCCCATGGCAACAATAAGACCGAAGTCGAGCTGCGCGAGGCGATCTCAGCCGGAGTCGGTCAAATCGTCATCGACAGCTTCGAGGAGATAGAGCGTATTTCCCGAATCGCGACCGAACTGGGAAAGGTGCAAGGTGCCTTGATCCGCGTAACGCCCGGTGTCGAAGCCGACACCCACGACTTCATCAAAACCGGCGCGGAGGACTCCAAGTTCGGATTCGGTCTCAACCAGGGGCTAGCGATGCAGGCCATCAAAGAGGCCATCGCGGCGCCGGGAATAGATTTCAAAGGCGTGCACATCCATATCGGAAGCCAGATCTTCGCCTTGCGGAGTTTTCGCGCGGCGATCGATGTGATCGTCAAGTTCATCGCTTCGATAAAAGAGGAGACAGGCGTCGAGGTCCGTGTACTCGATACCGGCGGCGGACTCGGCGTGGCCTACGGTGTGCCCGACGAACCCTCCACCATCCAAGATTACGGGAAGGTGGTCATCGATGGCATCAAAGAGGAGTGTGAGCGTTACGGGCTCACGGTCCCACGCATGGCTGTGGAGCCGGGGCGTTCGATCGTGGCCAACGCGGGAGTGACCTTGTATACGGTCGGCACGATCAAAAAGATTCCGGGGATTCGAACCTATATCGCCGTCGACGGAGGAATGACCGATAATATCCGTACGTCGCTTTACGACGCGCACTACGAGGCGCTCATAGCCAATAAAGCCGATCTACCGCGTACAATGGTCGGTACGGTCGCCGGAAAGCATTGTGAGAGTGGAGACATCGTCGTCACCGACGGTCCAATCCAGGAGACCGAGGTCGGAGATATCCTCTGCGTGGCCGCCACCGGGGCTTATTGCCAGTCGATGTCGAACAACTACAACAAGCAAGTGCGTCCGGGAGTCATTTTTGTCGATAACGGTACGTGGCGGTGGGTCGTCAGGCGTGAAACCTACGACGACCTCATGCGTTGCGAAGTGGAATAGGGGAGTACACCCATGCGTACAATCAAAGTAGGACTCATAGGTCTGGGCACCGTCGGCGGCGGAGTCGTCGAAATCTTCAAGAACCATCGCGAGGATTTCAAGCGACGGGCCGGAGTCGATATCGTTCTGGCGGCCGCCGCCGACAGAAACACTGTTCGTTTCGAACAGCTCGGCCTCGATCCCGCAATCTGTACGACCGACGCGTTCGCCGTCGCCACCGACCCGAATCTCGATATCGTCATCGAACTCATCGGCGGGACCGGTGTGGCCCATGATGTCGTCATTGCCGCGCTTGAAGCGGGCAATGTCGTCGTGACGGCCAACAAAGCGCTCATGGCTTCGGCAGGACAAGAGGTGTTGGGACTTGCCGAGGCAAAAGGTCTCGACATCCGTTTCGAGGCGAGCGTCGGCGGCGGCATCCCTATTATCGAACCGTTGAAGCACTCGCTTATCTCAAATGAGATCTCAAGTGTCATGGGCATCGTCAACGGTACGACGAACTATATGCTCACCCGCATGACCGAGAACGGTCTCGACTACGATACCGCCTTGAAGGAAGCGCAGGCGAAAGGTTTTGCCGAGGCGGACCCGACCGCCGACGTCGACGGATTCGACGCAGCGGCCAAAATCGCCATCCTCGCCTCCATCGCCTTCAATTCCCGAGTGACCATCGATCAGGTCTACACCGAAGGAATCCGTTCCTTGGCGCCCAGTGACATCGACTACGCCAAGGAGATCGGCTACACCGTCAAGTTGCTCGCCATCGCGCGGCGCACCGATGAGGGCATCGATATACGCGTCCATCCGACGATGATCCCTTCCGGGCATCCGTTGGCCTCGGTCAGCGGTGTGTTCAACGCCATCTACGTCGTCGGCGATTTCGTCGGGGAGACGATGTTCTTCGGTGAAGGAGCGGGAGCCGGAGCCGCGGCAAGCGCGGTCATGGGAGATGTCATCGAGGCGGCCCGTGCGCTCGACGCCGGAAACACCGTCATAGGATGCACGTGTGTCGACAACCTCCGCATCCGTCCGATAGATGAGCTTCAGGACCGCTACTATGTCCGCATGGTCGTCCACGACCGTCCGGGCGTATTGGCTGCGACGGCGACGGCGTTTGCGAAGCACGGTGTGTCCGTCGAATCGCTGATCCAACGTTCTCCGGGTGAGGCCGATTCGGCCGAGCTCGTCTATGTGACGCATCAAGCGAGCGAAGCTTCGATTCGTGAGGCATTCGAAGAGATCCGCGCGCTCGATTCGGTCAGCGAGATCGCCGCGCTCATCCGCGTGGAAGATATTTAAGGAGCGCACATGCGCGTCGGATTCAGTATTCCCGCCACCTCGGCAAACCTCGGACCCGGGTTCGACAGCTTCGGCATCGCGCTCAAGCTTTACAACAAGTTCGAGGCCGAACTCGCCGCGGATTGGCTTGTCGAAGTCGAGGGCGAGGGGGAAGGCTACCTCTCGACGGGAGGAGACAACCAAGTCGCCATGGCCATGGCGACGGTGTTTGAGGTTGCCGGGCACCCCGAACTGTGTGCCCATATCTGGTGCCAGAATCGCGTTCCCACCGGAAACGGACTCGGCTCCTCGAGCACGGCGATCGTCGGCGGGGCGCTCCTCGCCCGTGCGCTGCTCGCCGAGCAGGGTCTCCCTGTCCCCTCCGACGGAGAGATATTCCGTATCACAGCTAAGCTGGAAGGACACAGCGACAACGTCGCTCCGGCTCTTTTCGGTGGCTTTACCGTATGTTATTCCCGCGACGACGTGCTTTCCTATGCGCGCTTCGAACCGCTACGCGGTTTGGCTGCGGTGGTAGTCCCGGCAAACGGAGAGCTCTCCACGGCTGAGTCCCGCGACCTTCTTCCGCACGATGTGACACATAAAGATGCGGCCTTCAACGTCGCCCATGCCGGGCTCCTGGCTGCGGCCATCGTGAGCGGCCAACCAGATCTGCTCGGCGACGCCTTGCAAGACCGACTGCATCAGCCGTATCGCGCGCAGGTCATCGGAGATATCGAAGAGATCCAAGCCATCGTGCGGAGGGCCGGATGCGACGGCGTGGCGCTGTCGGGTGCCGGTCCGACGATCATCGGGTTGCTTGCTGCCGACACCGACGAGGGGGCCTACGAACGGGCTGTTCGGGTGGCTGCCGCAGCCGCCGACGAAGTGCGGGCGCTCGGCACGCGACGACCTCCGTTGCCGCTCGAGTTTTCCCGAGTCGGGAGCGTCCGTCTGTAATCGTCTTATCTTTTTATGCATCCGATGGTTTGCAGTGGTATATTAGGTGTGCAACATTTTCATTTTCACAGAAGAAACCAATCAAACAAATCCCACGCAGAAATTCACATTTAACGACATAAGTATGCGATATTTCGGTTTCGAGCGTATTTTTCCCGTATTTTTTAAGATTGAACACCCCTAAAGGGGGGTGTTTGTAGAGAAAGGAACGAAGCAGAAGTGAAGTTTTTCCTAGACACTGCCGATTTGGCAGAAATTGAGGAAGCGACGAGCTGGGGAGTCGTTGCAGGCGTCACCACCAACCCGACGCTGTATTCACGCATCGGCGGCAAACTCGATGATTTTCAAAAACACATCGGGCGTATCTGCGCGCTGACCGACGGACCGGTCTCGGCGGAAGCCGTCGGTTCGACTCGCGAGCAGATCATTGCCGAAGGCCGTGAGCTTTCACGTATCGCTCCCAACGTCGTTGTCAAAGTTCCGACGACGATCGAGGGTCTTGCCGCGACGAAAGCGCTTTCCGGCGAGAACATCAAAGTGAACATGACGCTGTGTTTCAGCGTTCCTCAAGCTATCTTGGCGGCACGCTCCGGAGCTTCCTATATCTCTCCGTTCGTCGGACGATTCGACGACATCAGCGAAGACGGACTGACGCAGCTCGGAGATATCATCACCGCAGTCGGCAACTATGATTTCGGACACGAGGTCGAGATCATCGCCGCTTCGATCCGCTCGGCGAACCACGTGACCCAGTCGGCGCTGATGGGTGCGGATATCGCAACAGTACCCTTCAAGGTGCTGAAAGGTTTGGTCAGCCACCCCCTGACCGACCGTGGGCTTGCTTCGTTTGCAAAGGACTGGGAGAAGGTAGTCAACGCATGAGCGCTCGTCCCCGCAACCGAAAGCCACGCCCGCGTACAGCCCAGCAAGCCGAGGTC